>Ga0226658_10001359_pt1 | contig 12281 bp, 15 predicted proteins | sample OliLak19BULKMAT1_FD_169091 | JGI IMG/M metagenome (GOLD analysis project Ga0226658, IMG submission 169091) | Freshwater microbial mat bacterial communities from Lake Vanda, McMurdo Dry Valleys, Antarctica - Oligotrophic Lake LV.19.BULKMAT1 (v2)... | ecosystem: Environmental > Aquatic >... | reverse complement strand
TTTTATGAGAAGTAAGTTCTAATACGATATACGTTAGGACTACTATTGCCTGTTGGGACAACTACTACCCTAATTTCAAAAACTTCTCCCTCGGATCCTATATTAAACGTAGCTTTTTTTCCATTAGCTACTGAGTAACTTGTTTGACCGTCTCCTGTGTTGGCTCTTACAAAAAGTCCTGCCTTGTTCATCCTGTACCACACCTGAACTGACGCTCCCGATGGTAAAGAATCCATAAATAACTCAACATAATCCCACGCTGTAATATCAATAGGTGTTTTAACTGGGGCTTTCAAATCCAAAGAATCATAAGTTCCTGTAGCTTTAGTTGTTAAATCGGTAACCTTAACTCCAAAGGTGCTCCCACTTCGGTAACTTACATAATCAATTCCACCTAATGAACACACCGCACCAATCTCGTCAACATCGAGGTTGAAGTCTAAATTAAGTACAAAAGGGTCATCTTTAGTTAGTCTGCCGTAGCTGTACAGCCCACCGTAACCTGAAGTAGCTCCCCATACGCCCATAATAGCCATATTTCCTACACTCTGCTTATCAATGTATGAGAGTGCATTTTCTTCCCAGTCAAAGAAGTTTATCTTAGTTACTCTGTTTTTCATTCCTCCGGGGTTTACCTTCCCTCCTCCGGGGAGAACCTTAGAAGCAATAGTTGATGAAAAGTCTTGAAAGAATATCGCTCCTTCATCTCCAACTTGAGCTAGTGGCACTTCAGTATCAACTGCACCGTTAGCACCCTTAGTTGGGTCGGCAGTTCTATAAGTTCCCGTAACCGACCTACCGTTTCTCTCAACTATAGTTTTGGCTGTATTGCCGGGGATTAGGTCCAAGGCGTTATTAGTATAAGAGTCGTCATACCCTACTAGAGCCAGCGATGAACCGTTGGCAATATGTACTGCCCCACCTACTTCTTCCATTGTGTGAAAGTCCTGCGCTGATAGATTAGTTTTGGGAAAGCCTTGTAGGCTGTCTTTATTTACATCATTCCAGTCTGCACGTCCGGGGAGCTTCTTAATATGTAAATTAGTTCTATCTGCAAACATTAAGTAAGTTTGACCCGATGAAGATGGTTTTTCAGTAGCACCTGTTATCTGAGCTTTTAAGTCATAAACCTGAAACACTGAGAAGTCTGGATTGATTTTATAAACCTTACCTGTATTACCAAACCCATAGAGATTGCCATCAGTGGCAGGTACGAAAGTTCTTATCAAATCTGAGAATACTGTAGTAAGTCCTGCTGATGGAGAAGGAGAAGGAGAGTTTGAATTAGATGGGCTAACTGATGCGCTTGGAGATAAACTCGCTGAGGGAGAACGTGATGCGCTTGGGGAGCGTGAGGCGCTTCTTGACCCTGCTGACGGGGAAGCTGATGAAGAAGGAGAGATTGATAATGAGATTGAAAGACTGGTTGAGGCACTTGGTGAGCTTGAAGCAGAAGGGGAACGAGAGGCTGAGGTTACCAAATCCCCTATATCCATAAAAGCCTGACCTGCTGAGATAGAGTCTACTGCCTTGCGAATATCAAGGTTCTTACCCATCTTAAACGAACCACTTGCTCCTTTATCTTCGTCTGAGGAGATACCACCCTTGAAACTTTTTATCTCAAAAACATTTTGCTTGTTAGCCATAGGTTAAATATTAAGAGAGAAACTTATGCCAAGGCAATCTTATTTCCCTTTCTGGCTTTTAGTTAGATACTTTTCAACGTAGGTTGTGTTTTTAAGACTGTACTTATCGGTATAGGTGGTTCCTTTAACTGCATATTTATCAGTATAAGCAGTATTTTTGACGTCGTATTTATCCACATACACGAAATCTATCGGGGATGGGGAAGGTGAATTAGAATGCGAAGGGGACAAGGAAGCACTTGCCGATGAAGATGGCGATCGTGAGGCGCTTGGGGATAACGAAGCTGACGGAGAGAGCGAAGCTGATGGACTCAAAGAAGGACTAGCAGACGAGCTAGGAGAGATTGAGGCGCTTATTGACGCACTAGGACTAATGGATGCGCTTAATGATGCTGAGGGGGAGATTGAAGCACTAATAGATGCTGACGGACTGAGCGAAGCGGAAGGACTGATACTGGCACTAGCTGACGAGGAAGGACTTAGCGAGGCAGAAGGACTTAGCGATGCCGAAGGCGAAACAGACGCACTGGCTGATGATGACGGACTAAGTGAAGCACTAGGCGAAATGGAAGCGCTTATACTCGCACTGGGAGAGCTGGAGGCCGACACCGAAGCACTAGGGCTGATTGAAGCAGATACAGAACTAGAAGGACTTTGACTTGCAGACGGACTAATAGATGGCAACCCTAAACTCGGACTTGTTGATGAACTAGGACTTAACGATGCCGAGGGACTTAAAGAAGCACTAGGCGATATACTAGCACTCGCACTTGATGACGGACTTATAGATGCTGAAATTGACGAACTAGGAGATAGGGATGCAGAAGGACTGATTGACGCACTGATACTTGCGCTTGGACTTAAACTCGCTGATGGACTAATTGAAGCACTCGCAGAAGCGGATGGACTAATTGAAGCTGAAGGACTGCGAGAAGCAGACGGACTAACGGAAGCAGAAATTGATGCACTAGGGGAGCGTGAGGCGCTTGGGGATAGGGATGGACTGACGCTACTTGATGGACTTAAAGAGGCGGAAGGAGATACAGAAGCCGATGGGCTACTAACTGGCCCTTCTAGTCCTGAATACTCTGACCCTCCGTACTGATTACCGTACACTTAACTAACCCTCCTTATGTGGGGATTGCTGTTGTACTCGTAGTGGTTTGTTTGATTTTCGTACATACATATATTTTATTTCCTATTTGTAATGTATATTTAATAGGTTATTTTATTCTATAATAATTAGCTGATTTGACCTGTCTGTTTGTACCAATGCCCCAATTTGCCTCGGCTTGCTTATACATATATATAATGTTCCACGGAGTATTGATTGTGAAAAATCCTGCTCCTCCACCTGCGTCGTAATAAGACGAAGCTCCTGGTTGGTCAAGGGCAAATGATGTAAACGGCAAGGTAGCTGATATTCCTGTCGTTGTGGTAGATCCAGTTGTTCCTGCAGCAAGAATAGTAAAGTAGCAAGTGTCCCCATCGAGTTTATAAATAGTTGTTCCTGTAACAGAAGTGTATGTCATGGAACCATTTGAACCATAGGCGGGAGTCCACGAGAGCCATCTTGTTTCTAGGATTGGTCTTTGAATTAAATTAAGCGCAGTGAATGTAGGAACGCTCCAGTTGAATGAGGCTGTTGCCGATAATGTAGCTGCAAAACGCCCTATAACTTCATAGTAATCGCCTGCTGCTGCTGTTGTTATGGTTGAAATGGCACAGTAGTTATCGTTAGTTGTAGTTGCTGAAAAACTATCGTAACGTGTACCAAAGGGCACTCTTGCAAAACCAATAACAACTCCATCTGTGGCGTTATACCCTAAATAAGCAAAGTAGTCTTGTTCTATCGTGGCAAGACCTGTAGAGCCTACCCCAAACCAGTTGGTTCCTGCGTTTTTGGTTACACTAAGTGCGGCTGTTATTACCCTCACAGTATCGCCAATCCTTATCCATACAGGTTCTGAAGCAGATGGGTCGTTTCCAGCAAGAGTTTTAATTGCTACGGTTATATTACTGGATGCAACTGTTACTGATATTTTGCCATTAAACATTGTCCCTTGAGGAAGATTGTTGATATATTCAATATATCCTGCTCCGATGGACTCATACAAGTCGAACCCTGTTGTAACGGTTTGTGCCGTTGTTGCTGGCGCTCCTTTTGCTCGTTGGATTGTATAAGTTGTAGTTCCTGCTGCTGATGACCCTGCTGTTACTAATACTACCTCGGCATTTGAGCGAGTTGGAGATGAGCCAGTTGGTACAAACACACCCCACCAAGGGTATACGTTAGGCAAAAAGGCTGCATTAGCATCAGTTACCCCAACTGTAGTACCTGATGTTGCAGGGGATGGAGCTACTGATACGGGTACTTTTGATAAATCTGTGTGAATTGGCATATTCCTATCCTACACTAGAGAGCTATTTCAAGGCAACAGGTTTTAATAAAGTTTCTTAAGAAGTTCGCCATCCCATCCGGGGATTTTATCTATTGTGGTCTGTGTAAAGTTTTTAGCTGTTGATTTGTTTCTAAAATCATCAAGGCTACGCTTGTTGCGTGTTAGCGTCCCTTCATGGCGCACGTCTATATAAGGGACTGCGGACTTAAAGGTTTCAAACTTATCTTTAGGTTCATAACTTCTGTTGAAAGTACCGTTGATCGCAGAGGCTAGTTTTTCTCTATACCACTTGATAGCTAATTCTCTATAACAGACTAAACCGCTAACTTGCGCGGCCTCCCAGCTTACCGCTACTCCGTCTGAGTGTATCTTGTACCAATTTACATTGTAGTAGAAAGTGTCTTGCTTCTCGGGTGTGAAGTCAAAGTGGCTAGCGTCATACAAAACGTCATGCTCGGCAAAATATATTATCTCCGCAGTAGAAGCCTCTAATGCTAGTAGTATCTGCTCAAACATCGTTTCAATTCCTCTGGGTTTATTTACAACTATATTAGTCCCCATTTTATCCATAGGCTTTAATGAGGCGCTGACTATTGGTATGCCTTTCTGTTTACTTATTTCTTTTAATCTGTCTTGGACTTTGTGAGCTATTTTAAGAGGCAACTTATTATCGGTAAAGAATATCATGCCTTTGTTACTAGGTTTTACATCTTCCCAATCTGGCACAGGGGCAAACTTCTCTATAAGCCACGAAAGGGGATGGATTGCAAGAGGCCATGTATTGTTTAACCACAACTCCCTCGAATACTTACGAGCTTTGTCTACTTGGTTACCAGATAGAGGGTAGGGAAAGCCGAAGTCTCCGCCTTGCGTCCTAAACATATGTGCATACCAAGTGTTTTTATTAACAACCACCCTGCCACCTGAAAGCCACGTCTTACAGGCCACTTCTGTTCCTTGCTGTCCCCAGCTACCGTGTGCTTCATCACAAATGTTTAATTCCCAATACTTTTCTCTCGTAAGCATAAAGCACGATCCCTGTAAACTCATAGACTCAACTAAATGACTCCCCGAGGCGTCTTGTATCTTTTTATACTGCCCAAAATAATTGAAATGGAGCGTCTTATCAAAGCGAAATGAAGTACTTTGTGGGGATGTTTTGGCTATCCAGACTATATCCTTAGTAGTAGGCTTGCCACAGTCTTTACATTCTCCTGAGGGTCCTTGATAACGTCTATGCCCATCGGGACAGACCCAATCGAAAGCGTGCAGGTTGCGCATAATGGGCACCATAGTCCAGTTATCTTGCATATCTTCCATTAACTTAACATCAAAGCCCTCGTCCCAAGCGGTGTGTGCGTCTACTTTCATAATGTACTTAGCCTTTGAGAGTCTGCAAAGTTGATTTGTTATAGCTCTTTGTCCGATAGACTCGTTTACATATAAGATAGTAACGTCTGGGTGGTCTACTATCGCAGGTTCGGCCCAAGCACCGTCTAATCCGACTATAATCTCGGTCTTGCCTCTTATGTTTTTAAGAATGTCGTCTACCGTACGGGACATGAACATCTCATTACGTCCGGGGATTAACACACTCAGGTCATACATAGTATTGAATTATATCATCCGCCCTACCCCATAGAGGAATTTCTAATGCTTTCAAATCTCCTAACCTCTTACGCTTTCCTAGACCTGCAAATGATAGTGCGGTTTCGTGTGAGAATGCTACGCTAGGTTCTTTAGCGTAGAAAGTAGCACTGTTACGCTTTGTTACGCCTAAATGCTGCTCATAACGCCCGGGTTCCGCCCAATGGCCACCAAGCCACTCCTCGCTTATGTTTTCATCTTTAATCTTGGCAAATCTTTCTTCCATAGCCTCTATAAACAAATCTCTCTCACAAATTAGGCTATACATATTTCTTCTGTCCTTATAAGAGAATATCGCAGGCTTAACCCATGTGTAAATCGTCCAAACATTCTTGTCGTAAAGGAAGACTCCGGGTTCTGGTCTGTGTTTGAAGTGATCGGCGCTGTAAAGAACGTCATCTTCGCAAATTGCTATATATTGTGTAGTGGCTTGCTTTGCGCCTTCAAGAGCGTTTCTGTAGATTTGTAAATGAGAGCGAGGCGTTGATTCGGGTTGTTCAATCTCCACGATAGGTATATGGCCAGCAACATCGCTCAGGTTATCCCACACTCTTTGAGAGAAATCTTTTGGGATAGCCCCACAGGTGTAATAGACTAATGTAATGTCGCTCATAAGCTAGTAATCTCCTTAAAAGCATCTTTGAAAAACTTTAGACTTTTCCTGTTGATAGTCTGTAGCGTACCTTTACGCTCTGTCCAGTACTTGTAGTGTAGAGTAGGAACGGTTAGGGTAGTGAGTTTGTGCCGTCTGGCTAGAACTTCTAAACAAGCTATAGGGATGATATAGGTATCAGGAACTTTAGGTAATACTTTCCACAACGCCGACCGCTTATATATCTTGAAAGGACAGTTTGCGTCTTTCATGTAGAATCTGTGCCGACCTAAATTGGTCATCTTTAGACAGAAACTAATCAACTTTCTAAATAACTTATCCTTTCGCTCTACTCTAAATCCACTCACAAAATCACAACCCTCGTATATCTTGAAGTTATGCAGACTTAATTGCCTATCAGCGTCTATGTAGAGAATATAATCTCCCTTAGCAAATCGTAACGCTCTAATTACAGAATACCCATGCCCCATGTTCTTTTCATTGGTTAGAACGGTTAAGTGTTTTAGCTTAATGGACTCAAGAATTTGAGCTGTGCTGTCTGTTGAAGCATCATCAACTACTACTATCTGCGCATGGGGGAAATGGTCGTGTACTTCAGTAACAACTCTTTTAATGTTATCTTGCTCGTTGAAACAGGGAATTACTACGCTTAATTTCATGAGTGTTTGGAAACTAAACTTAAAAATGGCGTTTTGTATTGGTCTACGTTGATTTTTCTTACAATCGCCCCGCTTTGATAAATAGCATAAGGTAGAGCTACCTGATCGCATGTATAGTATCTTGACTGCCAGTGCCACCAGTCTAGCATCATCTTTCTAGCCCTGTCATTACCTCTGTAGATAAAGGCTGTTGATGTATATAGCTCGATATCTGCAAACCCTTTGTCTGCGATTGCTTGATTGAGCATCTCTTTGTGCAGCCCATTTTTGTATCTTGCAGTGATGTATGGTTTCCCTTTTTTAAGGTGTTCTTCAAGATGCTCCACTTCCTCCCGCATTGTCTGACGTTGTGGGTGTTTGAAAAATGCCGCATCTGCACTACCTAGTTGTGCTACAAACCATTCAACACAATCAGGACGAGTAAAAGACATAGACCCATCAAGCCAGATATACAAATCAAACCCCGCCATCATCTCCCAACCAAATAATTTAGGAAGTCTGTACTGAAACCTTGGAGTTAGGCCCGTTATCGGAGGGAAATTATCATCAGTAAACCTGTGAAAAACTACCTCATGTTCTGTTTCTTGCGCAACTGGGTCAACTACCTTGTCAAAGCTCCCTAAATTTGCTGATAAAATACAGATTTTCATTCCTTTACCCAAAACCAACTTCTACCGTGATCTCTAATCTCCCCGGGAATAATAGCTTGGCTACCTACCACAAACCAAGGTCTAATTGACCAAGCGTCTGTATAAGCGTTCACTACTTGATAAACGTGTATTCTTGCTTTACCTTTATGTTTGAAGTAATCATCCCCTGAGATTATCCCACCCGGTCTAACCTTTCTTCCCCACTCTGCGATATCATTTGTGGCGCTTTGAAAGCTATGATCGCCATCTATATACACAAAATCTAACGAATTATCAGCAAACTCTTTAACTGCATCCATGCTAAACTTTTCAATGAAAACATAATCTTTATACGGAGCTAAGCGCTCTATAGCTTCCTGCTTGAAAGTATTAAACGATGATTGCTTTGTATGGTCTCTGTATCCTTTGTGTGCTATGTAGGGGTCAATACCGTACAGTTTCACACCCGGAATAGCTTTACAAAGAACTTCTGAGTATTCTCCACTTCTTATCCCAACCTCAACCCCTATCTTAAATCCAAGCTCGTTAAAAAGCTCTGCCATGTTATCTCGACCATAGTTAGGCAACTCAAGAGGGAGCTTGTCATGAGGGGACAGATTAAATTTATTCAATATATACTCAAGAGTGTTCATATTAGTCCTTTCTTAATCTCCTCAACTATTTGCTTCACTTTTATACGTCGGCCTGTGATATTCAGCTCTGCGCTCCAAGTTGGTATCATTCCCATCCAGTGCAAGAACTCTTCCTTATCTATTAAGTAACGATATACGTTCTTGACCGTTAGTCTTTCCTCTCTAAACAGTTTACCTTTAATAAAGTTTATAAGCGTGTTGGGATTTTTGCCCCATGTTATGTTCCCTATTCTAACTATAGTGTATTTACTAAATCTGTTTTTAATAAGCCTCTCCATCTTTAGTTTGTGGTTGGCATATCTTGATTGAGAATAGAACACTGATAGAGAACTAAAGTAAACAATATGCTTATTTAGGTCTTGGTCAAGCAATAGATTATGCTCCCTGTCGTACTCTGACTCTTTTAGTCGTCTACTATTACTGACACCACTAGCGAAAAACAGTACATCATCACGATCTACCTCTTTAAGTACAGTTCCGATGTCTCCTAAACCCACGATCATATTATTCTTTTACAAACCACCAACTCTGTAGCCAATTCAATTCTGTTTTGCATCTTTTTTCCTATTCCCATAAGTATCGGTTGTTCTGTGGCAAGGCTCACATAATGTGCGTCCATTATCAATAGCGAATCTTAATTCTGGAAATAGAGAGAACGGTTTGATATGATCTGCGTTTAGCCTACCCCCATATTGTCCGCACCATATACAAGTGTATTTGTCCCTTTTGAATACGGATTCACGCCATAGTTTATATTCAAGGGAGTGTCTAATAACCTGATTTATATCTTCTAATCCCCCTCGCCAATTATGATTTTTGTCGCCCTTTTGTACTAAACCAATCTTAATGCGGGTGGCGATGGTGCGGGGTTTCCCAAAATTAGGATTTTTATTCCCTAGCTTAGACAATCTGATATTTTCTCTATGCTGGGGAGGTAATTTTGTACCTTGACGGTTTGGCGGAGCGTAACCACGCTTAATAGCATTTTCTCTAAGCTTTTGCTTGGTTGCTTCTGTATGTTTCCGACCTAACCAAATCTTATTTCCCATCTGTCTTTTACTAACAGCCAGACTAATTTTTCTTCTAGCCTCGGGCAACTGGTGTAAAGGGCCACGTTTTTTTTTATTATCCATTTTCTTTTCTTAAATTAGATAACCAATAGTCATCTTTGTATTGAAGAGTTGAGTAATCTTTTAGTTTATCAATTTCTAACCGTGCTTTCCAATCTTTAGGCCACTTAGGCATGTCTGGGAACTTCTGATCTATAAACCATTCAAAATCGTGCTTAAACTGCTTAGTCTTAGTCCAAAATTCTATACAATACAATCTGCCTTTTTCCATATCAGCACAGTGCTTTTTATATTGCTCTGTTGAAAAGTTGTACGATTTTCCCGTTTTGCCTTTGTGAAAATGATAATAAATTACATTCTTATTAACCATCACCTTACCACCTGAAAGCCACGCAGTCATAGAAAGCTCCTGAGCTTCTGCCGTAAATGTCCCATATTTCTCGTCATCTAAACCATTTGGGAACAACGTATCCCAATAAGAGCGCTTCATAAAATAGCAACTGCCCTGCATGGTTGGTGTTTCGTCTTTCATGCTGGTACGTTCAGGACGTTTCCATTCTGCGCCGTGCAATCCTTGGGTCTTATCAAGGGGCTTCAAATATGGGTACTCAACGTACATATAATCTATATTTGCTCTGCCGTCATTTATAACTTCCCATTTTTCAGCATCTAAACGCCCTCTGCTTGGTATTATTATTTCATCATCCTCACAGTCTGCAATAAGAACTCGGTCGTATCCTTGTGAGACCATTATGTGTTCATCACATTTCATTATGTATTTACCCTTTGAGATAGCAACACCTCTATTGATACTTGCGCGCATACCTCTTGAGTCGTGTACTGTTCCATGATGTATATATATAACTCTAGTGTCTTCAACGTAGGAGTCAGTCCATATCCCATCTAGGACAACGATTATCTCAATCGAGGTCTCAGACTTTGCAAGTAAATCTTCAATAGTCTTACGCAGATAGGAGTCCGATCGAGATGGAATAATCACACTTAAATCAATCATAAGATTTGTTTTTTAAGTGTTGCAACGATGCTGTCGTATCTTCTTTGTCCTCCGAGGTCTATGTACTTAATATCAAAACCGAACCCTTTAAGGTCAAAGCTCTGCTTACCGTTCTCAAACACACCTTCCTCATCAGCGTTCCAGTAATGCTTGCCACCTGTATCAAGTTGGTCAAGATTACAAGTTATATACACCCAACCACCCTTTTTACAGACTCTAGCCATCTCCATAACCGCAGATAGAGCGTCTTTGGTGTGGTCTAAGGCGTTGGCACTGTGAACAATATCAAAATACTCATCAGGATAGGTTAATTTCTCCATATCTTGACGTGCAATGGGGTATACAGGCTCTTTCCCATGCTTAGTCCAGAAATCCGTGAAGTCTTGCTTGTCTGAGGCGTAGATCGCAAGTTTAACGTCATTGTAGTACCTACCTATAAGAGAAATGGGTCCTGAACCAATATCTGCTATTTTGACTTCTTTTTTATCTCCTATTAAGGGTATGAGATACTGCGCAAGTGGAAGTAGTATGCCATTTTTGGCAAGAAGGTCTTTATTAGCTTTGTGTGTGTTTATCATTTATCCACTCCTTATTCTTTTCTAATATCGCCCTCGTAATCTCGGGGTTGTAACCTAAACTTTCCGCAAACGCACACCACGCATAAATATCCTTCGGAACGCATTTTGAATTGAAACCTCGCTTATAAGGGTACACGAAGGTAAACCATAGGTTAAATCGGGGGTCATCTCCATATACAGCATCTCTGATGGTGTAGTAATCAACTCCAGCTTTGGTACATACATCATACAGCTCCTGACACTGAGCCACCTTGAAGATAATAGCTCTGTTCTCGGATAGCTTGATAATCTCTGACTCAGTGTGGCTGACCTGTCTGATTTTAGTATTAGCGTTGTAGACTGTGGCGTAAAGGTCTATTACTTGTCTGGTATCCTTTTTATAACCACCTAGAATAATAAACGGCACGTTCACACTATCAAGTAGCGGATGATTGGGTGTCTCTCCCAGATATTCTGGTTGATGTACTATTCTCTTCTGATACTTGATAGCCCAGTTATTACAATCTCCGGGATTAACTGTAGATCGCACTACAATAAGAGGAGACTCACACCACGCAATACACTCTTCTACTATTGAGGTGTCTAGTTTGCCTTCATTGATAGAGGGCGAAGGTACACATATGAAGGTAACGTCCATCCCGCTGACAAGAACCTTATCATCTGTAAAGGGTATAGCCATTTCTTCTTTTTTAAGTTCTTCTTTGAGGTATTTATCTACATCTCTTACATAGACTAGAGCATTGGGGAACAGCACTTTCATCGCCTTACCTACCCATCCGTAGCCTATAATCCCGACTTTCATATTTCTATAGAATTAAGCACCTCTACAAAATAATGACAAACAATAAGAGGCCAAAACACTATCCCTATTAGGTAACACATAAGGCTAATCTTCATGTCGTTTAGAAACCTACCGATAAACACTGTAGCTACCCCTACCCATAAATATAAAAATAGATATTCCATCAGTTTGTTTTAATGTAGATTACCCAGTTTGATTGCTCTATATCTTCTTTGGATACTATGAAGTGATAATCTTTATCGTCCTTATGAAGCATTAGAAGACTATCTTTCTCACTCATAAACGCATAACACTCCTCGGGCCAGTCTTGCTTTGAGACCGTCTGACCTGTAAGAACTACTGCCAGAGCCTGACAGAAATCCATCAGTTCTATTTTCTTAGTTGGTAGTGGGCTTGGGCTCATCTTTTTTTTTAACTTCTAATTGTTTTTTTGTATCTTCTGATAGTTTGGTTAACGCTTCTCTTCGTTCGTCTTCTTTTTTGATCTCCGTCTCGGTTAAGACTGCGTTTACTCTAATAACATTACTTCGAGTGGTATCACGCTCTACAATAATCATCTCTGGAAAA
>Ga0226658_10001356_pt1 | contig 12287 bp, 11 predicted proteins | sample OliLak19BULKMAT1_FD_169091 | JGI IMG/M metagenome (GOLD analysis project Ga0226658, IMG submission 169091) | Freshwater microbial mat bacterial communities from Lake Vanda, McMurdo Dry Valleys, Antarctica - Oligotrophic Lake LV.19.BULKMAT1 (v2)... | ecosystem: Environmental > Aquatic >... | reverse complement strand
TTTTTTTCGGCGGCCCTCACGCCCGCGGATGCTGCCGCTGCAAACGCGGCCATTGAGATTCTCGAAGCGGAACCAGAGCGGGTCGCGCGTGTACGCCACAATGCCGCTGCTCTGCAGTCAGCGCTCGGCAGTTGGTCCCGACCTCCCCATGGTGGCACGGCGATCGTCCCCATTCTGATCGGGGACCGAATGAGGACGCTCGATGCGGCAGTCGAATTGCTCGAGCGCGGCTTGTTCGTCAATGCCGTGATTCCACCAGGCGTACCGCGCGGCGGAGAGCGTTTGCGATGTTTCGCGATGGCAAGTCATACAAGCGACGACACCGCGGCCGCAGCGAACCTGATCCGAAGCGTTCTCGACTCGCGGAGTTTGGAAGTCGCAGCCGACGCGAAGATGACCGCTTCCTTCGAGTCGTAGGTCATGGCGATACGGGCTCTCATCACCGGTGCTTCAGGCTTCATTGGCTCGCATTTGGTCGGCCGCCTATCGCGCAGCGGCTGGGAGGTATCGGCATCGGTCCACCGGAAGGCGCCGACCCCGGCGGGGAGCACAGTGGAATGGTTTCAGGGTGACATCTGCAATCCCGACGGATTTCGCGGACGCTTGGCCGATGTCGACTATGTGTTTCACGTCGCAGGGGCCATTCGAGGTCGGAAAAAGCAAGACTTCGATGAAGTAAACCATGGCGGGACTTCCCGTTTGCTCGACGCCGTCGAAGGAGAGTGCCGGTCGCTGCGCCGGTTCGTGTACGTAAGCTCGCTTGCTGCCGGAGGCCCCAACCCCGGGAAAGATGCGCTCGATGAGTCGGACCCCGCCAGACCCATCGACATGTATGGAAGAAGTAAGTTGGCGGCCGAGGAGGAATGCCTCGCCCGACGTAGTCGTGTTCCCATCACGATCGTGAGGCCTCCGCTGGTGTTCGGTCCCGGAGACACGAGCTCGTATCAACTCTTCCGTCTCGTGAGGAATCATCTTCGCGTGGTGTTGTGGGGGCCGGAGCGACTGTACAGCTGGATTTACATTGACGATCTCGTGGTCGGCCTGATCAGGGCAGCGATGACGCCCATCTCGTCCGGCGAGGTCTTGTACCTGACGGCTCCGAGTGTGGTGGGATGGGGGGAGTTGCAGAGCTGCATTGCCGAGGCGCTTGGCATCCGCACGCTACGCGTCACGATCCCATACGGAGCTCTCCTCGCGTACGGAGCGCTCGCGGAGATCATCGGCGCGCTTTCCGGGGTCGCACCGCTAGTCTATCGCGACAAGGCTCGACAGGCGCGCCCACTTGCCTGGACGTGTAGCGGTGGAAAGGCCGAGCGTCTTCTCGACTTTCGGACGGATATCGCTCTCGACGCTGCGGTAGCAACGTCGGCTGCCTGGTACGCGCGGGCCGGGTGGTTGTGAAATGCGGCCGGAACGCACCCACGTTTCGACACCACGCTTCGGCCGGCCGTTCGCGTCTCATCCTCTCCTGATTCGGCGCTGGCTCGGCGCGATTCGGACGCGGACACTCCTCACCTGGTTGGGACTGTCCATCGGGTGCGCCGCCATGTTCTCGGTGCAGCTGCTCAGTGTCTCGATCGAGAGGGCGCTGACCGCCTCGATCCGCGCAGCGTTCGGCGAACGGTTCATAGCGATTTCAAACGCTGGAGCTGGCGTTGATGAGAGTCTCCTCGGTGACGTCAGTGATGTCCCGGGAGTTGCGGTCTCACCCGTTGTGTATGCGTCAGCCACCACGCACGCTCCTTTCGAGGGTCGACTGCAGATTGTTGGCATCGATTTGGTTCGCAGTGGTCTCGAAGGTTTCGCGTCGTTCGGCGGATTGCGGATGCAAGTGGATCCGCTGGTGCTCGTCGCCGATGCACGCTCCATACTTGTGAGCCGAGCGTTCGCGGACGCGCATCACGTCGCCGTGGGTGACGAGCTCAGCGCATTGACACCCCAAGGCCTTCAGAGACTCGAAATCCGAGGGCTCATCGAGACACCGCCGTCAGCGTCGGCTTCCGCTGCGGCCCTGGCCGTCATGGATGTGTACGCGGCTCAGGAACTCTTCCAACGTCGACAATTCGACGAGCTCCTCGTCTGGAGCTCGACGGTCGACCTCAGCCGATTGGTTGGTCCGCTTCGCAGCGTTGTCGGCGGTCGCGCACAGGTTCTGCCTGCAGGAAGCGATCGCGGTGGTGCCGAGGCGATGTTGCAGGGGCTCCGTATCGGCCTCTCCCTGATCGGCGGTGTGGCGGGTGGTCTTGGAATTTGCCTGGTGTACGCATTCGCCTCGATGGCGGTGCTGGCGCGAGCGCGCGACCTTGCCGTCCTTCGCGCGATCGGCATGACGCGCGGCGGTGTTCGCACGATCGTCCTTTCCGAAGCGCTACTGCTGGCATTGCTTGCCGTACTGTCGGGATGGGTTCTGGGCGTCGTGCTGGCCCGATTGCTGCTCCCCTTCGCGCAAGCCGGAATGGATGGCTATGTGCGCGACGTACGCCTCGAGGTGAGCTCGCTATCGTGGGGGCAAATCGGCCGTATGGCTGGAATGGCGTGCGGTGCCATGATCTGTGGCGGGATCGTCCCGGCACGTTGGGCGACGCATGTGTCGGTGGCGGATGGACTGACGGGACGAGTCGAGACCGGCACTGCCCTCGTAAGATCGTCGCGAAGACGCACCCGCGTTGCCCTAGCCGTTCTCGGGTCGGTTGCGGCGTTCGTCCTCGGCTCCACTGTGATGACGGAATCCCCGACCGCTCTCCTAGTCGGCGCTCCCATTCTGGTCGTCCTCGGCAGTCAGGTGCTGGTCGCGAGTTTCGGATTCATCGCTCGACGTGCCCCAGCACTTGGATGCCGTGTGTGGGGTGCCGAGGGTGCGATGGCTGGCATGGGGCTTTCATCTTCTCCCCGCAGGACCGTCACTGCGCTGCTTACCTTCACTGCAGTGATCGCTGCGATCGGCGCAACGACGGTGTTCCTTGGAAGCTTTCGGGAATCTATCGATCGTTGGTTCGTTGCGACGTTTCCGCAAGACCTCACGGTCCTCTCCGGCACATCGATCAAGGGTGTCCACGTCAATCCCTTGCCGCCTCTCGTTGGTGCTAGGATCCGGGAGTTGCCCGACGTCGCGGAGGTGCTCAGCGTACGTACCCGCACCATCGAGTACCGCGGTGAAGAAGTGTACCTCATGGCGCAGCATCTGCGTCCGGCTGCTCGCCGAGGTATTCTTGTCCGCCCGGACACGCTGGATCTTCCCGATTCCTTGATGGGTGTCGTGCTGGCGACTCCTGCCTTTCTTCGGCACTTCGGCAAACACGTTGGCGATGTCGTGCAACTTCCTACGCCAGGAGGCACGCGCGACTTCACAATTGCCGGGCAGTACCTGGAATTTGCCGGCACCACCGGCGCGCTCCAGATCGACGCGGAAGAGTATGAGAAGCACTGGGGAGATTCCCTGGTCGACATGCTCGAAGTCTTCCTCGCCGACGCCGGGAATGCCGAACGAGTTCGACTAGCGATCCTGCGCGAGCTCGGCGATCAGTACGACTTGCGCGTCATGGGTCGCGAGGAGTTTGTCAGCAACAGCGCCGAGCGCATCTCGAGGTCTTTCTCGTTCACTGCGGTGCTCGATTTCCTGTTTGTGCTGATCGGTATCCTTGGAATCAGCGTCACGGTGCTGACGTCGCTGGTCGAGCGCAAGCGAGATCTTGGTGTGCTGCGCGCCATCGGTGCCCTGAGCGAGCAATTGGTTCGAAGCGCGAGATTGGAATTCGTGATGATCTCGGGAATCGCAGCGGTTGCCGGCACCCTCGTAGGCATCGTCGGGGGGAAGTTCCTTACCGACGTGGTCGTTCGCGAAGGGCTCGGGTGGTACGTGCCTTGTCGGCCTCCCTGGCTGGAACTCGCGGCGGTCGCCGTCGGGACGGTGGTCCTTTCGTGGATCGCATCCGCGATGCCTGCACGACGTGTGTCACGAGTCGCCGTTGGCGATGCGATCTGGCGTGAATGACTCGGAGGTCTCACATGATTTCGATTCGCGGAGTCAGCAAGACGTTTGCCCGCGGGGGGCATGTGGTTCGCGCGGTAGATGGCGTATCGCTCGAAGTGCCAGCAGGGGAGTTCCTCGTGATCACCGGTCCGAGCGGATCGGGGAAGAGTACACTCCTGCACCTGATCGCGGGTGTGGAACGACCAAGCGGCGGAGAGATTCGGTTCGAAGGAGCGCTGCTGTCCGCGATGAGTGATCGTGAGGTGACGCTGCTTCGCCGCCGTCGTATCGGCTTGGTCTTTCAATCAGCGAATCTCCTTCCTGCACTGAGCGTCGACGAGAACGTTGCGCTTCCGTTGCTGCTCGATGGTGCGCCGATGCGAGAGGCGCGGAAGCGCGCGATGCGAGTACTGGATGTCTTGGGTCTCGCTGAACGGCGGCGGCATCGACCGGGCGAGCTGTCTGGTGGAGAGATGCAGAGAGTGGCCATCGCTCGGGCCCTTGTTATCGATCCAATTTTGATCCTGGCTGACGAGCCCACGGGGAGCTTGGACAGCAGCGCTGGAAACGACGTCCTGACATGGCTCCGCTCAGTTACCGAAGATGCGCGACGGTCCGTCGTCATGGTCACGCATGATCCTGTGGCAGCGTCTCGTGGGGATCGCGTGGTCGCGATGCGCGACGGACGACTTGTCAGCGACGAGAGGGCAATCGATACCGGACGCGGAGACGATCGCTCTCTGCGATTTCATACGCCGGGTCCGGCGGTGGCCTGAAATGCTCTTCACCTGATTGGTCCAAATCGAAAGGGAATGGCATGAGTCTGTCGATTTTACCTGTCGGAGTGATTCCGAAACTCGGAGAGATTCCGGAGCGCATGCACGCATCTCTCATTCGCCGCGAGCGCTTTGGTTCTCCAGTACAGGCCTTTCAAACCGAAGAGGTGAGCGTACCCAGAGTCGCGCGGGGCGAAGTCCTCGTCATGGTGATGGCGGCAGGTGTGAACTACAACAACGTGTGGGCCGCCACCGGGCGGCCGGTCGATGTGATCGCCGCGAGGGCAAGGCGCGGTGACGAGAGTGGATTCCACATCGGTGGTTCGGAAGGCTCCGGAGTTGTCTGGGTAGTGGGGGAGGGAGTCAAGCAGGTGAAGGTCGGGGATCACGTGATCATGTCCTCGTGCCACTGGGACGAATCTGCATCGGATATCCGTATGGGTGCCGATCCTATGACCTCGGTGACGCAATCTGTGTGGGGCTATGAGGACAATTTCGGGTCTTTCGCTCAGTTCACTGTCGTCCACGAGTATCAATGCCATCCGAAGCCGCGCCGTCTCACATGGGAGGAGGCAGCGTGCTTCATGCTAACGGGCGCAACGGCGTACCGGCAATTGACGGGATGGCCGCCCCACACGGTGCGACCGGGAGACCCCGTTCTCATCTGGGGTGGGGCAGGTGGTCTTGGCTCGATGGCCATTCAGATCGTCCGCGTTCTCGGAGGAATTCCCATCGCCGTCGTGTCGGATGATTCCAGGACGAATCATTGCTTGCGGCTGGGGGCGCGGGGGGTCCTGAAACGCAGGGAGTTTCACCATTGGGGCCGTCTGCCGAATCTCGAAGACGGGGAAGCGTATCGTGAATGGGTGGAAGGCGTTCGTCAGTTTCGGGACGCGTTCTGGAACGTCCTCGGCGAGCGGAAGAGCCCACGTATTGTGCTGGAGCATCCGGGGGAGCAAACAATTCCCACTTCGGTCTATCTGTGTGACAACGCGGGGATGGTGGTTGTGTGTGGCGGAACGTCTGGCTATTCCGCCGATGTCGATCTCCGAATTCTATGGATGCGCCAGAAGCGACTCCAAGGATCGCACTTCGCCAATAGGCAGCAGTGCGCCGCCATCACGCATTTGGTGGCCACGGGTCAGGTGGACCCTTGCCTCTCCAGGGTGCTGTCTTTCGAAGAGATCGGTTCCGCGCATCAGTTGATGCACGACAATGCACAACCACCGGGCAATCTCGCAGTCCTCATAAACGCGCCCGAGCCGGGATTGAGGGACCTCCCACGCCCGCGACTTCGGAGTACTCCCCACTTCGAAGCCGGCGAAACTTGCGTACCTGCTTCTTCTCACTAGGCATCATCTCCGGCACGCGGAATCACTGCCAAGCGAGGCTCCCCTCGACTCTCTTCTTGCCGTTTCCCGCCGGGCGAGCGGTCTCCCATTGTGCTTTGCGGTGTGGACGTCGAAGACTCGCGAGTGATACGTCGCCGCTTAGCCTTGTTGAGAGCCTGACTCGTTCGCAGCGAAAAAAGCCCCGTGCACACTGACCTGTCGTTTCTTTGGGGAGGAAAATGAGGTTGGTGGTCGGAGCGCTTCAATGTTCGGGCGTGCCCGAGCCCCCGCGACAACGGCTCGAGAAGATTGCGCTGGCGTTGTCGGATGCTGCGCGACGCGGAGTTCGGCTGGCGGTACTGCCAGAGGTCGCTGTCACGGGCTACGCGCTCGATGCCCACGGTCTCCGCCACGCCGAACCCGTGCCCGGGCCCATCGTGTTCGAGCTTGCTGCGATGGCGCGACGTCACGATCTCGTCGTCGTCGCGGGTTGTGTGGAGAGGTCGGGGAACGATTTTTTCGATACTGCGGTGGTCGTGGACCCGTCCGGGTATCGAGGACGCTACCGCAAGGTGCACGTGTCGGCCGTGGAAAATGCCTACTGGGTCGGGGGCAGCGGGGCGAGACCGATCGATACGATGGTGGGTAGAATCGGAATCGGTCTTTGTGCCGATATGGCTTATCGAACTCCTTGGGAGTGTTACCGAGATGAAGAAGTCGACCTGATCGCAGTCGGATCCGCATGGCCAGACCTTCGACGACTACGGCCGTTTAGCCTGGGTCTGCGTATGGGGACGCTGCACCACGACTGGACCAGGATGCTGCCAGAGAAGATCTCGACGGCGCTCGGTGTTCCTGTCGTCTATGCGAACTACTGTGGTCCCCTGAGTTTGCGACTGCCGCTCCTCGGTACCCGCGTATACGGACAATTTGCAGGAGGTTCCCGAATCGTTCAGCGGGGAACTATTGCGGAGGCCCATACCGAAGGGTGGACCATCGCAGAGGTAGAGGTGGGCCGTCGAGAACCTCAGGCGGCGACCTGGAATGGGCCATGGTTGCCGAATGCAACGGCTTGGCAACGTGGGCAGATGTATCTCAGTGACAAGGGTTTGGGGCATTTGTCCCGCTTCGTCTATCGCCTACGTGCAATACGGCGCGCTGATAGCGATGACAAAGGGCGCGACGGAAAGATTGATCGGGAAGAGTCACCGCGAACTTGAGCGGACGATGCGTGCAGCAGGCGCCGCTGGTGTCCTCGCTGGTCTCTTGTGGCCGTTCGACAACCGTCGCCGAAAGCGCGACACGCTCGCGCTACGCGAGAGCGCACGGGCGTTGAAGCGGTTGTGGGATTGGGTCGACCGTACGCTGTGGGCTCGTTTCTACATGACCTCGCGGCCGAAGGGCACGGCGGCAACATGATCGACGACGCATACTGAACCACCGCGGCTTTGTCGTCGGCTCAGTTGAGGACGGCACGACTCGAGCAGCGGATAAACTCCACTAGCTAGAGACTTATCTATTCACGCTCTGTTTGTGCGCTGAATATCCGCTCGCCACTTATGCGCCTTCAAATGGGTGACGTACAAGTCTGAGTGTGCCGGTGTGGCGTCAGCGTGTCGATGATCCTGGATGTAGGTGGGGTCTGCGATCAGTTTGCCGCCACGGGGCCGACTCCTCGGGTGGAGTTGGCTCTGATCGGCAGCGGCCCGGCGCTCGCCGTGAGCATGCGTTCAACCGCCGCTTCACTTGGCGAGGAATGGAGTACCCTGGGTGAACTCAGGTTTCGTCGTCCGTTGCCGAAACTGTCGTCGCGTCGTCCTAACCGGCGTGCCGCGCATCGGTTCGCGCGAAAGCGACGCACTCGTGTCGCACTTGAAGGATTGTCGACCGGATCTCGTTACACGCGGCGATCAGCGGTGGCGGAATGAAATGGGGCCTTTGCTCGAACAGTTCGAGGTTACAAATGAGCGCTGACAGCCTTCAGCCGGGTCTGGACGTTTTGGAACGCCTCCGCTTCCTCTATGGCAAGTAAGGATTCTTCGGCGGTCGGTTCGCCGACGTGCGAGGCGTTGGGGCTCGATCGCGTCGCGACGCGGCAAACGCTCCTGCGTCAGCGGTCGGCATAGGCGCAGCCCCGTCTCATTTGTTCGTCGCGGCTTCCCGCGCTCGCCTGCTCCGCTCAGAGAACTCACTTTGCATTCGCTTCTGCGCAGCCGCGAAGGTTTCGTCCATCGATGCCTTGAGCTCAGGGTTCGCGAGCGACGTGGCGAGGCCCCCGCGGATCTTTGCGGCTAGCTCCCTCATCGGCTCCCGTCCAATCGTTGAGAAAAAAATCTTGCCGGTCCGCTGTAGCTCCTCGACGAGCCGACGGGGAGGACGGGTCGGTGTTCTGACCTTGTGCTCTGACGCGTATCGGCTCCCCTCGTATGCGACCATGTCGGCTGCTTGAAGTGAGCCTAGCCCCTTAGGAAGCGGGGTGATGGACGGAAAGAAATCCTCCCACCCTTCCGAGCTGAGCTGTGCCGTCAGGTGATAGAACTGCCGTGTCGCGCGAGCATCCGTCGCCCGATCGTTCTCCATGAAGCAGGTGATCGGCTGGTCCTTCGACGGCCGCACCCGCGCGATGAGCACCTGTAGAAGACCTTGCAGCGCCAGCTCGAAAAGCGCCCTCGACGGATCGCGCTCGGGAAACTCCGGAAGTGCCTCGGCGAAGTATCGCACCGGAAACGAACCGCACAGCCCGACGACAACGTGCTCTTCGACCACCGGCACCAGCTCACGGAACAGCGGCTCGCGCATCTCGTTGGTCCAGCCCTCGAATGCCTTTCGGCCAGCCATGAGATCGGTCATGTGGAGGATCTTACCCTCTGCACCACCGCGCTTCATCGCCGCCGCCCACGCAATCTCGAACTCGCGCCAGCGCCGAGCCGATGCCACGACGACCGCGAGCGTCAGGACCTGCGTGGGTTTGCCGTGGTCGGTTGTACTCGCGTCGAGGTATGCTTCGAGCGGTTCTACGATCCGCGACCCTAGCATGTCGGCCGCTTCGCATTGCCGATCAGCGGCGCCATGAACTCAAGGGGGTCGCACACGAGCGGTCCGTCGGTGCCAAGCTCCTCGGGCGTCACCGCGGTCGACGGCCAAATGCCGCCGATACAGGTGTTCAGCAGTCCCGCGCTTTCAAGCTCGGCCGCGTAGTCCGCGCCGCGGGGTCCGACCTTCGAGGTGGCGTAGGCCGCAGCGGCTCCTGCCAACACGTCCGCGAGCTGCACCGGAACTGAGGACGCGGCTTCCACAAACGCCGTCCGCTCGACTCGCAAGGGAAATCGGATCGTGCGTCGATCTCTGCCGACGAGCGCGGCGGGGACGTCGGGATTGACGAGCGCCTCGAACAGCCAGATGTCGCGCGCCAGGTTGCTAGAACGATCGTGCAGAACACGAAACGGCTCGTCGGTCGTGCCGCGCCAGTGCGACACAGTCTGAAACGCACAGGTGTGTGCCGGGTTCATGAGGCGCTCCGGCAACGACGCCAAGTGACCGAACCCAAGATGCTGGACGGCAAGCATGAAGGAACGAGTCGCATCCTTCACCATCGAGTTGCCGCGGACGTAGATGTCTTCGAGGGTTGCAGCGAACTCGGTGTAGCTCGCCCGATCTCGAGCCTGCATCATCTTCTGGAACGACGCGAGGAGTCGATTGAGCTCACCCGGTGCAATCGAGGACATCACCACGAAGTCAACGTTGGACTCCGCGATGTTGGCCCCTTGTGCGTAGAGGTCGTACCCGAACGCCTCCATCGAAGGTTCGACCCACAAATCGACGAGGTAGGTCAGCAGTGCGAAGCGTTTGTGGACGATGAAGGTTCCGAACTGGCCGGTGCTCTGCACGAGACGAACGAGGTTGACGACGCGCTGACGGCCGGCAGCCGTGCGCACCAGGGTTGAGTGCTTGAGCTCGGGCATTTGCACCCCGCCGAATGCCTCGTCTCGAAGTTGACGCGCCGTCGCATCATCAACCGTCGTGGACGCTACGACGAAGATCGGCTGTTCGGCATTCAGGAGGTCCGCGCCGGTGTACCCGGATTCGTCCATGTGAAGGTCCATGGCAGCAGGATACCGAGTCGACGGCCACTCGCAACGTCGCCCTCGCGCTCGAAGGTAGCCGCGTCGCCGACGCGGCCCGCGCGCGTGCTCGACTACGATCTGCCGGACTCCGCGCGCGGCGCCCGCCTTGTCCTCCCGAGAGCCAACGCGTACATCACTGGAATGCGACCCCTCGTGGTCTACTCGGGTCAAGGACTCGCGTTGGCTGATGGCTTCGACTTGGTGCGCGCGAAGCTGTGGACGCAGCCGGAGTTGATGACGGAGTGCTTCTCGCTCGTCCCCGAACGTCAACGGGCCGACCTCGATGCCGTCTTGCTAGCGTGCGGCAGTGCCGGCGACCGCCCCTTGGATTTGATGATGAAGGCGCTCCGTGCGGCGTGCTTTGCCGAGCGGCGGGCTCGTCGGGAGCTGCCTCATCACCGTGCGATCTTCGAACCGCTGGCGCGTGAGGCGCAGCGTCGTGTCGTGCTGCACATCACGGCGAACATCGACGGACTCACCTCAGTCGTCGGCGTCGAGGAGTTTGGTGCGATCTGGCAACCGCGGCGTGCACTGACCGACATCGCGAGGATTGTCTCGGACGCGAAGGAGGCCGTCGAACGCGACGCCGGGTTGTTGCACTTCCCTGTTCACGGCGAAGTGGGCTTGCTCGCCGACAAGTCCCGAGAAGGTGCCCGGCTGCTCATCACGATCGACGAGGATGACGGCGTCGGCCGCTACTCGACCGTCTACATGGGTATCGGCCGCAACCGGGTGACGGATGTCCCCAACACCATGGCCTTCTCGGGGTTCGGTTACGATCTCCTCTCGGGGTTGGTGCGCGGGGCGCCGACGGTGTGGGTCGAAGGCGGCGTGACCATTCCCGCGATCGAGCCCGCCGACTTCGTCGTGTTCGGGTACGGGGCGGGGAGTGCCCCCGAACGCGAGGATTACCCGTTGGAGAGTCGCATCCCCGACCCGTCGCTCGCCGGTGCATGGAAGCGTCCCGACGGAGCGACGTGGCGGGCATGCTGCTACGAGCCGACCGCGGGCGATCCGACGGTGATTTGGTTCAAGCGGCACGGGTTTGACATCGTGGAGTTCAAGAACGGCGAGCTCAGCGAGGCGGTGAGGAGGGCCATCGGACGTTGACACCGCGCGACGAACGGCGGGTGCGCAGAAGAGGCCGGATCGAGACTCCCGGCTCCCGACGAACCGACATCCGTTGACAGTCCAAGTTGCAGGGTATTCCCTTCGGTGTAGGGTGCGAGGACGGTGGGGAGGAAGCGGAAAGTCATCGGGCAGTGCCATCTCTGCGGCTCTGAGCGTCCGTTAACGTTCGAGCACACGCCGGGCGAGGAGTGCTACAACAATCGGCGCCTTCGCTTAACGCGCGGGGAGGATGCGTTCGCCGATGGCGACGATCTCGACCAGCTACGCTACATAATCGTGCAGAGGGGGCTTGGCGCCGAGACGCTGTGCGAAGATTGCAACAGCAGGACGGGTGGCTGGTACGGGCGAGAGTTCACGAAGTGGACGCGACAGGGAGCGCGAGCACTAGGCTGCACGCGCGGGCAGCGGGACAGCCTAGTCGTGTTTCCGTTCCGACTTCACCCGCTCCGAGTCATCAAGCAGGCCCTACTGCTCTTCGTCAGCACTTGTGGACCGCATTTTCTAACGAAGCGTGAGGAGCTTCGCGCCACGTTGCTGAACCGGGAAGCCCAAGGATTGCCAGGCGACATCCGGGTTTACCTCTATCTCGCCGCTGATCGGGTGCGCGTGACGGGCATCATGGCTAGCACGGCACTCGGCATCGGGCGCGGGCGTGTGATGGCGGAATTTGCATTCCCTCCATTCGGCTACCTGATCACGTTTGACTCGGAAAAACCCGATCCTCGCTTGCTCGACATCTCGTTCTTCTCACATCACGGCTTCTGGGACGAGCGTGAATGGTCGCTCCCGGTAGCCCTACTTCCCGTCTACACCCCGTTCGTAGCCGACTACCGCGATCGCGAAAGCGTGCTGCGGGAAGCCGCTTTGAACTAGGGCCGCCGATGCCGAAGTCCAGCACGCGGTTCGTGAACAAGGAGACCGCGGAGCAATTCTCCGTGGGGTACAGGGTGCCCCC
>Ga0226658_10001344_pt1 | contig 12333 bp, 12 predicted proteins | sample OliLak19BULKMAT1_FD_169091 | JGI IMG/M metagenome (GOLD analysis project Ga0226658, IMG submission 169091) | Freshwater microbial mat bacterial communities from Lake Vanda, McMurdo Dry Valleys, Antarctica - Oligotrophic Lake LV.19.BULKMAT1 (v2)... | ecosystem: Environmental > Aquatic >... | reverse complement strand
AGTTTATCCTATTTTTATCTAAGGATTTTTTTGATCATAGCTAACGTCACTCTCATAAATCTGTCTTAAAAAATCCGATACCTTCCAATATCCGCAGTGCATGGTCTTTAGGTGATGTTTGTGCATGATAAAATTTATAGACCTTTGTTGTTCCGATTTTACGAAACTTTCCGCATGAACGAATCATTTCATTCAATATGTACTTAACGTCATCTACCGAAAATTTGCCGGTTTGGTCTAGGGTACTACCATTGTCACTAAACTTTACAAAAACCCGATACGCTATTTGTGTTTTCGGCTCAAATTCACATATAAGAAAACTTTTGCCTTCATAGGTAACCCCAACAATGATGAATCGCCTATTCTCAAAGAATATTTTTTGTTCATTATTAGGTTCAAATCCAGTAATCTTTTTTGGTAAAGAGCAGAATTCATATTGCTCAAGTTCCTCTATAAAATTGAAATATGAAACCAAATATTTTAATTCCCGATAGTAACCTACTACTAATCTAGAGAGATCAGCATAATTGCCGACAGTATACTCCTCTACCTCTCTGGGCTCCTTAAGCGATAATTCAAAGCCAGCGCTATCAGCATTACTAGCTTTAAAATTATTTGCGGAGATGTTACCGGTTGGTAGGGTTTGGATTTGCTGCTTGTCAATTTTAGGAGGCACGGTTTTAGCAATGCGTAAAGGCTTGATGTCCCTAGTGAAATTAGGGAATCTAACCCGCGTTTTTTCAACATACAAAGCCTTCGTAGACCTTTGATTATTTTTGATTTTAGAATTATTCGTCGAGTGGAGATTTCGCTACCATTGATCACTTCATTTCGTGACGGTGTGATCAGTGAAAGATAGTTAACGACCAATAATTAGAATTCTTATATAAAAGACTGAATATCAAAGTCCACAATGGTCAAATTATTGCGAAATGAATTGCTAAGCACCGCGAAAAATTGTGATCACTGATAAACGAAATAAAGTGGACAACCACCACGTAATCTCCACTGGTCACCAAACGAAAGCGGAGGGGCCCGGTGACTACACTATCGAAACATCGTTTTAAAAAGTGTCCCCACATTGTTCGTGATTTTATTCCCATTGCTCCCAACCAGCTTTGGGTCAGCGATATAACCTATATTCATCTCCATGAAGGCTTTGCTTATCTATCATTGATCACCGATGCCTATAGTAGAAAAATTGCAGGGTTTTGCCTGAGCAGGGATTTATCTGCGCGAGGGCCACTGGCTGCTCTCAAAATGGCATTGTCTTAAAACCCTTTGCGGGATGGACTTATTCACCACAGCGACCGGGGTGTACAGTACTGCTGCGATGAGTATGTGAAATTGCTGGAACACCATGAAGTTAAGATCAGTATGACCGAGAAAGGTGATCCGTTAGAAAATGCACTAGCAGAAAGAATGAATGGGATTTTGCAACAAGAGTTACTGGAAGAAGTATTCTCTGATTATGAAACTGCACAAAAAGAAGTTGCCATTGCGTGCAGCACGTACAATCATCTTCGCCCACATGGGAGCATTGATAATCTTAAGCCAGCGCAGGCGCATCAGTTAAGCGGTACGATCAAGAAGCGGTGGACGAACTATTGGCAGAAGAACAAAGGAAAGGAGGACTCGATGGTATAGCCCGCCAAGGCGGGCAGGTTTTAAAAGGCATAAATCAGAAAAAGTAATGATGGAAAAAAAATCCGCTACAAAGTGTAAACCTTATAACGGATTCATTACTTCATCTGACCGGGATTAATCCTGGCGGGGTGCTCCTCAGCATTGCCCGCTTCCGCTTCATCCGGTAATCAAATGTAAAGCGATTTCAGGACTAACTAAAAAGTGTAAATTTGTATCAGGACTTTTAACCAAAAAGTGTAAACTTTTTTCAGGACGAGTCAGTATGATCACATCGTGGACATAGACCTGAAAAACTTCTTCGACGAAGTGGATCATGGAATACTGCTGCAACTGCTGTACAGCAGAGTGAAATACCCATTGACGTTACGTCTCATCCGTAAATGGCTACGCGCCCCAATAGTGGTAGAAGGGCGACTGGTCAAACGAAGGAAAGGCGTTCCACAGGGCAGCCCGTTGAGTCCGTTACTATCCAACATCCTGCTCCACGAACTGGACAAAGAATTGCAAAAGCAAGGACACCGTTATGTACGCTATGCCGATGACTTTAGTGTGTACACGAAAAGTAAATCCACCGTCCGCAAGGTTGGCAACAGTATCTACCTGTTCTTGAAGAATAGACTGACACTGTCCATCAACCGCGAGAAGAGCGGCATACGCAAACCCGTGGATTTCAAAATACTGGGCTACAAATTCGTGCCCACGTATCAGAAAGGCGACAAGGGCAAATACCAATTGGTGGTCACCGATAAAAGTTGGAACAACCTCAAGCGAAGTTTAAAATCCATCACCAAGAAAACTGCACCAAGTACCTTTGATGAGCGCATTGCCAAACTGAAAGAAGTACAACGTGGGTGGCTCAACTATTTCCGTATGGGAAATATACAGGGCAAGCTCAACGAACTCGACAGTTGGCTGCGCAACAGATTACGGTATTGTATTTGGGAAGATTGGAAGAAGCTCGAACGGAAAAGGAAAAATCTTATCCGACTCGGGGTTTCTAGCGGTCTAGCCTATGCATGGAGCAGAACACGGTTGGGTGGATGGGCGGTAGCGCAAAGTCCTATTCTGGTTACGACCATCACATTGGAAAGATTGGCTAAACGAGGGTACGAATCTTTACTCAACTACTACAAACAAGTTGCTCCACAACTTAATGAACCGCTGTATACGAGACCCGTACGTACAGTGGTGTGAGAGGCGCACCTCATCGGTGAAAAATCCGGTGAGGCCCTCTACTCGATTAGCGCCATGTGCCCTTTTTTCTCTTGTCCCACGTTAATTTTGGAGTCGTTGTCAACCTGTCACCGGAAAAGGAGTCTTATCCACCTGGTACTCTATATATAGTGTACTCGCGGGTGGGGCTGAACCTTGGAGAATCTTTCAAGTTACTCTTACTACTCTGTCAAGTATTGGTGCGGGGAAGCGGCACTCTTGGCAAAGCTTGGGTTTTGCGGGTGGAGATGCAGGGGCTTTCGCAAGTGTGCTGCTTGGGTCGGCCTCTCTTTCGGGTTAGTCCCAAGTCACTGTACAAGTTTATCCGTTACATGGTAGCTTTGTCTGTCACACTGCATACGGAAACTATAGTTTATTTAGTAGGTGCAAGAATCGTTCACGCGGATGTTCTAGTTCTAAAATTGTTCGGGACAATTCCTGAATAACCAAGTTTAATTAGCTATCCAATTTGTCAAGTCAGAAATTACATAAGCTGGTACATTACTCGGGGTTAGATATTCCTTTGGTGTGCTGATGCCCTCGCCTTCAAAAAACAAATGATTCAATTTTTCGTAAAGGATAAACTTAACTTGCTTTTCCCTCGATAAGTGGTTTTCCCAATTATTGAAATCCTGTAAGGGAACTTGATAGTCTCTTTGACCCTGCAAAAATAAGATAGGTATATGTAGTTTCTTAATGACTATTTTCTGGTTAATGGCTTGAATTGATTTCCAATAGCTTGCTGGCATATTTAGAGGTAAATCCTGCGATTTAGTACTTAAATCATACTTACGCATAAACACTTTCTGAGCAGACTGTCTCATGGATAATAACACTATGCTGTCTGGCTGAGAAAGTGATGGTTGCTTTAGTAGATAATTAGATTGTTCTATGATTAACTCATCCATTGATCTCGTAGAACTTGCCATCTGAATTAATTTAGAAATTTTTTTATTTGTTGATGAACTTAGAATTGCTGCAGTAGCCCCTAAACTATGGCCTAATAAAATTATTTTACTGACTGAGTCCTTTTCACTAAAAACTTGAATCAAATAATCAATATCAGAAAGATATTCATCTTGAAAATCCTTTGGCATTTGATGTGTGATGTAAGCGACTTTATCATATCGAAATGAAGCAATACCTTTTGATGCTAATCCCAGTGCAATATCCTTAAAGGGCTTATTGTTACCAATCGTTACATCGCGATCAATTGCACCTGAACCCGCGATAAGTATTACAAGTTTAGAAGTTGATTGATTTTTTGGCCAAGTGAGTGTCCCCATAATTTTTCTACCGATCTTTTGAAATGAAATATCCCTTTCTATGTAAGACTTAGGTATTGCATAGTTAGGAATATGATAATTTCCAGATCCTGTATCAGGGCGAAAAAACAACCCAATAATTTTATTCCGTTTTGTGTGCCATGCAGATTGAATTATTAAACCACCTTTTTCAAATGAGCAAAATGATTCAATTTTGAGAACAGTATCACTCACTACAGTTGAACGCGTGTTGTTCAAAGTCGAGAAATTCCCGTATTGGCCACTAAGTGATTTTAAAATTGAAGTAAATTGAGATTCTGTTAATTTTGCTTTTAAAGATGCATCAAAGAAAAGATATGCTGATGTGTAGTCTTGTAAACTCAATTGCTCGATAAATTTCTGTGATACTAAATTAGCATCCTGGGAATAAACAGGATATTCAATTGCTAAAACAAGAAAGATAATAATAAACAGTAGTCTCACGTTAATTTGATGTTATTTTTCAATTTCATTAATTCAATTAAGTGTAAAGCATTTGAGGTGCTAAAAAGAATTTTTCCACCACCTTTCAATACTATTTTCAGCCCTTTACTTCCAGCTACGATAAACCCCTTCGTATTGCGAAAAATGTCATAGCGTAAGCCAATGCCCCAAAACAATGGATTAAACTTTTCAGATGAAGCCGACTCTATGTTAATAACTTCTATTGTTTGCATGTGCCAATGAAAAGGAAACAACTTGTAGAGCAGCTTATTGTCATTGATTTCAATAGTTAATCGCACCATTGAAAGAAAAATATTCATGACAAGCAATCCTGCTGATTCAATAATAATATTTGTTGCGCTTGTGCCAATACGCCAACTATATATTATAATGAGTAACGAGGCAATGGTAATGGAGAGTAATAACCAGCCATTAATTTTTTGTACGTCTTTAAAATGAGCCTGTTCCATACTGTTAGAAGTTTTGTTGTTGAGAAAATTTATTTTACTAAATGTTCCAATAAGCTTATTTACTAAAATATTTTCGTACTGAAACGATGAGTCTATCGGTCTTAGATAAAGGATTAACGCGGCTGTCATGGCGAAGAAAAAGCTAACAAGGCCATGAATGATGATAATGCCAAGATGAAATACTAATCCAATTTTAAGTAATGAAGCCCAATATCTTTTTGGCATAACTAAACCTGTAAATAAGGTGATTTCCAATACTATGATGCCCCATGTAGAGAATGCGACAACAAAGGGATTTGAAAATAATGGTATTATAAATGACTTTAACCAATCATTTAAGCCTATTACAGGGTTTTGCATCCAGTAATAAAGAGCGGTTCCATTTGCCCACTCTGTTACTCTAAGCTTTTCGACTCCCGCGTTAAGATAGATTATTGCTACTTGTAGCCTGATAATAACTAAACAAGAGACGGCTATAATTGCAGCAATTTTGCTGTTTAGTAAAAGTTCAGATGGTTTATTTGTTGACCAATGCCATTTTCTCTTATCAGTGAAACAAACTGGTAACAGGAAGAGTGTTAAAATTGATGTGATTTGATCCCCGCCATCAACTAATGTTGATGAAGCCATGAAACTGAATGATATCCACCAATGAAAGATGCCTGTTATCCTCGGTCTCCAGCCTACGATTACAAGTAACAAAATGCTGATGGCAATTATTCTTGCAGTGTTAAGGTCTGGGTCAAAAAGATAGAATATGCTTAATTTAGAGAACCCCACACCAATTATCTTATCCGATGATTCTATAATGGGCCGAAATAAAATATCGGCATCATTGAAGGCTAAGGTTAAAGTTGTTCCAATTGCTAATAGAGTTCTAGCAAGACCATATACATTTGTCCAAGGTTGGATACTTGCTATTTTCTTGGCTAGTTTTTCAATCTTTCGCATTTTACCTTTAGTCTAACAAATTTTACTGGCATATTAATGGCTTTACCTGATGCACTCCATGCCCAAGGGACATATTCCTGCTGCACAACAAGAATATCGCCACAAATTTGAGGACTATGAATTTTATTGGTTACCTCAAAAATAGTTAAAGAATCATATAGTTTGTATTCAACAATGCCCCTTTCTGAGTTTTGCCACTGTTCAGGCAGTATGTTCTTAATTAGAAAGCTGTATTCAATTCCCTCGGCCCGTGCGTTACGTTTGATACCAAAAAAATTACTTGAACTGGAGTTAGGAATAGATAGACATGTCGCCCAGCCATTCAACCCTTTCTTTAAAAAATTTAGATATGGTTCTTGTGGATTCCGTGTAAAAAAGCCCCATCCTTCTGGGACAAGCGTTCTAATGTTAATATGTCGACTTCCGGGCAACTGGATAGGATTAAAAGGAAGAGCAGAAAGCGCAATATAAAATACGATTATACCCCAAAGGCAAATCATTCCTGAAAGAACAACAGCTAAAATTTTTGAGTCCTTCATTTTAAAAAAGAAAAGGCCAGTACCTACGAATAACCATAGTACTGGCCAGTTTTTGTAGCTTAAATAGCTAATGAGACAGAAATAGAATTTACTATCATTTGTTGTTTAAGCAATTGATCACCAATTGCCTCTACGGCTGCAACCCAGAATATAAACACAATTGCAACGGCAGCTGCAACAACTGCTAATACTAGAACCACAACGACAGCAACGCAGTCTGCCTTTTGTGCACGGCCAGAATTACTGTCAAATAATTGCATCTTATTTAGTTGTTCGCTCAATTTATCCTGATCGAATTTGCCTTTATTTGCTTTAATCTCATCTAGATTAATAGTTTTTCCTATTTGAGAAATAAGTCGGTCTGGAGTAAGCGAAGTTTTTACATTGCTTAAGTCTAATATTCCCTGTATTAACATTTCACTTGTTTGTTTGAGCATTTTCTCAATCTTTAAGTGTTGTCCGCTTTGCATAGCATTCTTGAAGTCAGTAAAAAAATTCGGATTCTGCTCTTTCAACTTATTGGTTAGCGAAAGTCTGATTTGCTGAACTCTACTTAAGTCTTCTGGATTAAGCACATCAATCATTTTTGCTTGATTGTTGATCTCAGGAATAATAGATGCAACTTCACCTTGTCCAAAGAAGATTCCATTGAACAACTCCTCGCCTGAGAAGTTTTTGTTAACCGCTGTGTCAGCTGTTTGACAGCTGTACATGAGAACGCTAGAAACTAGCGTAAGACCAACATACCACCGTGAAGCCAGTTTCCGCATAAATGATATCATAATTTTTGAATTTAGATTATTACTCGCCTTCATTTTGAAGGCGGGAACAATATTCGAGTTATAAGATAACTTAGACAATAGTAGATATCTACCATTTTTTGAATTTTACCTCTCGATTGCCAAAAATTAATTTCTCCTTAATGTTCAATGCGTACTGTAAAAGGGAGCTTTTCCCTTGAATATTAAGTTTATGCCTAATATTTCCCTCGTGGTTATTTACGGTATTTGGACTTATACATAATAGTTCCGCAATTTCTCTTACAGTTTTAAATTGTGATACGTACCATAAAACTTTAAGTTCCGCTGCAGTCAGTTGCTTTAGAGTGGAAAAGTTTTTAGAAAAATCTTTCAATGGTTGTTCATTCAATTTTGATCGAATGATTTCTTTGCATGTTGTTGTCATATAACATCCGCCGTTACCAACTGTCCTTATTGCAAAGAAAAGTTCATTATAGTGTTCTTCCTTTCCAATTAAACTTTGAACCCCAAGTCTATACATCTCAATAATATTAGCTCCATTATCATCTAGAGTCAAGATGATAATTTTGATTGTTGGATATAATTCATTCACCGCCTTCGTTGCTTCAAATCCATCCATCACATTCATTTGGATGTCCATCAGTATTATGTCAGGAGTTATTGTTTGTAATTGTTCTAATAATTGCTTTCCATTATCTGCTTCTAATATAACCTCTAAGTCCCTTTCCGTCTCAATCAATTTAATGGTTGCTTCTCGGAATATCTTATTATCGTCAGCTATTGCTAGTTTAATTTTACTCATATCTATCTATTGAAACTTTAGCGGGTGGGGAAAGCAAGTGTGTGGGAGTAGCGTGAGAAATGGCCTTGGGCAGTTGCAGCTACTGCCACACTCTTGCTTTGTGCTGTTGGGAGAATGTTCATTCATGGTTGACGTGCCGTGTGCAATTGTATTAGTTCCAAGGGTCATTTTTCAAAAATAATTTTGTCTGAGTAAATTATAGTCGATTTTGTCCACGGGCATTGGCGCTAACGATGTGGCTAAATGGCTGATTTTGCTTTTCGCAAAATTTGCATTTACATAATGTTACAGGCAGTGCATCTTTCTTTCGAGTTACATTTCATACCAGTCGTAACACGCTACGATTGTGATGTACAGCGGTCGCAACCGCAGGGTAACCTATACTGCCGAACGAGAATTACGTTTTTTAAAGGTATTCATCCATTGTTTTTTTTATGAGCGCATTAAAATTATTTTCTCTGTCATAACTTTTAAACAACTTAATCACCTTTAAAACAATATCGTGATTACTTTTAAAATACTGTATATCATTTACAGTTTCGATTTTTATAATTTTATTTTGGATATAAATAGATGTTGAATTGGTTGTGGTTACAATAAAGCCCCGAAATCCCAGCCCATCAAATAGATTAGAAGATACTGATTTTTCCAATGAAATCACCTCCCTGTAAAGGGTTTTAAAATCCTCCATTGTAATTTCCAATGAAGGATTTTGCACCCCTGAAAAGAAGTCAAGCTCTATTTTATAGTTGATTGCAGGCATAAAGTGCGTTATCTTATAATAACGCTTTTTCCTGCATAAAAGAATCCACAAAATTCTGTGTAATGAAGGCTTGTTCCCGCACCCCTGTCGCATGTTCTGGGGTCAGTTATCAGCACACCGCTATTGTCAATATTTCTTGCATTGGTCCCCCCTGGCTTATGCCCCCAAAATCCATTTTTTTGTTTACGATACCAATGGTAGTCGCGCCCTGGCGCAATAACTAACGCCATTAATCTGCGCGGAATCTCTGATGTTGAAAGACCGTTGCATCTTTCAACCAACCCATCGCGCAGGGCTGCTGCTTTTACATCACGACAACTCATAGTTGCTGCCATGCTGCCTGAAAAACGACCGGGTTGTGCAAAGGTGTTTGTTTTCCAGTTGCGACCATAATTGTAACAATTGTTGTTAGTCCTCACATTAGGATTGCTGTTCCAGAAATTAGGGTTAAATCTACTCTCTTCATATTGGCTCCTTGTACAGTCGACATCATTTACAGTTACCCTGATGGCTGAACTACGAGACGATTTTGATGTTAAACTCATATACCTTCTTATTCTGTCTAAATCTTTTTCGTAGAAGTCAATACCCTCCATTATTATTTTCTGAATTTCTTTATTAACGGGAGTTAAATTGTGAACATCCATACTGAATTTTTCATAGCGGGTCATCTCATCAATAATTTCCCGCGCTATCTGTATGCTTACTTTTTGATCTTTTGATGTGCCGTTTGATATAGTGAAAATGGACGGCATTTTACCTTCTTTTTCGTCACCAAGCAATTCTAATGTAATGCCCCTGAATCCAATGCCGTCATAACCACTACCCTGTTTTGAAATTACTTCTGGTCGTTTTGCGATTTTTTTTAGCAAATCATCGCCTGTCCTATCATTTATTATCCATGTTGGATTGGGGCGACCTGAGAATAAATCAACTGTTACTTTTATCATATCATTAAGGATTTAATTATAGTGCCTACTCTTTGTTGGATTTTCAGCATACTCCGTTTTTTATTTTTCGTTGTCTTAAAAAGTTTTGCAAGTCGTAATACAAAACATTACGGTTGTAACACAACAGTAGAAAAATATTTTATAGTAATTTTAATTTTCAATTTTCAAAAAATATAATTGTCGAACGAAATTATAATTCGTCTTAATTCCATTGCCTGTTACGGTTTGCAGCTACCTGAAGGGCGGGCAAATCACCACTGAAGTTTATGCGGAGCACTGAACTTTCTATACTCACAAAACTGTCTGCGGAGCACGAAACCCCGCCTTTTGGGTAGGTGCTGTTAGCTGTAGTGCTTCTTTCTATTATAGGTTCAGTCGTCATAGTTTTACGGTCATGGTTTTAAATAGGAAAACTGAATTGATTTGGTATTCCAAAATATTAAAGATTTCTTTTGTTCTCCATTAATTTTGAAGTCAATTGGTTTAAATGGTATTTGGATTGCATCAATGCCATAACTACCTTTTACTTGTCCAAGTAATAATAACTTTTGTTCGGGAGCTAACTTAACCATATCTAAAAATTCCCCAGCCGCTACAGTTATTGAACCCAAGGTTATTAATGTGCTAATTGGGCATTGTAGTCGAAATTGTGGGTCTAATAGTAAGCTGTGTAAAGGGCTAGGATTTATTGAAGCGTTGTAAGCAACTTCGTCAGGTTTAATATTTAATATCAAATTCTCACCTAACCGTGTTGAACTAATAGAAATTTTTGATGTTGCATCTGGAATATTTATATCAATGTTACTGTTTGTTTGCTTGTCGTAATTGCTGTAGCAGAAAAATATATTACCTAAGTCAATTGGTTTTAATTCCAGATTAGATTTTAATTTTGCGTCTACGTCCCCAGAATATTTTAAACTTATTTCTGAAAGGTCTGAATTGAAATTAAATGATTTGAGATTTATGGATGCTTTTCCACTTGCCGAAACGTCTCCTTTAAATCTTCCTAACGCTAAAAAATCCATAGTTTCTCTCCACACATCACAAGCTGCAACCCTAGATTCATTTGCAACATTATGTGCAGCTTTTTCAACTTCATATTTTATATTGTCAGCCGCAACTTTTACCTCTTCTTTAACATTGCAGGCTTTTTCTCCTGCCTTACAAGGGAAATTCCAACTTTCACAACCGTGGTCGCAATCATCTCTTCTATATCTCTTGTAATTGAAGTCTTTTCTCAATTTTTGACAATCAATTTTCTCTCGTGTTATTTCTAAATTTTCGTTAAACGTAGTTTCCGGAATAGTGAACTTTTGTTTCAAAATTATTTGCTTAGATAAAGCATCATTAAAAATATTTGATATTTCTGACTTGCTAATGTTGGTAACAACCAAAGATTTTACGTCAATAGGCTCAAAAACACTTAACCAAGTGCTGTCATATTTCGCATCAAATTGTTTAAATATTTTTGTTAATTCAGCATCAGTTCTCGTTTTAGGTGATGGAATAGTAGATACATCAATTGAAGGATTATCTTTCATTAATTCAACCATTACTGATACACCACTTGATTTTACACGAATCGAAGTTTTTTTAATAAATTGGGATATTTTTATTGTATCTGCTATAACTTCAGTATTGGGGTCTTTGAACATTTCTTTAAGGTTTAACTTATAAGTTTCACCCCAACCAGTATAAATCACAGTTGGTTTTTTAAAGATTTGTCCATTTAGATTTTCGATATAGTTTCTAAGAATTGGGGAGATTAAATTTGCCAGAGCTTTCTTTGAAAGCTTCGGCTTTTTTGTAAATTTTATGCTCTTAATTTTCAGTGAACTTAATGCACTCCTTAAATATAATGTGTCTTTTTCGGTAGCAATTGCTGTTACACCTAAAAAGCTACCCTTGATTTCAACATCATACTTTGGAATAGCAATTGAAAAATCAGCATTAATAAAAACTCCTTGTTTATCGAAAGATAATTTTGGTTCGAGATTTTGAACTTTAATATTTTCGTCATTGATTGCTTCTGCTGCTTTCTTTATCTCTGCTGGCAAGTATTGTATAATTATGTCCTTGTCAATATTAAGACCCATGTGTGGTTTAAAATCTTCAAGTCCAATGAGGTTTCTTTCAACTGATACATATTGTTGGTCGGTTGTCGAAAGAGGTGGGAATTCATTGTTTATAATTGTCCGTAATGGTGTGCAACTATGAAAGAATATTGAGGCACAAATTAGAAATAGGAGTCTTGTAAATTTGTTCATACTGTTAATTTTATTAAATGTTGGTTAATGAATTTTTGTTCTGATTGTTTGTCATTGCATCGTTGTTTGATGTTAGCACTGTCGTCATAGCATTACAGCTAACATTTGGATAGGCGCACCAATCGTTGCGTCTATTACCCATTTAGCTGCCGTTGGCGATTTCGGGGTCAGTGCTATATTTGTCTAAAAAATTTTCCTTAATCTAACGGTTTATAAAATGTTA
>Ga0226658_10001343_pt1 | contig 12336 bp, 13 predicted proteins | sample OliLak19BULKMAT1_FD_169091 | JGI IMG/M metagenome (GOLD analysis project Ga0226658, IMG submission 169091) | Freshwater microbial mat bacterial communities from Lake Vanda, McMurdo Dry Valleys, Antarctica - Oligotrophic Lake LV.19.BULKMAT1 (v2)... | ecosystem: Environmental > Aquatic >... | reverse complement strand
TTTTTTAATTTCTTCTTTAGTGTCTGATGAATAAACTAAGTCTTTTTTAGCTGCCATTTTATAAAACCCTAAGCGTTACCACTACCTTATTGGCAACCAGAGTTAAAAGCTTCAGAAGTCCTACGGAGGTTGAGTCACAACAACTTGAGCCATCCTGTAAAAGCCCACAGACAAGTTGTAGGCTTAAGCCTAATTTTGAAATGGCAGATATTCTCCAAATAAAATCAGCGCTTCAGACTCTTGCCGCAACGGATATAGCTTGCCTACCCGATCGCGTGTCCGCACCTGCACCTGCAAATCAGGAGACGGAATCGAATCAGGAGACGAAGCAACGCCGCACTATCTGTGTTCGCTTTTATATTACTGCCGAGGAAGAAGCGAGATTGAATCGGCTAACGGATGGAATCAATAATCGTTCTCGCTGGCTACGAGCTAAAGCCTTTGGACAAGCTCCACCAAGACCACGATTGCACATCCCAGAGATTAATCGAGAGATTTATACAACCGTCAAATACCTCCGTTCTGAAGCCAATCAGATTACTAAGGCGCTCAACACGGCTTTGGCAAGAAAGCAGGTTGTACCGCTCTCAGAAGAGTCTCTGAGTACCCTGAAAAATATTCAAAAGGCAATAGAAACGACTGGGATGCAATTGGTAAAGCTGAATGGGCTGCACCAATTGGATGGAGAAGACGAGTCATGATCGGGAAGATTATGAAAAATAACTCTTTCCGGGCAACGAGCCGATACGTGCTGGAAAAGGAGCAAGCGGGGATTATCGGCGGAAACTTATTTGGGCAAGACCTGGATACGATTGTGCGAGAGTTCATGATGTCAAAGTCTCTCAATTCAGAGATTGAGCGTCCGGTCTATCACTTAACTCAAAGCTACTCTTATGCAGATAAAGACGGGGGCAAGCTGACAGATGAACGGTTAGAAGAACTGGCAACGCTTCACTTTGCCGGGATGGTGATTTCTGCCACTGAGCCGGAACTGTTAGACGATATTAAAGCTTTCAATCATCGGATAAATCGGTTTCTGGAAGAAGAGATTCACGACTATCAGTTCTTTGTTGCAGTGCATCAGGATAGGGGTCATGTTCACACGCATTTGGTCGCCAGTCGAATAAATCTTAGGGATAGTAAATGCGTTCCGACTTGGTATGAGCGGGTGAGGAATCAAAAGGTATGCCGCATATTGGAAAAACAATTTGGGTTGGAGCAATTACAAAACTCAAGGGATATTAAGAAGCCTGATCAGGCAATAAAAAAACGCATCGTGCAGACGGCTCCAGTGATGGCTGAGTTGCTAAAACTAAGAAACGGCGAAGAGATGAAGGGTGCCGAGTATACGTTGAGGCAACAGGGGCAAACTATCACCTACGAACGCAGTGACGGCACGATCGCGCTCAAGGCATACCAGAATCGTCAAGGCGATTGGACGGCACGAAGAGGCGACTTATCTCAGCAGGAATGGCAACGATGGCAGCAATTAAGTGCTGAGCAAAGCCGCTACCAGTTGGCAGCAGGACTGAAGTCAAAAGCAGGGGCAGCCAAAAAACAGGAAGAGGACGTGAATCGCCTGACTTCAATCATTCGGGCGATATGGAAACGGGAACGGGTGAATCGACCAAAGCTGAAAAATGTAACCTTTGGCGATTACCGGATTCGAGTTGAAGAGGGTCAACCAGAATTGTTTAAGCGAGATCTCAAACTACTGGGGTGGTCTGAGGGCAGGTGTGAAAGTTACGAATTGACGAGTCAAGATGTGGACGCAATTGATAGATACAACTTGTTATCCCAGAAACAGTCTGAGGATCGCTTGAAAGACCAACAAGACAGGGCGAACGCAACATCACAGGCACAGAAGGATGGGCGTTGAGCTTCTCTTTTGCTTTGATTCGTCAAGGGATTTACTAAAGGGGTTTACTAAAGGGGTTTACTAAAGGGGTTTACTAAAGGGGTTTACTAAAGGGGTTTACGGTTAAGAGCGATCGTTCTGGAAAATATCGGACAAACTAGAAGACGTAAGGAGGTTTACTAAGGGGGCTTACGAATGGAAGGGGTTAACGAATCAAGTGAAACAATAGAAGCAATTGATCCACAGCTTTTTATTGAGCAACCTGTCTCAATTGCAGAGTTATTGGTACGATTACAGGTTTCTAAACCAACGCTCTATAATTACTTTTCGGAAGCTGGGGTGACTCCAGTGCGCGATGGTCGGCAGGCATATGTCACCCGCGAAGAGTCCGAATGGATTGGAGCAATGTGGGGGGCGTTGAAAAATGGAAAGGCAGAATCAGTCGCAGCAGCCGTAGAAAATCTCAGGGCTTCTGGCATTCCAATTCCAGGCAAAGAGCCAGAAACCAAGCTCATGAAAAAGACAATCCGTCAACCCGATACATTAGGGGATGAAGGGTTGACGATTTCACTCTTAGATCGCAGTGGCTCAAAGTTGATTCAAATTGGGCAGGCGATTATCACTCCGCTAGTTGAAGCGATCGCCAAACTTAACGTAAAGGCTGACGTAAACTTAACGCCTCAAAACCAAACTCTAACGCACTATGAAGAGTTGGAAAAGGCGTATGAAAAAGGTTGGTTACTTTCCACGTCGGAGCTAGCTGGATTGCTTAAAATGTCGGCAGGATCAATCACAAAAGAGTTTAAGCGCGGAGGTTTTCGATTCGTAAGGGCTGGCAAGAATGGAAGAGAATCTGCCTGGAAGGTTTTGAAAGCTGAATCATCAGACCATCAGTGAACCGTTAAGGGGTTTACTAAAGGGGTTGACGAATGAGTGAAGAGATTATTGACTTCTCTCCGAGCTAATTTAGGAGCCAAGAGCCAGGAGCCAAAAATATAAACAGTGGCAAAACGACCGCAGCAATCCATTTGGCTTTGGGAACTCTAGATTAGATGCTCTACGGAGCAAACACCCTGCAAAGTCCTTAAGCTCCATCAGAGATAGCTTGAGGGCTTCTTTTTTCATGAATATTGCTTAGTGTTCTCGCTGGAATTGTGTGGAACAGTCCACAGAAGAGGGAACGCTTTTGTTACGAGAGCGATCGCAAGTAAGCACCATTCACCATCGAGTTGAATTCAAAAATTCTAAACTTATGAAACTATTACCCACTCTGACCCTGACTCTTCTAACTGGTCTTGGCCTTAACTTTCACACTCCCAAAGTCGAAGCTCGTGCCCGGTGCGCTGATTTTGCCAGCCAGGAAGAAGCAAAAGCTTACATGGTTGCCAATGGAGCCAATTACTTGGATCGCGATCGCGATGGTATTCCATGCGAATCGCTTCCCAGAACTGGGACTGGAGTGAACCCTTCAACTCTTTCAAATACTCAGAAGCCTGCTCGACAGAAAGCGCCTGTGGCAATGTCAGGGCAAGCTACAGTCGTTAGCACGGGCGACGGCGACACATTGCGGGTAAATCAGCAGGGTAAACCGATCACAGTGCGAGTCGCCTGTGTAGATGCTCCTGAAACGGCACAACAACCTTGGGGAGGGCAAGCGTCTGCACGATTAAAGCAGCTACTTCCGCCTGGTCAAATCGTGCAGCTTAGACCCGTTGACCGCGATCGCTATGGTCGGACTGTGGGCGAACTATTTCTGGGAAACCAATCGGTCGGCATGGCGATGGTCAAAGATGGCATGGCTGTTGTTTATCCGCAATATTTGAATGGTTGCGCTGCGAATAAAGCCCAATACTTGCAGGTGGAATCAGAAGCAAAACAGTCTAAGCGCGGCGTGTGGAGCGATCCGAAATTTGTCATGCCTTGGGATTTTCGCAGAGGGAAGTAGGGTTAAATGAGTGGAACAGAACACGACAGAGATATCAACGCCTCAAGAAATATTCAAAAAGTCGGCATCGGGCATGGGCACGACTGTGAACTACCTACCCCAACCGCTAGGCGGTATGGGGTAGGCTTCCCAATTCATCAGGAGTTGCCGCCACGGTAGTAGACTTACGTCCATACCGCTTTGGTCTTACACTCCCTCCAAGGGCAGTATCGCTGGTTCCCAACGACAATATCCGCAAGCCTTCATTCCTGATATTGATCGCCGCATTAATGTCTCGATCATGCTGCTGACCACAATGAGGACAGTCAAACATTCGGATCGATAAGTCCATTTTCGGCACTCGCAGCAATGTATTAGAGCAGAGATGCGTTGAAGGGAAAAACCTGTCTACTTCCAGGTAAATCTTTCCTTCTTGCTCTGCCTTGTACTTGAGCATGGTGCAAAACGTTCCCCAGCCAACATCGCTGATCGCTTTGGCAAGGCTGTGATTTTTCACCATGTTTTTAACTGCGAGATTTTCCACCACTACAACTTGATTTTCGTTGACTATCTTGCGGGATAGTTTGTGGAGGAAATCTTCTCTCACCCTATAGATTTTGGAATGCACCTTAGCAAGAGCTTTCTTTGCCTTGCGCCGCTTGTTTGTAGTCTTATCCTTTTTGCGGGATAGCTTACGCTGTTTGCGTTTTAAGTTGCGTTCATGCTTTTTAAGGTGTCTGGGATTCTGGTACTTAGAGCCATCAGAAGTGACCGCAAAATCAGTTAATCCCAAATCAATCCCAATCGCTTTGCCCTCACTACTAGACTCAGGTTTTTCAATGCCGTCATCCATCAGCAGCGAGGCATAGAACCGACCGTCAGGCATTCTCGATACGGTGACCGTCTTAAGAGTTCCAACCAATTCCCGATGAATTTTAGCGGTGACAGCGCCAAGCTTGCCAGGAAACTTGATTTCTTGATCGCCCGTAACTTTTACGTTCTGAGGATACTGGATGGACTGCCGCCCGTTGCGATTCTTGAATGTGGGATACCCAGTACGCCCATCAAAAAAGTTGATGAACGCCTGAGACAGATTCAAAACCGATTGCTGAAGGCATTGAGAATAACACTCTTTCAGCCATTCATTCTCAACCTTCCAGACAGGTATCAACTTTTTCATATCGTAAGCAGATAAACCCTTACCCGTCTCCTTGTAGGTCAATGACATGACCGCAAGAGACTGATTCCAAACCCAGCGAACATTCCCAAAAGCTTGAGCTAGATGGGCTTGCTGTGAATCTGTTGGATAAATTCTGACCTTGACTGCTTTCAACATGCCCTTATTTTAACATGCTTTAGTAACTGCGATAAGAAGTTAGGGTGAAGTTTTGAATGGGCATAATGGATAGTGTGGCAATGCCTCAACTCTCTACCTCTCTTGCCTTCGGCGTTGGTCGGTAGAGGTTTCGGTATTGCCCTGGCTTTCATCCCACCCCAAATCAAAGATTATGGAGTGGGGATTCCCGCCGAGCTAGCTAAACGGACGCTGAGAGAAGGTAAGACTGGCTTGTCCAGCGCATCTCGTTGAAGCGTCAAGAATCCCCGTGCGTTCACGCCGGGGAGTATGTCAACTGTCCAGGGTCTAAGCTTTGATCTTTATACCAAATTGACTACTCCCCGGTCTGAAGACACGGGGATTCTAAACGGATGCTGCAGAGGGAGGCTAAAGCCGTCCCTCTTCGCGTCTTTTTAGCTGTCACCCAGAAATACATCCGGGTGGGGGCAGTCAAAGACCCCCTACCAACTCCGCTTATTTCGCAACGAAACAACCTGCAATCCATCCCTGCTGATTCGGCTGAATTTGTTTACTAGGCTCCGCGATCGCATTGGGGACAGTTGCCCCATACCAAGTTTCACCGTCTACTGAAACTCGTCTGCCAGTCAGATAAACCGTGTCGCCTTCTGCAACAACTCCGAGGATGGCAGCAGGGTCAAGAGAGGGAAATTCTCGAAAGTTTGCATCGCCTGAAATGCCATTACAGCTTGAAATTTTGTGAGCCTGGGAATTTTGAGGGGGACTGGTTTGAGCAACTTTAGTTTTCTGGGCTTCAGTCGGTGGAGTGGGTGAAGGAAATGGCGAGATAAAGGAAGCAATCGGGGGAGTGCTGGCAACAGCTTTTTTATCGAGTGCCATCTTTGCTCCAGTAGCGATCGCGATTAATCCAGCAAGTCCGAGTAGAGCGATTCTGTGCATCAGTTGGATACCTCGTTGAAGTTTTTAGTGTCGTCTGGGTCTTCTCCCCAAGGCTTACCGGGTAGGGCGCGATTATGCTTGTTCAGAATGCGACGCAGTTTCCATTTGGCGGCTCGATATTGTTTACTCGTCCCTGACTTGGGAGCATTCCAAACCATATCAATCACCTTGATTTGAGACTGGTAAGCATCCCAATATTGCAAAACCAGGTCGGTTAATTGGCGGGAAATCTCAGAGTCGAGGGGGTCAAACTGCCCCTGCACCGCTGAGGTGCGGGTGCGGTCGTTATGGGTGCGGTCGTTATGAGGCAGTTGCAGTAGGCGTTCTAGCGACTGCACTGCTTCCGGGTCGGTGGGTGCGGATGGCTCATCGCCTGTTGCAGCGCTGCTTTCGATAGGTGCGGAGTCAAACTGCTGAGGATGGGGCAATGTGGCGAAATAGGCTTCCTTGCTGCCTTTGGGCACAAATAGCCCATAAAACGGGTTGGCTTTGCCTCCAGCAACTAAGCGACTGCGAAATTCACGCTCTTGGACAAGCGGGGGCTTCTGCCAATCTGGAATCCGATTTTGTAACCCTTCTTCAATCGCGGCTCCGAGATAAATGAAAGGAAGTTGCTGAAGGTCTTGAATCGTTGTGCCTAAAACACTCGCCTTCAAGTTCTGTCCAGCGATCAGGATTTTCACCTTTTCACTCCGACCAATCCGCAAACCAAATTTAAGCAAGTCCGAAACAAAGGTGGCAGGACTCACCCGCAGTCGGATCAACTCCATCACCGCTCGTCTATCACCGGGCAGTGTTTGCTCAAATTCATCCAAGGTCGCTGCTAACACAGCGGGTTTGCAACGGTTCCAGAATCCTGATAGCTCTGAAAATTCATCAAAGAAGTAAATTACAGGTTGATGGTCTGGGAAGGGGTGAGCGGGGTTCGTCCGGCGCTGCTGAACGGCTTCATCTTTCAGGTGCAGTCGGTGGATGATTTCGGCGATCGCTTCTAGTAGCCCAAAAATGGCAGTTTCAAAGGTGCTGTATTTGAGCAGGGTTAAATCAGTGTCTTCGTCAGGTTTGGGATTGACTCCAATCAGGGTGACACCCGATCCCAATTCTTGCTGCATCAGGGTGAGAAGATTATTGATTAGAGTCGTTTTGCCTTCGCCTGAATCGCCCATTAAGCACAGGTGAGGGCTGGCAGAAACCAGGCTGAACAGATGGGATGGATCGGGGTCGTGAACGGCTTCAAGCTGGACTTTGCGCTCTTGCTCGATCGCGTTCCAGTCGGTTCCAGAAATATCAAATGTCAGCTTGATTCCAAGGTGAATGGGTTCTACGACTGGATCGGCGCAACAGCTACGAACGGCTAACCGCAATGGTTTGATTAGTTCTCGCTCGATTCTTTTATAGGCTTCAGTCAGAGATCGGGTAGGAGATGCGGTCTTACCATCGGCGAGTACAGGACAAATTTTGAAGCAAAGCTCAAAGCGACCGTTCGGCAATGGGTTTACCTGCGGCTGTTTGACGACAATGCCATGCTCATAGAGGCATTTCACCGCTTCAGAGGCTAATAGTTCTTCATGGGTATGTCCCTGCGGATAGTCGGGCTGTTTCAGGCTATAGGTTTCCTGGATAGCTGCATCGGCAATCTGGGAATAGAAGCCTTCGCGCTCTGTCCATTCCCGCTCAAAACCTTCTAGCATTTGCTTTTCTTGGAGTTCTAGGGCTAATTCCTTTTCCTGGAGTGCTTCAATTCGGGATCGGTATTCTTCTAAGATGGCGGTTTCATAAGTTTCTTCCCGCGCTTGGAGTGACTGCTGTTGTGCCTCTAAGGACTGTTGCTGAGTGTCCCAGTGTTCATCCAGTAACGCTTTTTCTTGGACGTGTTGCTCTCGTTCCTGTTGCAAACGGTGGTACTCAAGTGCCAACCGTTCGTTAGCGGCTTCAGTTTGCTCGAATACAGACTGCTCTGAACCTTCTAGCTGTTGGTGGAGTTGGGCGATCGCGCCTTCAAAGGATTCGATTTCTTTGGCGTGGGTGAGGGCAAGTTGATACTTTTCCCAGTCATGACCCTGCTTCACGTCTCCTACAGCGTCCAGCAATCGGGTGCTTTCATTATTCAATTCAGCATCTTTCTCTTCCTGGGAATAGCCGTAGACGGCTGATACGGCACAGCCAGCACCCATGATTCGCATAGAGAGCCAGAACCATTGATTTTCTTTGTCGCCAATGCCAGCAAAGCTGAAGCAACTCAGGAGAGCCAGGACGGTGAGTAGATGATTAGTTTGGCGATAATTCAGCATATTAAAAGCACCCTAGAACGGCTCCAAGTAGGGCAGAGGCGGCGTAGACTTTGCATTCCCGCTGGTACAGGTAGTAGAGGGGACTGGCTTCTAAGGTGGCGAAGTAAGCGAGGGCGATTACCCCTAGTCCGATGACTCCGTAGACCCACAGGTCAATTAAGGGAAATCCAGAGGCAAGAATTAGCTTGATTGCGTGGGTCAGTAAATTCAGGGTTAGGAGGGCACAGGCGGCAATAGATAGGCGTTTCATGGGGGTTTGTAGGAGTTAGGGCTAACAGATCAGTGGAGTGTTAGCCCGGTTTGCTAATAAAAATCAACGGGCGTTCAGCTTTGGCGTAAAACCTTTGAGCTTCATGTCAGAGGTCTTTTCAAGGTTTTTTTGCTGCAATTCTTGGACGGTCAGATGAATGCCCATGACCTTCTCTCGGATGGACTCTTGACTCAGTCGCCATTCGGTGACGGCGGCTTGAGCGTTATCGTGGGCGATCGCGCCTCTAGCCCGTTTCTCGACTAGCTTGTGGGCAGCAGAAAGGAAGTCTACTTTGGTTCCTTCTAAGTTAAGTTTGGCGATGCCGACTTCAACCCGTTTCTGGGTCAGAAGCACTTTGTCTTTTTCCAGTTCAGATTGGGCGATCGCCAGTTTTACGCCGCGCTGTTGGGATTTGACTTTCTCCAGTTCGGTGCTGAAGGCGGATTCGCTTAACTCACGGATTGGAGAGTTGACTAGGTGCGGTTGGATTGAGGGTCTGTGTTGATCTGGAGCGGCAGAAAGTTTCATAGGGTTCTCGACTGGGGTTGATAGCGGGGCTGACTGGAACCCACGAAGGCGGTTGCTAGGGCGTAGGCGCTGATTGAGCAAATGACGAAAATGCCAGTGGCAATTAGGGTCATTGCCCAAGTGTCTTGAGAGTCAAGCCAGGAGCTTGCACGGCGGCTGACATTGATTTGAACGGATTGCGGTCGGGTATCTGCGACCAGGCGTTGCGCTTCCATTAAGGTGTAAGCGGTTTGCTGTGATTGCTCACCGGCTACTCGCTGGGCTGCAAAAATCAGGGATGCGGTGTCTTGTGGGCTTTGCTGAGGGATGCTTGGAAGTGTGGGGATTCGAGCGGCAACAGAGCGCTCAATGGCAAGCTCTAATTGCGGTTGCAGATGGGCAGATAAAAGGGCGATCGGGTGATCCGGGGGCAGGGTTGCTAGGGGATAGCCGGGGGATGAGTTGGAGACAACTTGGGAATGGTGCATGGGCATGGCTTCGGTATAGAGGCTACCTGCGGGTTCGGTATAGGCGGGTTCGGTATAGGCAGGTTGAGCCATAGCCATGCCCTGCGGTTGCGCGCTGACGATTGCTCCGGCAGGTTGGGTGTGTTGGATCAGATCGGCTTTGAATTGCTGTGCCTGTGGGGTGGCAATTAGATCTGCCAAAATGATCAAGCCAGAAAGTGCATAAAATAAGCGTTCTACGTTATCGTTGCCGCGAATTTTGACGTAGTGTTGTCCTTCAACCATGCGGGGACGATGTTTATTCAGTTGATACTCGTTGGCAACTCCGAAGGCGGCGATCGCTAATCGGTGTGGGAACAAATAGCCGAAGTTGCGATCGCTGACGAGGTGCTGTAAATAGGGATTAGACATGGGGTGTGACTCCTTTAATGGGTGGGGTTCAGGTAGACCTCTAGTGCTGCGATGGATTGCAACCTGGTTGCAGAAATAAATGGCGTTTTGAGGGTGTTTTTGAGGATGTTACCGACTTGCTACCGACTTGCTACCGACTTGCAAATTCAGATAAACCTCTAGTGCCTGTGCAAACAGAGTGTCGATAGATTCTGTTGGGTGGAGGTCAAGCAAGGCTTGGAAGCGACGAAACAGAGGTTCCGGCAGTTCGATTTCAGTGGCGATCATGAGGGTTTGCCTTTGGTGTTTTTTCGTAATTGGAAATTCGGCACTGGCGATCCCTCTACGAGTTTTTGACTAAAGAGTATTTTGAGGCGGTGCTTTTTCCATCGACGGGGCAACGGGTTTTGACCAAAAAGTATTCAAGATTGGTAAACACCACATCAAGGTGGCTATTCCTATCCCGAAAATTACGCAGAAAGTATAGGTTAGGAGTCTTGCGGCTTTCCCAAGCTTTGCAGTTGGGCTAGAGCATCCTGTAGTGAATCGGTCTGATCAGATTGCTCGGAATCAATCCGATAGGCTTTCTCCTGGTAGCGCTGTTGTTGCAGCTTCAATGCCATAGCCTTAGATGCGATCGCGTCCTTTGCTTGCCGGGTCTGGTTCAGCTTTGCTTTGCGGTTTAGCAAGTCGCTTTCCATTGCATCCGCGATTTGATCGGCGGCTTCTAAAAACTGTTGGGCAACTGCCAGCGGGTCATCCATGTAAATGGCTTCAGAACTGCGTAGGGATTCTAAGCTGTAAGTTTGGGGAAACTGTGGAGCTGCTAGCACTATTTGATGGTTGCCAATTTCTACGGTGGCAGTAGCGACGGCGGCGGGTTCTTCAGCCTGGGGAACGCGATCGAATTCAATCAAAAGGCGATCTGCGTCGTCAGAAGCTAGACCATCGGCGGTGCTAATTTCTACGGTGGCAGTAGCGACGGCGGCGGGTTCTTCAGCCTGGGGAATGCAATCGAATTCAATCAAAAGGCGATCTGCATCACCAGAAGCTAGACCATCGGCTGTAGGAATCTTCAATTCTTGGCAGCGACGGTAAACGCTGGATTTTGGCAGATCGTTATCTTTGCAAAATTTGCTGAGTGAAATATTCATGACACCTCTAAACAGTGTGGGGACTGGGTTGAAACGGTTGGAACGCGCATGAAACATCTAGGAACACGATGCGATCGTTTCCCGGCGTTCTGGTGCTGTTTCTGGCTTGTTCCAAGTTCTGAAGTAACTTTAGCACATTAAATAATATTTTTAGTGTTTTAGATGTTATAAATTACTCAGTTGGGATCAGGATCAACATCGTGAATGAGGTGTAAAAATGTATCATGACCCAATGGAACTGCAAGAAATGGCAGACAATGAGCGGCTGTCAGTTTTGATACCTTCAGAGCTAAAACAAGAGTTTGAGGCGCTATCCAAGGTTGAGCGGCGATCAATGTCTGCCCAAGTCGTTCTGCTCATTGAGCAAGCGGTGAAGGAAGCTAAAGAACAAGGCAAAATACCTAATACGGCTGAGCCAAAGTAAGGGAGCGATCGCAATGACATACCTACTGGACAAGCCAAACGATCAGAGGTCAATTCACAAAGGGATTACCTGGAAGCATTTCAAGCTAATCGAAGCAGGATTTAGCGAGTCCCTTGGTGTGAAATTGTTTTATTACAAGGGAGAGCTTGAAATTGTGACTGTTAGCCCAGAGCATGAAATATTTGGGCGCGTTATCGGGATGCTGATCCAAACCTTTTTCCTTGAGTTGGATGTTGAATTTACTCCAACTGGTTCCATGACTCAAGAGAGAACAGGGGAAGCATCGGCACAAGCTGATGAGTCTTACTGTATTGGAGACTTAAAAAGTATTCCAGACCTTTCGATTGAAATAATTTTCACCAGTGGCAGCATCCAAAAACTAACCCGATACCAAGCATTGCAGGTGCCTGAAGTTTGGTTTTGGGAAGATGGTTTATTTAGCCTGTATCATCTTCGTACCAATGGATACGAACGTATTTATCAGAGTGAATTGCCCCACCTTAAAGTCCTTGATTTAGGCTTACTCACTCAATGCGTTTTGAAGTCTCAAACCTCAAGAGTGGAAGCAGTCAAGCTGCTTAAACAGGGGATGAGGAGAAGAAATTAGGGCGATCGCGTTAATGCTGAACGGCTCTATATGTAGTGACCTGCAATACTAATTGCTCAAAAACAGCGATCGCAAACGCCTTTAAACGGTCTACAGTCAATCCAATTCAATTTAAACGGAGAGTAAAAACAACAAACAAAAAACGCCCCAGTAAAAACCAGAGCGTTTTAAGTATTGAATCAAACCTGCCAGCCGAGATAAAAGCCCGTA
>Ga0226658_10001317_pt1 | contig 12503 bp, 5 predicted proteins | sample OliLak19BULKMAT1_FD_169091 | JGI IMG/M metagenome (GOLD analysis project Ga0226658, IMG submission 169091) | Freshwater microbial mat bacterial communities from Lake Vanda, McMurdo Dry Valleys, Antarctica - Oligotrophic Lake LV.19.BULKMAT1 (v2)... | ecosystem: Environmental > Aquatic >... | reverse complement strand
AAAGAACGAAATTTTTCAAGTCTCAGAGGTAAGCCTATCTTACCGATCAAAGATCAAACCAAAGGACCGTGCCAAAATAATGACCTCAATGGATGCGGTCACAATATTGAGACAGGTCTGGGACGATGAAACCCTTGACCTGCACGAAACCATGATATTGATTTTGCTCAACCGCGCGAACCACGTCCTAGGTTACTACACCTTGTCTAAAGGTGGGATATCCGGGACAGTGGCAGATCCGAAAATGATCTTCTCAGCTGCACTAACGGCAGGTGCGTCAAGTATTATATTATGCCACAACCACCCGAGCGGCAATCTCAAGCCCTCGCAATCTGATATCGACCTTACACGGAAAGTCCGTGACGCAGGAAAGCTTTTAGAGATACAGCTTATCGACCACATAATTTTAACCAGAGACCACCACTACTCATTTCAAGATGAAGGAATCCTATGAAAAAGATAAAATTATCTACCGACAACATAGCCAGAAATCGCTATACAAACATAAAAGCTAAGTATCCCACAACAATTGTATTTGTCCGGTCCGATGACAACTACATGACCTTCGATCAAGACGCGATCACAGCATCTACGATACTCGGCCTGATATTAATAGGCAGTTCAAGATCAATATCCTTTAACATAAACAGCCTGGACCTTAATTTGAATAAACTTGTCTGCGCAGGAAACAGGGTTGCAATCTGCGATCAACTAACGGCCGTGAAAAGAAAACTCAAAACACTCATATAAGACTCCATTCCCCGATTTATAAGGGAAATGGAGTCTTAGATGGGTAGAACCAACTACTTTAAGGAAATTCTCCTACCGGAGGCTTGCCTCCCGGAAGACCTTTCCTCCCCTGTGAATGTACTGTCCGTGAGAGTCGTCAAATTATAAGTTCTACTAACAGAATTTAGCAAATAGACCTTACCATTGATGATATAGGATTCGCTTGTTAGGCCACTGGTTAAAGACTCGCCAAATCCTACTTGTTTACAAATGATTGTGTCCCCATCGATATTCCAAACGCCTAATAGGTTTGTAACTCTACCAACAGCATTATAATTGAACTTTGCCTGTAGATTTCCACCTCCGTATATTTTTTTCCATATCATGAGTCCATCATTACCGTAATACTCTTCAACAGAAAGTGATTTATCTTCGTTGAATTCTTGGTATTTTTCCACAACTTTACCGTTCATGTATTGGGCTATCCGAGCAATGCTTCCCGATTGATAAAAAACTGTACAACTTCCGTGTAAAATGTTATTTTTATAAATAGCTTTTAACGAAGGCATTCCGCTCAAATACCAAGTTTTGTAAAAACCATCCTTTATTATCGTTCCATCAGGGTTCTCGATTGCCTCATACTGCATTCTTCCGCCTTCAGCAGTTTTCCCTTCAATAATTTTCTTTGGCAACAAAAATGCCGAGGCAAGAAAAAATCCCACCACCAAGATTCCGAGTACAATTTTATTCGATTTCATAAGTTTAAAAGTTTGTCAATTTTTTCATGTTAAAAGTAGATCAATAAATATAGGATAAAAATAAGATTCTGCCAACATTAGCTTTTTGAACTTTGTCTCCAACAACTTATCTACATTTTTTTCAACTCATTATTCACTTTGCGCTTAGAACTATAAGTAAGTGATAATGAATCTTTTTAAACAAAGACCTAGTTTAGAATTTTAAATCCCCATAGGGACTTTCGCCTTGGAACTCCATCAGCGACTCTTTGAATTCCGTTAGTGATAATGTTTATTTGCACTACAGCACCATGGTGTTGAGTCGATCCGATCTATCCCAGGGGACTTTGATAGGACTAGCAAACCTAAACTTCGTTCAAGATAGATTTGGGGATCGGGCAAAAAAAAAGGAGCGGCCGTTGCAAAGCACTCCCCAATTTTTTGAGGCCAGAAAGTGAAAACCTTCTGGCTTTTTTTATGCCCGTTTTTTTGGCATCGTTCCGAAAGGTGTAAAAAAATAGCTGTTCCGCCAAGCAAAAACCTATCATGGTACATCGCACACAATCAGCCAATATATTGAACACCTCATTTAACCCTCTGTAAATCAGCACCAGCTCAGGTCAAGAAACCACTGTTATATCGTTAAAAAAAAAGCGATTTTTTTAATGTTTTCTCTGCGGCTCCTTAATTGTTTTCGACTTTCTCGCTATTTCGTGGCCACTTGTCGACCGTTTCGCTGGCGCTGGCGGCTTAGTTATAATGCCCCTCATGGCCCAATCATTCTTGATAGCCACACACACCATGAAAATTCGCTTGCTCCACTCCAGTGCGCTGTCTGCGACAGCACAACCTACGTCCCCGCTGCGCTCAGTTTTCAGGTAAGTGTGCTATTTTCTTTGAGAACACTGGCTCGACCCAGCCTTACTTGTTCCAACTCCGGGCCGCCGCTACGCTTACCGTTCCTACGTTTCCACAAGCGGCCGGCATCGCCAGAATTCTACTAAACCCATAGTGAAGCTAACACGTCAACTGAAAAACATCAGTGAATACTTAAGAGAGACTCTCTCATTTTTTTAAATGCAAATTTCGGATTTTCCGTTGGCCTCTGTCAAGGAACTACGGCATTTGAACGGCTGCCTCCCCCTATCGGGGTCCCCTCCATTAAAATTCCGTTCCTCCTTGACTTTCACACAAGGCCCCGCGCCAACACCTGGGCAACGGAAAATCCGGACACAGGGAGCATTAAAAAAATGTTCAACTAAACAATCTAAATTATGCAAACACAAAAAATCCAACTGGCAGAACTGTCGCTAAAGGACATTCAGCCAAGTCCCTCGAACAAGATCTTCCGGGACAGCAGTGAGCTCGATGAAAAAGCACTGCGCGAACTGACCGACTCCATCAAACAAAAAGGAGTTCTCCAACCGATCCTCGTGCGACCGACAGAGATCAAAGGTAAATATGCCCTTGTCTGTGGGGAGCGGCGTTATCAAGCAAGCTTACTGGCGGGAACAGAGACGATCCCGGCATCGATCCGAGAACTCAACGATGAGGAATCCTTCGATCTGATGATAACAGAAAACCTCGAACGAGCAGATATCCACCCGATGAAAGAAGCGAAAGGATATGAACACATCCTTGGCCGCAACCCATTGGTGAAGACCAGCGACCTGGCCCTCAAATTTGCCAAATCTGAAAGCTACATCCTTCAACGCCTCAAGCTGAACGAGCTGATACCCGAAGGTGCAAAGGATTTTACTTCAGGGAAAATGACACTGGCCCACGCGTTGCTTATCGCCAAGCTTACCCCCGAGAATCAAAAGGAATGCATACGGGAGAACTCCGACAGGAACGAGGGATATAGCTCAGTGGCCAACCTGAACGAATATATCCAACGGCACATCATCAACGAACTCAGTGCAGCACCGTTCGACAAAGCAGACACAACGTTACTGCCAGTTGCAGGGGCTTGCACAAACTGCCCCAAGAAATCTGGGAACTCGCCACTCCTTTTCCCCGAAGTAAAAAAGAAGGACCGCTGCATGGACAAAAACTGCTTCAACAAGAAATGCAAAATGTTTATCACACACCGCGTACAGGAAGTGATCAACACAGAGCCGGGCACAGTTTTCATCCGGGGATATCAGGACCCCATCGATGAAGTGACCAAACAACTTGATGAACACCAGATCAAATCATTCAGAGAATACAAGGACTTTTCCGCGCACGACAAAAAAGGGAAGAAAACCACTGCACTATGGGTGTCTGGGGAAATGGCCGGACATACTGTGCAAGTAGTGCTGAACATACAAACCGAAAAAGGTGACGAACCCGCCCAGCAGAAGGGCACCATTGCACGGATACGTGAACGGCTCAGCCGCAGCACAGAACTGGACAGCGAAAAAGTCCATGCGAAGATCATCGAAGCATTCCGAAACCATCCCTACCTAGAGAAGACCGCGGCAAAGAAAACAACAGAAGCCGAAGAGAACTTCTTATGGTTCATGATCTATGACAAAGCGGGCTACACCACAAAGGAGCACTTGAGAAAGACACTGAAGCTCAGCGACAGCGATCCAACAAAATTCTTTAACCGGATTGCGGGACTGGATCCATTTGAAAAGGCCCATATGCTGCGACAGGTAATAGCAGACCAATACTGCGGCAACTATCCAAACACAACCTTTGCCTACATCCTGCGCAAAATAGCAGACTCTTACAAGGACATTGATATAGCCACCTTTGAGAATGAGCAGAAACAGGTCAGGGAGCAGCGCGAAGAACGGGCTGAGGCAAGGATCAAAGCGCTGAAGCAAAAGCCTTCCAAAGCGAAATGATAACCCCACTAACGAAGAAAGGACACTTTCACCAGTGTCCTTTTTTTTATTCGCGCCCACAAGCTTTAGCCGTTAGCAATAGCCGAAACCGCCCAAGTATAGACAAACCCTTTAATTTTCTAAATTTGGGTTACATCAAAAGACAAAAATGACATTTTATCAAATCCTCGAAAAATACAGAACGATTTCTTTTTCAGAACGCGACAAGGGCGACCGCTTCGAGCGATTGATGAAAGCCTATTTGCTTACCGACCCTAAGTATGCTTATAAATTTAAGAAAGTTTGGTTGTGGAATGAATTTCCAAGCAAACAAGATTTAGGAGGCAATGACACAGGCATTGATTTAGTTGCATTAACGAATGAAGGCGATTATTGGGCTATTCAATGCAAATGCTTTCAAGAAGGAACTATTATTAGTAAAAAAGGAATCGATACATTCTTTACTACTTCAGGCAGAACATTCAAAGGCGAAGATTTAAAAACAACTTCGTTTTCCTACCGACTTTGGATAGATACCACTGGAAAGCCTTTTACGAACCATGCAATTGAATCATTCAACAATCAAGGAATTCCATCAGGTCGTTTAGGTTTGTACGACCTTGCTAATGCACCTTTAGACTGGGAAAAATTAGACAACGGCATTACTGGAGAAGTAGCAAGAACTAATAAAAAAACATTGAGACCTCATCAATTAGAAGCCCTTACAAATACAAATAAACATTTTAAAAACAACGACAGAGGCAAGCTCATTATGGCTTGTGGCACTGGTAAAACATTTAACTCATTACGCATTGCAGAGAATGAAACCAACGGCACAGGTTTAATTTTATTTTTAGTGCCATCCATAGCTTTATTAGGGCAAACATTAAATGAATGGTATGCAGATGCAGTTGAACCAATCAATGCAATTTGTATTTGTTCCGACCCCGAAATTACCAAGAATAGAAAAAAATTAGAAGACATTGATACATCTTCTGTTATTGATTTGGCATTTCCTGCATCTACCAAACCAGAAAGTATTTTAAAGCAATTTAAAGACTTAGAAACCAAAGCCAATAATGGCTTAACAGTTGTGTTTTCAACTTACCAATCTATAGAACGAATTTCACAAGCTCAAAAGGCATTAGAAAAAAGCAATCCGAAATATGCTCAATTTGATTTAATCATTTGTGATGAAGCCCACCGTACTACGGGTGTTAAATTGAGTGATGATGATGAAAGTTCATTTACCAAAGTACACAATAACGATTTTATAAAGGCTAAAAAACGCCTTTATATGACAGCTACACCCCGATTATACAGCGAGGATACGAAGAGTAAAGCAGCACAAGCCGAAGCCCTTTTGTGCTCTATGGATGATGTGAGGTTGTACGGTGAAGAAATTTATAAAATTGGTTTTGGCGAAGCGGTTTCAAATGGATTATTAACCGATTATAAGGTACTCATTCTTACGTTAAGTGAAAAAGATGTACCGCCAGCAGTGCAAAAAGCATTAAGCACTGTTGATGGAAAAATTTCAACGGATGACCCCTCAAAATTAATAGGGTGTATTAATGCCCTTGCCAAGCAAATTTTAGGAGATGAACGAATTATAAAAGAAACCGACCCCGAACCTATGCGAAGGGCAGTTGCTTTTTGCCAAAACATTGCCGTTTCAAAAAGTATAACAAATGCTTTTGGTATTGTATCGGAAAAATACATTGCAGAACTGCCAGCAGAAAAACAAGAAATGATGCAGTTGGTACATTCCAAACATATTGATGGCACTATGAATGCCACTGAAAGGAATGAGTTATTAAGTTGGTTAAAAGCGGAAACAGCAGAAAATGAATGTAAAATTTTGACAAATGTTCGTTGTTTAAGTGAAGGGGTAGATGTTCCCTCATTGGATGCTGTTTTGTTTTTGTCGCCCCGAAATTCACAAGTAGAAGTAGTGCAGAGTGTAGGTAGGGTAATGAGAAAATCATCAGGCAAAAAGTATGGTTATATTATTATTCCTATTGTAGTGCCTGCTGATGTTGAAGCTGACAAAGCACTTGATAATAATACCGAATATAAAGTAGTGTGGGATGTATTAAATGCACTGAGAGCGCATGACGACCGTTTTGATGCTATTGTAAATCAAATAGAACTAAACAGAAACAAACCAAGTAATATTATTGTTGGTGGTGCCGAGTATGGTTTTGATGGCGATGGTAATCCTATCAGAAAAACAGATGGCGATGGTACAAACAATCAAGCTGAAATTGCAAGACAATTATCTATTCAGTTCCAACAATTGCAATCGGTGGTTTTTGGTAAATTAGTAAAGAAGGTTGGAAAAAAAGATTATTGGGAACAGTGGGCAAAATCAGTAGCCGAAATTGCAACAAGACAAACGGAACGAATTGCAAAAATCATTACAGAAAATCCAAAATATCAAATTGCTTTCGATAAATTTCTATCAGGCTTACACAAAAACATCAATCCAAGTATTACCCAATCCGAAGCCATAGAAATGCTTTCGCAGCACATCATTACCAAACCAGTATTTGATGCGTTGTTTGAAAATTATTCATTTGTAAAAAACAACCCAATGAGCCAATCTATGCAAAAGATGTTGGATTTATTGGAAGAACAATCATTAGAAAAAGATGCTGAAACATTAGAGAAATTTTATCAGTCAGTAAAAACAAAGGCAACAGGTATTGACAATGCAGAAGGTAAACAACGCATAATTATTGAGTTGTACGATAAGTTCTTTAAAACTGCCTTTCCTAAACTGGTAGAAAAATTAGGTATTGTTTACAGCCCGGTGGAGGTTGTGGATTTTATCATACATTCAGTAGCTGATATTCTCAAAAAAGAATTTGGCAGAGATATTTCAGACGAAAACATTCATATACTTGACCCATTCACAGGCACAGGCACTTTCATTACTCGTTTGTTGCAAAGTGGAGTTATCAATTCCAGAGATTTAGCTCGTAAATACACGCAAGAAATCCATTGCAACGAAATTGTTTTATTGGCTTATTACATTGCAGCCATAAATATTGAGAATACCTTTCACGATTTACAGCCTGAAACAAATACTACTTACATTCCATTCGATGGTATTTGCTTAACCGACACTTTCCAATTAGGCGAAACAGCAGACGGAGAAAAACTATTTTCCGAAATGTTCCCTCAAAATAGCAAAAGGGTACAACGTCAGCAAAAAACACCTTTGCGTATCATTTTTGGAAATCCACCTTATTCAAGAGGACAAGAAGATGCTAATGATAATGCACAAAATCAATCTTATCCAAAATTAGAATCTAAAATTTCAAATACCTACGCTAAACAAAGTAAAGCTACTTTGAACAGGGACTTATACAATAGTTTTATTAAAGCTTTTCGTTGGAGTTCTGATAGATTAGATAAAAATGGAGGGATTATTGGTTTTATAACAGGGAATGGTTGGATTGATAAGGGTGGGTATGATGGTTTTCGTAATTCTTTGGAAAAGGAATTTACCGCCATTTATGTTTTTAATCTTCGTGGTGATATTCGTGGTCGTTCAAAAGATTCCGCTAAAAAAGAAGGACAGAATGTTTTTGATATTATGACTGGTGTTGCTATTACAATCTTGGTTAAAAATCCGAATGTTAAAACAGAAAAGGCGACAATACATTATCACGACATTGGTGATTATCTCAATAGAAAGGAGAAATTTGATTTGATTACTAAATTCAAGTCTATAACGGATATTGAATTTTCGAAAATAATGCCTAATTCTGAAAATGATTGGATAAACCAGAGAAGTATCGGCTTTGATTTAATGCTTCCAATAGAACCCGACAAGAATTACAACTTTAAGTCAAAATCATTTTTTTTATTAAATGGTGTTGGTATTTCAAGTGCTCGTGAGCCGTGGGTTTATGGCTTTTCTAATGTTTTACTTATAAACAGGCTAAATGAAATGCTGGAGTTTTATAATTCAGAAAAAATAGACTATCAAAAAAGCAAAGTTTTTAATAACGACCCGAAAAAAATAAGCTGGTCTGTAAATCTAAAAAAGGATTTTGAAAATAACAAGGCAATTTCATTTGTAAAAGAAGATGTAAGAATCGGTTTGTTAAGACCATTTAACAAAACGAATTTATATTATAATAGGTCACTAATCGAAAGACCTGGTATTGGGAATCACGTTTTCCCTAAAGGTAATTATGAGAATAAAGTTATTACAATTGCTGGTTTGGGTAACAGGAAAGATTTTGTTGTATTGATGGCCAATATTCTGCCAGACTATAACAATTATGATGGTGGTACAAAATACTTCCCACTCTATTACTATGAAGAAAACAACGCTACGCAAAAAGGAATGTTTGATGATGATAACAAACAAGACTTCATTCGCAGAGATGCCATTAGTGATTTTATTTTAGAAAGAGCAAAAAAGCAGTATGGTAAAATTGTAACTAAAGAAGATATTTTTTACTATGTATATGGCTTTCTACATTCCCCATCATACAGAGAAATGTTTTCCAACGATTTAAAGAAAATGTTGCCACGTTTGCCATTGGTAGAGGATGTTAAAGACTTTTGGGCATTCAGTAGAGCAGGTAGAGAGTTGGCAGAACTTCACATAAATTATGAGACTGTTCCGGCTTACCTCATCCCAACCCTCTCCAAAGGAGAGGGCGAAAAGCCAGAGGACTATTACCGTGTGGAAAAAATGCGTTTCCCCAAGAAAGACCAGAAAGACACCATTCTTTTCAATAGCAAAATCACAATCTCAAACATTCCTGCCAGAGCTTATGAGTATGTTGTAAATGGTAAGAGCGCCATTGAATGGATCATGGAACGTTACCAAATCACAACCCACAAAGAAAGCGGTATCAAAAACGATCCCAACGATTGGGCAAAAGAGGTGGGTAATCCAAAATACATTTTAGATTTATTGTTGAGCATTATCAATGTAAGTGTGCAGACGGTGGATATTGTGGAGGGGTTGCCGAAGGTAAAGTTTTAATAGTAATAAGATTTTTTCTCTTAAGCCTTAACTTAAACCACAGGATCTAACCCCGCGTACTCAACTAGCTCAGACACCTGAGCAACATTTTTATTCTCGACCTTGCGGTCGGTCAACATTTTAGAAACCGTATGAGTGGCCATCAATGAATCGACGAAAGGCCTGCACAAGGCATTTACCTCGTGTTTGTCCAACGAAGGGTTGAGCCAGTCCTGTTCGTTATCCTGTGCGATGATCACCGGCATTCTCTTTTTTGTATTGTGGATCTGTCCCATGATTCTGTTTGCCGCTGTTGTCAACACGGTATAGGTGAACAGCTCTTTTCCATTCACCTTATCTTTCCATGACGAGTAAAGCCCAGCCAGGGAGAATACTTCCTGATCCTTCAGATGGATAAAATAAGGATACGTTTCTTTTCCCCCTTCAGCGTGCCGCCATTCAAAAAAACCTGTGCATGGGATGAGACAGCGCCTGCCAGATTTTACTGCATCCCGAAATGATGGCTTCTCGTACATCTCTTCACTGATGCAGTTGAGCGTACGCTTTCTTAGGTCGTTCGCTGCAAACTCACTTTTCACCCAGAACGGCACAAAACCCCAACGATAAAGTTGAAATTCACCTGCTGCCTCCGTTGTGATCACCGGGCCGCGACGGAATGAGAAGCCGGTTTCATGGTGGCGTATCTCAAATTGCTTCGCAACAAGGCTCGAATATGATGCCGAATACCGCTCACCAAGAAACTCAAGACTTGCTGTTTGCTGCTTATGATAACACATAATAAAGACGCACCAGATTGGCCGTATAACGGATAGCGAAGCTACCAAGAATTGCGCGTGCAACCAGTTTCCACACCATTTTTTTTAAACCTAATCCAATCGGAGATTCCGTGGTGGTTGACCAGTATATTTCGTTTATCAGGAATCACAATTTTTCGCGATGCTTTGCAATTCGTTTCGCAAAAATCTGACCATCGCGGACTTTGGTATTCAGTCATTTATTAAAGAATACTAATTAATGGTCGTGAACAAACTTTCACTGATCACACCGTCTCGAAGTGAAGTGATCAAGGTTAGCGAAATCTGCACTCAGCCTACTTCAAAATATTCATTTGTCCACAGCCGTTCACAAATTCTTTGTAGTAATCTTTGTCTATCTCCAATGTCCTCCTTTTTAAAATCTGAATGGGATTTGAAGCCTAAACTTTGAATTATCTCTGACTTTAAAAAATTAGGATTTTTACTGTAATATGTAGAGTGCAATGTCTGAGCATATGTATTCTCTTTTATGTAATGCTCTAATTTGTCAGAATATTTGTCGCTGTTAAATGATTGATTAGTCCCTTGTGGGAGCAGCAATAATGCACCTATTGAATTTCTCCATTGTTGAAAATCACTTTTCTGTTCAAACTCATCTGTGTGTTCTTCAAATTTGTTAGCCCATATATGCTCAATTTCAAATTGCTTTCCGTTTGGGTGGTGGTAATTAACATATGTACTGTCTTTACCGACCAAATTGTCAACATAATTTGAGACTCTTGAAAGCAAATGTTTAACAAATTTTCTATTCATTCCATGGAGACCGAAATCCCAAACGCCATCCCACTTCTCTGATATTTGATCAGTCTCATTTGAAAGATTTTTACCAAGTGTTTTTATGTCATTATCCCTAATCAACTTGATAACATTGAACATTGTATACTTGATTGCCGTTTGCCCGAATTTTTTATAATTAATACTGCGTCTAACGGCGAAGGTTTCTATGTAACGGGCAACAAAATCAAGTTTCCTTTTAATTGTTTCGTTGTCGTCCGAATAATTAATTGTGGAAATGAGTAATGGCTCTTGTAATGACTCCGCGATACCATAGTAATTTATATAGTTCAAATGTGGGATATTACTGTCATATGTTGATTGTCCGTTTAAAGCATTTACATACCACTTTACAAAAAACGGAAACTGGTTTTTAAAGAATGAGTAAAACTCATCGGACGATGATAGTCCAAATAAATCCTTGTGATTGTCTTTAAACCAGCCATGAAACCTTGAACCAATCAATTCAAAATCCTGATTTTCAGATCCAACTTTACCAGGTCTTATACTAACTGCATATTTTCCTCTGAACCAAGCTTGGAAAAAAATTTGATCTGTTGTTTCTCCATGTTCATGAAGTTTTTGAATTTCGTTCTTCCACAAATCATTTATCTCAGTCCTTCGTTTTTTTTCAGTGATTTTAGAAAGGATATAACCCTTGAGCATTTCTGTTGGAGTCAGATTAAGCCCTCGATCATTCATTGTTTCAAAAATGGTATAGGCGTTGTCATCAGAGTATGCTGTTATCTGAACGATAACAACATTTTCAATGAACCAATCTATAAAAAATGGAAGTGCTGTCTCAGTTATCTCTTCGGGGAAAGTTTGTACGATGTCCTCATACCGCTCAACCATGTTGATAACTGTTTCATCATCTCTCTCTTTTATTTCATAATCACCTTCTTCAAAAAGAGCTTTTAAACATTCTTCACGTGTCACGTCAGACATATTGAATGACTTTTCACCATACTTCTCTGAGAATATTAGCTCAGTAATGTTAATCTTTTTGTCGCTCTTTTTTTGTAGATGATTAAGGTATATCAACAAAAGAGTAATTGAAGTTATTCTTTGTTGCCCATCAATAATTGATTTCTTTCCATTGTCAGGATTTATACTGAAAACAATTGGTCCCAAATAGTAGCTTTGATAGCCGGCAACATCTGAACGTTTGTCTCCTTCTTTAAAGGATTTTAAGAATGTCGTTGTCAGGTCTTCAACTAATAATTTGATGTGTTTTTCTTGCCATCTGTACTCCCTTTGAAAATAGTCGATCGTGAATTTTTGGTCTTTTAGAATGGCGTTTATACTTGTGTCAGTTGCCTCAATCTTATTTTTTAACTTTTGACTCATTTCAATTGATTTAGTTTCTGTACTTTCAATTTGATTGTAACTGGAGATTCCGTGGTGGTTGACCATTTTATTTTGTTATCAGGAATCACAATTTTTCGGGGTGATTAGTAATACATTTCCCAAAAATCTGACCATCGCAGACTTTGATATTCAGTCATTTATATAAGAATACTAAATAATGGTCATGAACTAATTTTCACTTATCACAACGTCACGAAAAGAAGTGACCAACGCTCGCGAAATCTCCGGACGTGACCAAACGTTGGAA
>Ga0226658_10001301_pt1 | contig 12551 bp, 10 predicted proteins | sample OliLak19BULKMAT1_FD_169091 | JGI IMG/M metagenome (GOLD analysis project Ga0226658, IMG submission 169091) | Freshwater microbial mat bacterial communities from Lake Vanda, McMurdo Dry Valleys, Antarctica - Oligotrophic Lake LV.19.BULKMAT1 (v2)... | ecosystem: Environmental > Aquatic >... | reverse complement strand
GGAAAAATGAGCTGCTACACACTGCTGGCGCATTCCTTCACTTGAATGCCCACTGGGCATTCCCCCTTCGGGATCGCTCAGTCATCCAATCAAAGGCTTTTTGAGGGAACATAGCCCAGCTACGTGACCGAAAAAAGGTGAAGAGTGGGTGAAAAAGAGCCATTTTGCACCCACGATGATCCCATCGCAACAAGTCTAGGTTGGAATGACCTTTCCGCGCGCTTCCCCAAAGCCAATCCGCACCCCATTGTTTGCTCCCCAGCCACGCATCACAACGGTATCGCCGTCTTCGATGAAGCGGCGTTCCGAACCGTCAGGCATGGCTACCGGGCGGGTGCCTTTCCAGGAAATTTCCAGCATGGAACCCAAGGTGTCCGGTGTGGGGCCGCTGATGGTGCCAGAAGCGCAGAGGTCGCCAATCCGGATATTGCAGCCGTTGCTGGTGTGGTGGGCCAATTGCTGGCACATGTTCCAGTAGAGGTATTTACAATTTGAGTGGCAAACCTGTTTGGCTGCGCCGGTTTCTGGCGCGATGTGTACTTCTAATTGAATATCAAAACCATGCGCTCCGGTACATTGCAGATAAGGGAGCACTTCCGGCTCCTGTTTCGGACCCTCCACCCGGAACGGTTCCAGAGCATCCAGTGTCACTACCCAGGGCGATACGGTAGAAGCAAAATTTTTGCCAAGGAACGGCCCGAGCGGCACGTATTCCCAGCGTTGGATGTCGCGCGCCGACCAGTCGTTGAACAGCAGCATGCCAAAAATATAGTCCTCCGCTTCTGACGTGGAGAGTGTTTGGCCCAATTCGGTATCCTTGCCAATGACAAAAGCCATTTCCAGCTCAAAATCGAGTTGGCGGGTAGATTCAAAAACCGGTTTTTCGGCACCATCGGCCATCAATTGTCCTTTGGGCCGTCGCACCGGCGTACCAGATACGACAATGGACGAAGCGCGCCCGTGATACCCCACCGGCAGGTGCAGCCAGTTGGGAAGCAGTGCGTTTTCGGCGCTGCGAAACATCGCCCCGACGTTACTCGCGTGCTCACGGCTGGAGTAAAAATCAGTGTAATCGCCGATGTGCAACGGCAGCAACAGCTCCGCATTGGCTTGTGGGATCAGGAAAAACGATGCCAGCTCGCTGGCATCCCAGGTTTCCAAATCGTCGTCGAGTATTTCCGAAAGGCGATTGCGCACCGCACGGGTTTTATCTTTGCCCAAAGCGATGAAATCGTTGAGCACCGATTGCCGGAAAATGCCGCGTTCGATCTCTAAATCGTCAAAAAAGCCATGCTCGGAAAGCACGAACAAGTCGGCCACATGTTCCCCGATCGCCACGCAGAGGTGTGGTTCGCCGCCTTCCGCCCAGTATACGCCGAACGGGAGGTTTTGGATTGGAAAATCGCTGCCTGCGGGCACGTTCACCCAAGATTTTAGCGTAGGATTATTGGCTCGGAACATGGTTGAATAGGTTGTGACTAGATCAATACGCTTTCGCAAACAGCACCCTTTTCGAAGACGGATTCCCCGTCAAAATGCAGGTACCCTGCTCTTCCGGTGCGTCGAGCGGAATGCAGCGGATCGTGGCTTTGGTCAATTCTTTGATTTTGAGTTCCGTTTCGGTCGTGCCGTCCCAGTGTGCGGAGACAAAACCGCCTTTGTTTTCGAGTACAGACACGAAATCATCCCAGGTATCCACGGGGGTGGTGTATTCCGTTCGGTAAGCTTTCGCGCGGTTGAACAGGTTGTCCTGAATGTCCCGCAGAAGCTGATCCACATATTCTGCAATGCCGTCGAGCGGCACGCTGGTTTTTTCTTTGGTGTCGCGGCGCGCTACTTCTACCTGTCCGGAATCCAGGTCGCGCTGACCAAGGCCAATGCGCACGGGTACGCCGATCATTTCGTATTCAGCGAACTTAAAGCCCGGCCGGTTTTGATCGTCCGTATCTACCTTAACGGAAATGCCTTTGGCACGCAATTGCACCACGATCTTGTCCGCCGCTTCCAGCAGTTCGGGGAACGGCTTTGGAATCGGAACAATCACCACCTGAACCGGGGCGAGTTTCGGCGGCAGCACCAAGCCATCGTCGTCGGAATGCGTCATGATCAGGCCGCCCACCAAGCGGGTGGAAACGCCCCAGGAGGATGCCCACACGTGTTCCTGCTGGTTTTCTTTGTTCAGGAAGAGCACATCGAACGCTTTGGCAAAATTTTGACCCAAAAAGTGGGACGTACCCGCCTGTAAGGCCTTGCCGTCCTGCATTAAAGCCTCAATACAAAAAGTTTCGTCGGCGCCAGCAAAACGTTCGTTGGCGGTTTTTATCCCCTTGATTACCGGCATGGCCATGTATTCTTCTGCGAACCGGGCATAGATATCAAGGATCAACCGGGTTTCAGCCATCGCCTCTTCGGAGCTGGCGTGCGCGGTATGGCCTTCCTGCCACAGAAATTCGGTGGTGCGCAGGAAGGGGCGCGTCCGCATTTCCCAGCGTACCACATTGGCCCACTGGTTGATCAGGATGGGCAGATCGCGGTAGCTTTTGATCCAATCTTTATAAGTATGCCAGATGATGGTTTCGGAAGTTGGGCGTACGATGAGTTCTTCTTCTAATTTTGCTTCCGGATCCACGATCACGCCGCCGCCATTCGGGTCGTTTTTGAGCCGATAATGCGTCACAACGGCGCACTCTTTGGCAAAACCTTCCACGTGGCTGGCTTCCCTACTCAGGAAACTTTTGGGGATGAACAAAGGGAAATAGGCATTGACGTGCCCCGTTTCTTTGAACATCGCGTCCAATGCGTCGCGCATTTTTTCCCAGATCGCATAACCATGGGGCTTGATCACCATGCAACCGCGAACGGGCGAGTTGTCAGCAAGGCGCCCTTTGCGCACAATATCGAGGTACCATTGTGAATAATCGTCGGCCCTGCTCGTAATTTCCTTAGCCATGAATTTTATTACTTTTTGTTGTAAATAGCTCGTTATCAGGCGTGGATTAGTTTTAACCAAACCATCTTAACATTTGTTAAAATAGAAGATTAATAACTTTAACTGCCTAAGCGCCTGATTTAAAACGACCTTAACTAAAAAATAGGCTCAAAAGTAATAATTTCGGGTTTGTAAACAGAGAACAGTTCATTCTAAATGCGCTTTTAAAAATCCGCTTATGAAAAAGATAAAATTATTGGCATTCACCTTCATGGTCCTGGCTTTAGGCTTGAGCAACGTTGCATTGGGTCAGTACGATGACCTGTACTACGATCCAGACCGGGATGCGGGTACTTACAATACTGGCATTGACAGAACCCGGCCCGCCGACAATGCAGGTAACACTGGCATTGACAGAACCCGGCCCGCCGACAATGCAGTCGCTTCGCGTTACAATGACAACGAAGAGGGCTATGACAACAACCCGGCAAGCTACGGGAACTCCGATGACGACGAATACGAATACTACGAGGATTATGATTACTACTATACCTCTCGTGTCCGTCGCTTTCACCGGCCTTACTACGGCTTCAGTTATTTTGACCCCGTCTACGCCGACCTTTATTATTACGATCCTTTCATCAACCCCGGTGTAACCGTGCTGATCTACGACGGCTACAGCTCCTGGAACGGTTGGAACAGCTGGAGGCGCTTTAACCGATGGAACAGTTGGGGTTCCTTCAACCGCGGTTGGGGCGGTGGCTGGGGCAACAGTTGGAACAGCTGGAATGACCCTTGGTTCGGTGGCGGCTGGAATCGCTGGAATGATCCCTGGAACGGCAACAACTTCTATGGTAACAACTTCTACGGTAATGGTGGCGGCTGGAACAACTGGGGTGGCAACGGCTATTTTTGCCCGCCATCTTGGGGTAACGGCAACAACTACAACACCATCAATACCAACAATAATACGCATTACGGCCCGCGGACTACTGGTTCAACCCTTGTGCCGCGTAAAAATGACCGCTCCCCGGGTATACAAAAACCGGTAACGGGGCCTTTAGTTCCCAAAGAGGAGCGCCAAACGACCCAGCCTGGTTCAGGTTCCGGTTTGGGGACTCAACCTGGAAATGCGCGCGATACCCGTCGTCCGGCTTCTGAAGATGGCAAAACGCCTGTAGGCGTTGACGGCGCAGGTACCCGGGAAACGCCGTCGCGCACGGTTCGGCCTGAGAATCCAGTCAATGATCGTCCGAAATTTGAGGAGCCACGCGCGCCGCGCCGGGAAACAACGACGCCAAGCCGCGATGAAAATAGCCCTTCCCGTCCGGCCATAGACAACACGCGGACGCCAAGCCGGGAAGAAGCGAGTCCGTCGCGTCGACGTCAGGAAGAAGCAAGTCCGTCGCGTTCACGCCGTAAAGATGTTTCTCCTTCTACGCCGACGCGCAAAGATGATGCGCCGGCAAGGGAATACCGCGAGCGCAGCGAAACGCCGAGAAGCACTTCGCCATCGCGCAGCAATGATAGCGGTGGTAGCCGGCAGTCTTCCCCGTCGCGCAGCAACGACAATGGTGGTAAAAGCCGTTCGGGCGGACGTAACGGAGGTTAGTGTCTGTCTTTATGGTTCGATAACTGCGTTATGGCAGGCAAACCTATAAGGTTTAAACCGCCGGGCGGGGCTCCCACTTTTAGGGTCAAACATGCCTTGTTTTCGAACTCTAAAGAGCAGACACCGAGTCCGAAGCGGCGTTATGTTTCGTCCCAAAAAAAAACAATAGAATAGGCGGGTCATTCACTCGCCTTTTCTATGCTAAAAAATCAAAATACCATGCGAATTATCCTAAGCTTTGGTTTACTTCTGATCTTTACATTATCCCATAGCCAAACCGCCAGCGATGCTTTGCGTTTTTCCTATCAGGACGGCAGCGGCATCAGCACCGCCCGGAGCCTGGGGGTGGGCGGCGCGATGAGCGCGTTGGGCAGCGATTTTTCAGTTATCAGTACCAACCCCGCAGGCTTGGGCTGGTATCGGCGTTCCGAATTTGTGATTACCCCTTCGCTGGCTGCGATCAGTACAGAATCCAAATTGCTGGAAAGCGACGATGCACTGATTAATAAGGAGGGGTTGAGCAAGCTGGGCCTAAGCAATTTAGGCTTCGTGGTGGCCTCCCGTCCGACTGCTTCGCAATGGACGGCCTTCAATTTTGGCATCGGCCTCAACCAATTGGCCAATTTTAACCAGCGCTTTTATTACGACGGGCAGTCGGTTGGGTCTATCATCAACCGATTCCAGGAATTGGCCAATGGCGATGATGCGTTGGATGATTTTGAATCGGGACTGGCTTACGACGCCGAGGCGCTTTACGATTTTGACGACGACGGTTTCTACGACTCTGATGTGGAATTGCGCCCCAATGCACTGATTTACAAAGAACAAACGGTGACGACCTCCGGCTCGATCAACGAACTCACTTTTGCTTTTGCCGGTAGTTACAATGATAAATTATTGATGGGCGTAACCATCGGGGTGCCTTTTATGAATTACAATGTGGATAAGCTATACAAGGAGTCGGATCAAGGAGAAGACCCCGGTGGCAATGTTCCGTTTTTTGATGACCTGGAATTTACGGAAAGCCTTAATACGACAGGGATCGGCATCAACCTGAAAGCCGGATTGATCTACCGCCCTATCCAGGCTGTGCGCCTTGGCATTGCGGTTCACACGCCAACCGCTTATGGGTTGAACGATACTTACCGCAACACCATGACCTATTTTTACACAGACAACGCCGGCAGCAAAAGCGGGGACGCTGAATCGCCTGACGGCTTATTCGATTATAAATTCCGCGCTCCCTGGCGAATCATTGGCGGATTGGGTGTCATCATCGGAAAAGCAGGATTTCTGAGTGGCGAGGTGGAATGGGCTGATTACACCGGTGCACAATTTAACTACTCCGGGTTTCAGGATGCCGAACGCGAAGTCAACAATGACATTGTCAACCAGTTGCAAGCTGCTGCGAACATCCGCCTTGGCGGGGAACTCGCTTTCGAGATCTTCCGCCTGCGGGCAGGTTTTGGCTTGCATCAGTCGCCTGTTCAGGGAGACGATACGGTCAACGAAAGCATCAGTGCGGGATTTGGCATCCGGGAAAAATCGTTTTTTTTAGATTTGGGCTACCGGCATTACTTAGTTGAGGATACTTATACCCCTTACCTGACTTCCGAAGCGCCTATGCAGTTTGTCAATAACGACGTGGCTAATGGGCGCTTTTTATTGTCAGTCGGCTTCCGGTTTTGATTAGTGTCTGTCTTTATGATCCGATAGCTGCGTTATGTCCAACTTACAGATGACGCGGAGTTTCACGGAGTAAAAAGAGTCTCGCGAAGTAAAGCCCTCTGTGAGACTCTTTTTACTCTGTAGTCTGAATACGCAGGAATGACTACCTTTGCGGCAATAAAAATGCATTCGACGATGTGGTTATTCCTGTTCAAAGCATTACATATAGTAGGATTTACTGCCTGGTTTGGCGGACTTTTTTACCTCGGACGCCTGTTTGTCTACCACGTGGAAGCAAACGACCAACCGCAGCCCGAGCAGGACATCCTGAAGCGCCAATACCAATTAATGGAGGGGCGGGTGTACAAAATTATCATCGTGCCTGCCATGAACCTGACCTGGATATGCGGGATTGTGATACTCTTTTTGTACGGTCTGGATTGGCTTGCCGCCAACCCCTGGATGCACGTGAAATTGCTCTTGCTGGTCTTGTTGACCGGCTTTCAACTCTGGTCTAAAACCATCATTAAAAAATTGGAAAAAGGGGAAGTGTTGCCCAATGCTTTCCGCTTTCGGTTGTTAAACGAAGCGCCTACCGTGTTCCTATTGGCGATTGTCCTGCTGGCGGTTTACCGGAATGGCATCAACTATTTGTATTTTGTGCTGGGAGTTGGAGGATTTGTAGGGTTGATTTATTGGGGAGCAGTGGCATATAGGCGGAAACGAGCAAAGGAATAGATCAGATCATTTCAAGGTTTTGAACTAATCTCCTGTTAAGGCGTTTTCCATTCACTTTCTATTCCAAATCTTAAGAAAGTGTGAAAATGGCACAGGAACTACATCTGCCATGCCGAAAAAGCTACTTTTGCTTTGAAATGTATCAATTCTTAAATCAAATTCAAGGTTATATGAAAAAACAACTTTTATACCTAACCGCTGTATTGGCGCTGGTTTTTGCTGTCACAACGACTACAACGGCTCAAATCCGCACACCAGCGCCCAGCCCGGGTGCAAAACTGACCCAAACCGTTGGGCTTACTGAAGTCACCGTAGAATATTCCCGTCCGAGCCTGAAAGGCCGCACTGCTTTTGGAGATACCGGCGTTGTGCCTTATGGCTCTGCCTGGCGCACCGGCGCGAATTCCGCTACGAAAATCACGTTCAGCGACGACGTGAAAGTTGGCGGACAAGCGCTGGCAAAAGGTGCTTACGCTATCCTTTCCCTTCCCGGCGAAACCGATTGGGTGGTCATGTTTCATGCTTACGACAAGAGCGACTGGTCGAGCTACGAGAGCACAACCCCTGCTGCCAAAGTGGCTGTGAAAGCACAAAAAACCGGACACTCGGTAGAAACGTTTACCATTGACATCAACAACCTGCTCAGCACCGGCGGTAGCCTCGATATCTATTGGGGCAGCACCATGCTGAGCCTGCCGATTGAAGTAGAAGTGGACAAAAAAGTGATGGCTGACATTGAGCGCGTTATGGCTGGTCCATCAGGCAGCGATTACGCATCGGCTGCCGGGTACTACCACGATAGCGGCAAAGACCTGAAAAAAGCGCTGGAATACATCCGGAAAGCAACTGCGGGCGACGATCCGAAATTCTGGCAGGTGCGCCGCGAGGCCATGATCCTCGGCGATCTGGGCATGTATGCAGAGGCGGTTGCCGCTGCAGAAAAGTCTTCCATGCTGGCTGAAAAAGCGGGCAATGCGGAATACGTAAAAATGAACCAAACTTCCATCGCAGAGTGGAAGCCGAAAGTGAAGAAAAGCGGCAAATAGGAAAAGCAAAAGGCAAATTTGCAAAAGCAAGGGGTGAGGACATTGCGTTCTTGCCCCTTGCTATTTCGCCGACGCGCAGACGTGCTCGCCAACTCGCGAGTTGGCGCTACTTCATTACCTCCGAAGCCTTCGACACCCCATTTTCATTAATCGCCTCGATGCGAAAAAAATAGGTTTTGCGGTTGTCTAACCCTTTGAACCAATATTCATTCCCGTCGTGTACCCTAAGGCAGTTGTACAATTTATCCGGCGCAGTTCCGTAGTGGATGTTGTAGGCTCAGGCATTGCTGACGGGGCTCCACTTGATCCAGGCTGAACGTTTGTCTTTTTCGGTGCGCAAGACCATGAACGTTTTAACGGGGTCGGGAACTGCCCCTGCGCCTTTTCCGAAAATTCGCAGCCCGGGAATGGCAAATTTACCCGTCGTTACATGGATGTTGTCCAATTTGATAAACCGCAGTTTTCACTGCTTTGGGCAACTCCACATAGTCGTGCGGCACATCCGTTTTGTTCTGGCTTTTATCTACCAAAACTTTCCATTTTTTGCCGTCGCGGGAATGCAGCAGGCGGTATTGATGAAAAATGTCTGTGCGTTTTCCGAAGAATTCCGCATCCTGATCGGCGTAGTTGATCTGGATGACCCTGACCGTGCAAAGCCCGCCGAGGTCGCTTTGGATCCACTCGCCGGGTTGCCCGTTGCGGCACACCAGTAGTGCCAGTCGGACAAATCGTTGCTCCACCAACAGCCACATTGGTTGGTAGAAAAGAGGTAATAATCCCCTTTATACGTCACGATAACCGGGTCTGCCGGGGCGCGGTGGCGGCCTCAATCGCTGAAATTGGGAATAGGCGTGAATCCGTAATCTAAGTCTACCGGATTACAATACGTCTTTTGAGCAGGCGCATTTGCGACCCACAAAAAGAAAACAAACAGGGCAACGACGATCTTTTTCACAGCAATCGGATTTGGTATATCGCTAAATTACAACTCCTTTGGCAAATCTCCATTCAGAATTATTCGGAAGCCTCATCCAACGCCAGTTTGGCAACACCACAATTTTCCCGTATTTTCGCATGAAGAGAGCGACTTCTACATATCTGCAATCATCTCAATATGCGAAAATTGATTAACCAATGCTTTCGGTGGTATTACCGGGAGCGGTACTTGAAGATAAAACGTATCGTTGAACGACCGCACGAAACGCAACGTGCGCTGTTGCTACAATTGCTTCGGGCTGCTGAACAAACGGAATGGGGACTCCAGTTTGGCTATCGGCAACTCAAAACGCCGGAAGCTTTTGCCCGGGCTATGCCCGTTCAGGATTACGAAAGCCTGAAACCCTATATCCAGCGCATGATGTACGGTGAAAAAGACATCCTCTGGAGCGACCAGGTGCGCTGGTTTTCCAAATCTTCCGGCACCACGGAAGACAAAAGCAAATTCATCCCCGTTTCCCGCCAAAACCTCCGCCAATGCCATATTCGGGGCACCTGGGACACGATGGCCTGTTTCTATGCCAACCGGCCCGATGCCCGGCAATTCGAGTGCAAAAGCATGGTTATGGGCGGTAGCCTGAAGCCATTTGCGCCTTACCCGCGCACCATGACGGGAGACGTTTCTGCGGTCATGATTTCACACATGCCCTGGGTGGGCAGGCCGTTTTTTATCCCCGATCTTGAAACCGCTTTGTTAGACGATTGGGAAGAAAAAGTGGAACGCTTAGCGCTTGCCGGAATCCGGGAGCCCAACGTGATCATGATCGGCGGCGTTCCAACCTGGACGTTAGTGCTTTTCCGGAGGATTCTCGAAATCACAGGCAAAAGTAATATGGAAGAAGTATGGCCCCATTTTCAGGGCTATATCCACGGCGGGGTCAGCTTTGTGCCTTACCGGAAACAGTTTGAGACCTATTTCCCTTCCGGCAAAATAAGTTATCAGGAGATATACAATGCCTCGGAGGGGTATTTTGCCATTCAGAATGACTTTAGTTCCGATGACATGCTCCTGTTGTTAGACAACGGGGTCTACTACGAATTTCTGCCCGCCGAAGAATGGGGCAGCAGCAACCCCAGGGCCATCCCCCTGAGCGAAGTGGAGGTGGGAAAAAACTATGCTTTAGTCATCAGTACGAATGCCGGACTTTGGCGCTACATGCTGGGCGATACGGTGATGTTCACTTCGGTAGCGCCTTACAAAATAAAGATTACCGGCAGGACGAAACAATTTGTCAATGCATTCGGTGAAGAAGTGATGGTGGAAAACACCGATAAAGCCTTAGCGGAGACCTGTCGCCAGTTGGATGCGATCGTCTCTGAATACACAGTAGCACCGATTTATTTTGGCGCAATGAGTAAAGGCGGGCACGAATGGCTGATAGAATTTGAGCGGGCACCTGAAAATTTGAAAGTTTTTGCCCAACTGCTCGACCAGAATTTACAAAAAAATAATTCTGACTACGAAGCCAAGCGATTCAAAAGCATTGCCCTTGCGCCGCTGAAAACAAAAGCCCTGCCCAAAGGCACGTTCCACAACTGGCTGAAATCGAAAGGCAAGCTGGGAGGCCAGTATAAAGTGCCCCGATTGGCCAATCACCGGCGTTATATTGACGAAATTCTTGATTTTTTGCAAGGTAGCCAAAGCACAGTTTAAACTTTTTAGGAGAAAACTTATTAATAAAGGTACTTTTGCACATTCCTAAAATCACAAGAATTTTGATGAATTTCGCGGAATACAGTGATAAAGGTAAAGAAGCGCAAATGGTCCGGCTCCTGATTTCAAGGGACGGCCAGTCACTTGCTTTGCTCTACGAGCGCTATTCTGCGGCGTTGTTCGGCATCATCCGAGGAATGATTTCCGACGAAGAGCTTGGGAAAGAAGTGCTTCAGGATGCGTTTGTCAAAATCTGGCAAAATGCCGACAAATACGATGCTACCAAAGGGCGGTTGTTTACATGGATGGTGCAGGTCACCCGCCGTTTGGCGATTGATTCGATCCGTTCAAAACAATTTAAGACGGATAGGAAAACCGATATGCTGCCAGATTCCGTATCTAATGCCAGTTCTCTTAGTGAAGAAACAAACCTGAAAGATATTGGATTGAGGCGTATTGTGAACCAGTTGGATGAGCAGCACAAATCTATTATCACCCTCTTATATTTTCAGGATTACACACAAAAAGAAGTCAGCCAGGAACTGGATATCCCGTTAGGCACGGTGAAGACTAGAACCCGGAAAGCAATGGAACGTTTGCGAGGCATCCTTCGCAACGAAGGCCTCGCAACGTCGTTTGCTATTTCGTTAACTGAATTTATAAAACATTACCTTGGACATTAAGGAATATATATTATCCGGAGTACTTGAACTGTACGTATTGGGCAAATTAGATGCTCAGGAAAATGCGGCAGTCGAACTCATGGCCGCTCAACACCCTGAAGTCAGGGTCGAGATTGACGCCATCGAGCAGGCTTTGGAAGTGTATGCCCAACTACATGCCCAAACGCCGCCCCAGGGTACTTTAGGGGAAATTCTGAATCGTGTGGATCAATTGCGGCCTGCAAATCCTGCGGCTTCTGCTGGTTCTACGCCCCAATCGCCCCGATTATTTATGGTTCTTGTCATTGCAGCGGCGTTGGTCAGCATCATGGCTGCGCTTTGGGCTTTCAATGGCAAACGGCAAACGGAAGCGCAAATTGCCGGGGTGCAGGCACGACTCGATTCCATCCGCCTTTCCTGCGACGCGATTGCCCGCGAAAATGTGGCTAACCTCGCTGAATTGGACTTTCTCAAAGACATTGCCACCCGTCCCATCATCATGCGTGGAACGCCGGGGAAAGCTCCTGCGGCCATTGCGGCGGTTTACGTCAACCCACAACAAGGCAAAGCTTACCTCAACGTCGTCAACCTTCCTGCGCCCACTCCCGGCAAGCAGTATCAACTTTGGGTGATTGTAGGCACTAATTTGCCTGCCGATATGGGCGTATTCGACCTGCCCCAAACCCCCGGCCTGCTAAAAGAAATTGCTTTCCGTTCCGAATTTGCAGACAAAGTCACCTTTGCCGTAACGCTCGAAGATGCAGGCGGCAAACCTGCGCCTGACCTGACGCAGTTGTACCTGATTTCGGAGGCGGGGTAACCCATAAAATTTGCCTGCCAAAGTCTTGCAAAGTTGGATTGTAGGTATTACCTTGTCACGCAAATATATCCTATAATGGCCATAATGAAAAAATGACCGCACAACGCCTCTGCTTTCAGGACTATCTGGAAGCAGAGGCGTTGTAGCTTAAGGAGAGGTATGCGCAATAGTGGGTATTGAAATGCGCAATGCGTGTTTCAATACCCGCTATTGCGGGAATACTGTTGTTTGGTGGCAATAAAAAAACAAAAAATTTATAAAAAATATGTACATTTTTGGCTGTTTAATAGACTCCAAGGTATGTCCTATTCTTTTGAACAAGTCACTTTAAAACACCTATTACGCATTTATCTGTCATTTTAAAAATATATAAAGGTCTGATATCCAAAATAAATCAGAAGGAAATTCCAATTAATTTGAAAATAA
>Ga0226658_10001290_pt1 | contig 12600 bp, 9 predicted proteins | sample OliLak19BULKMAT1_FD_169091 | JGI IMG/M metagenome (GOLD analysis project Ga0226658, IMG submission 169091) | Freshwater microbial mat bacterial communities from Lake Vanda, McMurdo Dry Valleys, Antarctica - Oligotrophic Lake LV.19.BULKMAT1 (v2)... | ecosystem: Environmental > Aquatic >... | reverse complement strand
GCAAGCCCAGCAGCAGGAGTAGTTAGTGTATCACCAGAGTGCATAGCTATAGCAGCGTTGAGACGATCAGAGCGGTCATATACTACAACGTCTATAGTACCACCAGTGATGTCCAGTGCGCTACCATCGTCGTTCGCTACAAGTACTTTTAGTGATTCAGTGGCAGCTTTGGCTAGTGAAACTAGACCACGCTCTCCGTTGATGAGTGCAAGCATTATATTACCCTACCTTTAGAAGAACGAAGTTCTTACTTATTGCTATAGCACCGGATGTGTCAGTCTTAACGAACGCGTAGTATAGGCCTGGGCCAAAGTTGACAGCAGCAACTGTTGGTACAATCTTAGCTGCACCAGAAGCTGCTGTAACAGTGGTAGTAGCGAACGTCTTTACAACTGCACCGCTACGATTAGCGTTTGCGTAAACTTCAACAGTGGTTGTTACACCGGTTAGAGAAATTGGGGTGCCGTCATCTTGCAAGACGCGGACTGGAATATCTAGATCATCAGCAGCTTTGAATAGCTTGAATGATTCGCTTCCAGATACTAAGCCTTTTATAATACAACGCATTAGAATCTCCTTTAAGATTTTACGTAGTGTATATGGGTATAACAGTAAGTCAAATTGTTTATCCGCGGCGAACGCGAGTTACCTGCACAAACCCTATCCAGTCAACAGTAACACCAGCTGCACCAATGACGTTGATGTTGATGCCACCATTGGTTGTATCTGCTGTAACTGTAACGTTCCATGCGGCGTTGTTCTCTTGACCGCGGACAGCCGTTGTTGCTATAACAGCTGTCGAAGCAGCTGTAGCTACACGCTTTGCTGTGAACTCTACGACATATCCAGCAGCGTTAGACGTAGCGCCCCGCTGATAACCAACAATCTGGGCTATACAAACTATAGCCTCATCTGTGTCCATTACTATAGAGACAGCGCCACTGTATTGATCGTTAAGTTTAGTTGCGGTCGCGTCTGTTGTTTGCACTTTAAGTGCAATACGTTCATACTGCCCACCACCGCCAGTGGATATAGTCGACACACCATGTAGGTGGCTATTAGCTTGTTTCGACGCCGCCCCAACTCCTACAGCAGCGACGTTGTTGTGTGTTACAACATTGGTGTCACCACACAACACAGCACTTTGCGCACCTGTTACTTTATTATTAACACCCGATAGAATAGCAGCGTCAGCACCACTAGCTACTTGATCGTTAACAGCGCGTGTGCGCTGGAAGTCTGTTGACCTACTACCACGCTTATTACCGCCTACAGTTGTGTCATCTGATAGTTGAACCTGTAGTGCACCGGCGACTATAGGTGCCAGTACTAGGTCGATGTCGGTTGTGCCTACATCCGGTGTAAGTACAGAAGCGTTAATACTTGCGTTTGGTGCGGCTGTGTTTTGAGTTAGAACAGCCTCCTTTATTATAGACTTGTTGTAGAGTGTTACTAGTTTTCGGCGGCTCATATGATGTCCTTATAGCGCTATGTCAGATGTTTTACTTAGTGTTACTGTGACTATTAATGCTTGCTGTGAGTATGTAGGTGGCCATGTTGGTACTGGTGGTGTGTTGGGGTTGGCGTCGTCGTCTACTGCACCAGGGTTAAACCCAGAGCAACCAAGTATACCGAACCTTAGAACGAATGATTTCTCATACATATCGTTAGGCCACCCGAATACACAAGGCTGCACAGCCAACACACCAATCACTCGTGTTGCACCAGTGTCATCGTATAGCGGTGTATACACTGCGCACGACGGACTAACCACACCCTCACCAGGGTAGCTAAGTGATTCTAGGGTTATGTTAGGGAATGTAGATATCTTTCCAGTAGCGTACACAGGGAAGAATAGTGTACCACCATCGTTTATTAAGAAGTCACTGGCAATTATGTATATGTACATACTTGAATTACAGTACGAAGGCCACTCCTCAGACGGATTACCGTTTCCATCGACACATATAATAGTTATTATTGGGTCATTGTATGTCGTAGCGTCTGTGGTACTTGTATTGCAACACGCATCGTTCACGGTTGGTGAATTTATTACAGCATCACCTGGTGTAATAATAACGTTTACGACGCTTGCCCCCATTGGGCATAAGTACGTGTTAGGTGTGTTCTGCTCAGTGGAAGTCCCAGGTGTAGTAGCAAGTTCAGCCGTGTTCTCTATAGCGGTGTTACTCTTTACTGTAACCTCTTTTATGTTTGACGCTGTACCAACTTGTACTTGCTTGAAGGTGGCTTTAATTGGTGGGCCATCCCCAGAAAGATCATACTCTATATTAGTTATAACACCGATACCTGGTATTAGGAGATACGGGACGTCGTCTGAATACTTAGCAAACACAGACCCGTCTTTAGTTGTATACACAGGATTGCTAGTGGATGTTTCGTCGTATACAGGAAGCACGTCAGCGTCTATGCGTGTTATATGTCTAAAGTCTTTAAGGGCCACAACGTCCATAGCCTGTAAGTGCATATAAGATAAAGGAAGCCCAATCTCTACCTGTCTGGTTGTCTCAGGTATGTTGGCAGGATGCCCTATACGTGTTATCTGTGTAGCTGCAACTCTGCACGTTAGGCTATCTGTTATGTGCTTGAACGTGTAGTCTATTATGCGGTCGTTGTTTTTAGCCGCCTTAACTGAGCGAAGCACACGCAACTTCTCACCACCAAAGTTGGAAGTCTTATACTTGAACGTGTAGTGAACGCGAACATACTCCCTACCAGACGCGTCTACGCTGGTAAGGTTCCTACCGATATTGAATCTGTACGTATTCTCTATGACATCGTTAAATGCGATATCTGCCTGCGCTACAACCATCATGTATGTTTCAGACGACGCTAGTCTGTTCCATGTTCGTACAACAGCGTTATTAAAGCATTTGCGTACATGGTACTTCCCAATGTCTGAATATAGGAGTAGACCGGATTCAAACATAACCGAGTCTAATAGCTCGGTCCACGTCTCCGCATTTATCTCAAGTGATAGTGTATTGCCTATCATATCGTCAGTCGACAATGACGCGCCAAGCATTGGTGCTGGCATACCTCCTTGTGCAAGTATATACTTAATAACATCTGCTGCGTACAACGGCGGCCAAGTGTCCACATATAGGAAGTTATTATCGTACGCGGCGTTAGTATCCGATGGGCGCTTCTTTAATGTTATCTTCGCCATGTTGACCATAGAGAAGTCGGTGTTAGCGTATGCTACAGATGTTATGTCAGCTGCTGGAACTTGTATAAGCCCTGTGCCATTGCTATAGAAGATGGCTAGACGACCAGCAGTGTCTGCTTGTATGGTGGTGTTCTCTATCATTCGTATGTAGAACACATTGGTTACTGGGACGGTGTTGTTAACATGCGGAGTTACAATTATCTCCCATGGCATACCCTCCTTTTGTATATCCACAAGCGCAAATGTCTTATTACTGAAGTGCAGTGTGTAGGTTTGTGCTGCCTGCCAGTTAGCGTAGTTTAGATGCGCGTCAGCACCAGAGAAGTTCGAACTCTGTTGCACAGCGTCAAAGTTAACGTTAACACCAGCATACGGCCATGTAGGGTTAGCTACGTCTTTAACGTCTTCTAGACCAAGTTTCTTTGTAACCTCATCTAATATACCGGTCAGCTTAACGTATATAGGTGATGCCGACGTCTGCACTCCAGCTAGGTAGAACTCAATGTTCCCAGGGGACTGTATGAACATTGTAGGAGATGGTATTCTAGTAAGCGGGGCTGTGTCTAGAACTATCTCACCAGACTTAAAGGTTGTTGTAAGTGGGACACCAACGCCAAGCGTGCCTATGTGCTTTATAGCAACCGAATCCCAAGAGACGTTCAATACCATACCTGTTGTATCTATACCATAGATGCCACCAGTGAGGTCTGTTATAGTACCAGTGACCAATGCGCCATTGCCAAGTTTAAGCTTAACATTCGTACCAACTATAGTAGCTAATGTAGGGGACTTGCCTAGTATTATTGATGTTCCAGACAACACGCTACTCTGCACCACACCAGCTATAACACCTAGCACAGCTTTGTTGTACGACGGATAACCACCTATACCAGAATCGACACGCCCAACAGCTTGTACTTTGCTTCTGTAACCAAGATACGACGGTGCCTGTATAAGGCGTTGCCACTCTGAACCATCAAGTATGTTCTCAGCTGCTTCAGTGTTGTTGTTATACCTACCATTCATAACCAACGTCCACTCAATTAACTTTAGCGTTGTGCCTAGTGTAGCCTCTTCCCAAGATATGCCCATGTCTAGTTTATAATAACCAAAGAACAACCCAGTTAAATATACATCACTAATGCTTAGCGAGTAGTCTGACACCCATATACCAAAGTAGAACGAGTCCTGAGAAGCCCCAGCTGAATAGAACTTCTTAGAGAATGGGCCACTACTAAACGGGCCGTCGAATTTAATTGATAGAGATGCTTCTCTACGGATAAGGCCGTTGCCCATGCCTTCGGGCTTACCGTCACTAAGCATGAAGTTATCTAATACAAGCAGCACAGGTACGGTGTACCCTTTGACCGTAACTGTATTAGTGTCATTAGCCCCTATGCCGTAGTTGGTTAATGCGAACTGTGGTACATGTGTGGAGTTATAACATACTACTACACAATAAGGCTGCGGTAAACCTGGTTTAGGTAACGGCTGTCTCATTGTTAAATCTTTACACGACGAAGAGCTAGATCAACACTTCCAGCAGCTTTAGCACATGTTAAGCGCATAACTTGTGCAGTACCAGCACCAAACAACACGACGTTAAACGTTATGTCTGTCGGGGCAGTACCAACCTCCGCTATTACTTCTGGACCTTGGAAGTCTACTGTAGTAGCGTCAACTGTGATGCTGCCGTTGTGTGTCGCGTGTATAAGTATAGATTGCGAGTGTGTGACGCCAGAAGATAGGGATATGATCCAAGTTACGTGCTTGAACGAATCAACGCTGATATCCTCTATTGTTTTAGTTCCATCTGCTAACGCAACAACCGTTGTCGTTTTAGGGTTGTGTGGATGATTGAAGTCGGCTAAGTGAATAGCTAGTTGTGAAGGCACTGGCCCACCCCCTGTATCTACAGGTGTATTAGTAACGTCGATTAAGTCCAGTGTAAAATCATACAAGCTTGAATCCATCACATCGAACTTAATCTCACCTCTGTTAACGGCGTCGAGCGTATTTTTGTATATACGAACATTGTAGGCGTCGCCCTTGTAGTCGATGTACTTAATAACATTAGCGCCCCACGATATGTAGTCGAAGAATACAATCAATGCTGCGTACTCACTTTGCACTATCTCTTGGAACGAAAGCTTTAAGACGTCGCTTAGGTTAACGCCCATGTCGTACACTATAACCTGACCACTCTTTGTGCGGGCGAAGTTCTGGTTACGCCCTTTGGTCCTAGTATCTCCACGCTCAGGTGCTTTTATTTTAACACTAGCTGATGCTGTTTCTAGTGTAGCACTGTGTGGGTATATGAACGTACACGAGTATGGGTGTGTGTTTAAGGATGTTGTACTCATGGTAGTGCGCTGCCAGCTGGAAGATTTCCATCGTTAACACCGTTGGGTTTCTTCTTTATTACATCACGGTAGAACTGTGCGAGTTCTAGTTTAACAGTGTCAGTTATAGCTTTACGAATGTCGTTTACTGGAAGGTTTACAGATATATTACCGAAGCTTACTTCGCTATTAAGATCACCGTTCACAGCGATGCCGTGGGTAGCAGCTGTGTCTAGTGCATCCTTAACAACCTTCATGGCCTCTACTCTGACTGCCTTGTATATAGGATTGTCCTGTAGCGCAGTATCTCTATCTTTGCCAGCCTTATCACGTTGCCCGTCTACCTTCTTCTTGCTCTCTTCAATCTCTTTACCACGCTTGGCCGCTATAGCTTCAATAGCCTCAGCCAGTCTAGCCGCCTCTTTATCTGTGTATGTTTTCTCACCAGCTGCGGTTCCAGCTGCTTTGAACTTATCAAGTAGTTCAGCAAGATGATCTAAAATCTTATCGAACTTAGCTGGATCCTGTGTGCTATTAGCCACCTTAGTTTGCTCTTCTATAGCTGTGCCATAGTCACGGCGTTGTTGCCCAGCGGTCCTATTGTTGGCTTTTGACTCTGCGGCGATCTTTTTAAACCGCAATTCCTGCTCTTTGTACTTATTACCAAGTGCTGTAAGACGTGTGGTCTCTTCATCGTACATCTTCATCTTGGCGTTGTATATGGTATTCTGAAAGTTATATTCTTTCAAGTACCTAGCTTCAACAGCGCCTTTAAGTTTACCATCTGCTTTAAGGATAGCTGTGTCAATGATGGCTAACTCACGTTTTATACGCTCGGCTTGCTCTATCGTCATCGTAGCAGCGTTGTCTTTTGCGTAAGTACTAAGCTCAGCGTAGTACTGCCTAGCCGCGTCGAGTGCTTTCTTATACTCTTCTACCTTGTTCTCAGTTAAAGCGGATGCGCCACTACTGATTTTATCTAGTGCGACATGTGCATCTGTAAGGCTTTTAATCTTGGACTCTAAAACATCTGTTGTATTCAGATCCTCTTTTGGTGGCTTGGCGTCAAGATCAGGGTATATTATCTCGTCAAAGCCTTTGGCTTTTAATGCTTCGTTAAGTTTCTTCTTACGCAAGTCGTCTAGGTCTTTAAGCTCTTCAGCGTACGCTTCTTCACGGATCTTACGAAGTGCAATAACACGTTTCTTAGCTATGTTGCGTTCGATCTTCAGTTCTTCAGACAGCTTGCCGTCGTTGTCACGCTCGATTTGGTCTATCGCTGCTATACGGTTTATGAAACCAAGTTCACCAGGGTTTGTGGGTGGCGGGGCTGGTTTATTCTCTTTCCAAAACTTATCTGTAAAGTTATTCGCAAATGCAGCAGCAGCAAGCTTCTTTTGTGCTTCCGCTATCTTCTCTAGTGTTGATAGCGCCGTCTTCTCAAGGTGGTCCCACAGCTTATCTGATTCTTCAACCAGCGACGTCAGCGAAGTTATACCACTTGAGCGCATCTCATCAAACACTCCTTTGACCGCGTCCTTAGCTTCGCTGGCTTTGTTACCAGATACTTTGCCCCATATGCTATTAGATACAGTCGCAATGCCTTCTTCCGCCGCGTTGTATATAGCCTTCATACGCGACCAAGTTGCGGAAGCTTTGTTCTCCCACTCATCCATCGCAGCTATAACACCTTTGAAATTAAGATGTGCTATATTGTAGAATATAGAACCTAAAGTAGATAGACTGCCAATTAAATACACAACAACTTCATACAACTCTAGTGCACCAGCCACTAGAATTACAAGCGCACCACCAGCTACACTGAACGTAGACGCAAGCACCTTACCAAGTAGTTCAATCTGCCCTGTGCCTTTAAATGCCTCATTAAATAAGTTTAGAAGCGTCTCGCCTGTCTGTTGGATAGCGTTCCATGATTGTATGAACGCCTTATACAACGCCTGCCCGAAAGTATCCATCGCTCTACCAGCTGCAGCAGCAGCCGTACCAATCTTTTCCATCTCTTCTCTGTTACTTGCCATTAGCGCGGGGTTAGCTGCCATACCAATAGCACCGCGACGACCACGCTCTTCACCGAAGATATCGCCGTATAGGTCAGGCCGGTTACCAACCTTAGCTTTAATATCTGCTACTACAGCAAGTAGTGACCTACCACGCAGCGCAGCACCACCATATGATATACCAAGCGCGTCCATTGCTTTCTTAGCTTTGTCTGTTGGGTTAACAAGAGACACAATGAACTGGTTTAACGAAGTGATAGCTTGTGATGTTGACATACCAACACGGTTAAGTGTTGATAGCGCAGCCATCATGTCTTTGAACGATACACCGGCCTCTGCTGCGGTAACTGCAACGCGACCAACGTTAGCGTTCAGTTGTTCGATGTTAAACTTACCAACGTTAATAGCGTTGAACAGAACATCGCTATAGCCAACCGTGTCTTCTATAGTACCAGCGAACGCGTCTTTGAACGTAGTTAGGATAGAGATTGACTGTTCAAATGATGCGCCAAGCCCCTTGGCCATATTCAACGCGGTCTGACTAAAGCGCTCTAGATCCTCTGGTGCGATGCCTGTAGATAGTGCGGTCTTAAACCCGTTCACAACTTCAACAATGTCTACGCCGAACGCAGCAGATAACTTACCAGCAGATGTACTCATGTCCTGTATCATAGCGTTAAACTTGTAACCTTGAACAGACGCATCCGCCATAAGCGTCGATGCATTAGCTAACGCTTTATCAAGTTTGTTACCAGCCAACAGTGTACCGATAGTTGCCGCTATTGCTACTAAGGCTCCGCTAACTCCTATTAGCCCTATTCCGAACTTAGCTATAGAAGCGCCCGCACCAGCACCATTTGTTTGCACTAGTCCTAGCTTCGCAGCTAACGTACCAATTTTCATCGTACCTATACCAGTAGCGTAGGAAAAGCGTTCCATTGTGTAAAACATTGCGCCAAGATTAGTTGCGCCAGTTGCGAACGCGGCACTAGACGCAGCTGTGAATAGAGCACCAGTCTTGCCACCAAGTACAGTACTACCTACAGCGTATCCAATGTTTCCTTTACGTGCTGCAATAGCAGCTGCGGCAGCACGATCCCTCTCTAGGTTGTACTGCGCGTTGGCTTGGTGTATGAGAATAGCACGCTCTAACCGCTCACCACGTAACATGTTCAGTAGGCGTTGCTCTTCGGCTGATATCTTCTCAGCTACACGAAGTGACTCCTTGTAGAGTTCGTGCTCTTTAGCCTTTGCTGCTACCGCTGCTTTATCCGCATTAGGTTTAATCATAGCCAGCTGCCTGGCATTGTGCGCAGCGTTCTTAGCGTCTATAGCTGATTGTTTTTCTTTTAGACGTAGCTGCTCTCTAAACTCATTAGTATTCTTTTCTTCTAAAGCTAATACACGTGCGGCTTCTGCCATTCTGTTATTAGCCCCAACCATAGCCAGCTGCCCAGAGTTATGTGCAGCGTTCTTAGCCTCTATAGCAGAACGTTGCTCTTCTAAGCGTAGTTGCTCTCTAAGTTGTTTAGTCTCTTGTTCTTGTATATCTAGAGACGTCTTAGCTGCTGCTATTCTGTTATTAGAAGATACCATAGCCAACTGACCAGAGTTGTGGTCTTCGTGCTTCCCGCCCAGTGGGCCGAACATGTCTACAGCCGTCAGCAACTTACGCCTAGCTTCAACTATATCGTTACCTGCTTTAAGCTCTTTGTTCTGTATGAGTATGCGATTAATACTACGGTCAATAGCACTAAGCATCTCGTTGGTTGGTGCCGCGAACAAATTAATGCTTTGAGCCGACGTGTATACTAACGTCTGTAAACCAGTGTTAGCCTTGGCTATGGCAGCATCGAACTTGTCTACAGATAAGACAAGTTCGATTACTTCAGAGTGTACTGCACTAGACATGCATCATTCCTAACGACATTGTTGCATGACTCATGTGTGCTTCCTCTAGTTGCCGTATCTGTTCATACGCAAGCAAATTTGCTTGGTCTGCTTTACAGCATTTATAAAAGGACTCTAACGACCACCCCATCCGTTCGCAACATCTAAATATAAAGTACTCTTGCGTTCTAGCATTGGGTAGGGGTGGAAGCTTGTACTTATCACCAGATACATCCCCGAATGTTTCAACAGTGGTTAGCTGTTCTTCAGGGATGTCTATTAAAAAACGGCTTTAGCAGTCTCAATCTCTTCCTGCGCAACGTTAGATGCTTTTAGTGCTTCCTTAAGAATAACAACTAAGTCACCTTCGCTCAAGCCAGATGCTGAAAACTCGGCTGCGAGTAGGCGTAGAGCTTCGACAGATGTTGGAGAGTTTTCGAAAGAAACGTTGGGGTCGTGCATAAGAACACGATATACAATGTAGATGTTCTGAAGATATTCATGCTCGTCTATATCCTTCCTAAATTTTGGATCGTGCCAGTTCTCCTCAGTCTTACGTCCTGTTTTAGTTTCAGTAACGCTTAGAGGAACAGTTGGGCGAGGGTAGATGGTCAGATAGTCGCGGCGTACGCCGATACTAACAGAGCTTACTTTAAGTACTAGCGCGGCGCCATCTTCACGTTCGATGGTTAGTTCGCGGGTTGATTGTGTGATTGGAGCGTTCTTGTATTTCATGATGGTTATTCCATGATGAGATAACCCTAGTAGTGGGCAAGGCTACTAGGGTTATCCCGCGTTTATTTAAAGCCCATAAACAGATAACTAGGTTCAGCCAGCAACCCAAGTACGTACAGGTGTGTTAGATAGCGACTTACCAGACACGCTTATGGTGTTGAACTCTGAGCCTTCCTTGAAGTTCAAAGTCTCTGGGTTGAACGCAGTGAACACTATCTGTTCGTAGTTCAACGCGTTGCAAGGATCAGTCACACGATAGATTAGATCAATCGCGAACGGGCCACAACTAGGACCAGTTGAAACCCACGCAGCTGCGCCACCCTTTTGTAGCAGTGCGTCAGACGGGCTAATACCAGTGTTAGCACTTGCATTGGTCCACTGTTCAAACTTGAAGCTGAACTTAACGTCAATCTCCATCTCATCGCCAGAACGCTTGTGGTCGATCTTACCGCGATTCTTTACAGTGAATGTAGGGATGGTAACAGTGAAGTCTAAGTCACCGTCCATGATCGGGATTATAAGTTGATTTGGGGTTACGGCGGTACCATCTTGCAGAATGAGTTTACCGTTACGTAGATTTCTAGTTGATGCTGGCATGATTTATTCCTCTATGTATGAGTTTATTGTGCCTTGGTTTAGTATAACCATAGACATCGTATGTAACTGTGGAAGGCTATTCAGAATATCCTTGGCAAAGTCGCCAGTACTCCGAAGGTCCAATGGCACCATTCTATTCTCTTTGAACTGAATGCAAGAGCTTTTTATCATTATCTCTTTGCGATTAAAGTGTGGGGCGTACTTGTCGGATAACGAATACACGCTGTTAAACTTGTTATCCTTACGCTGTGTGGCGTAGCGAGAATAACATATAAGCTGCACGTCTATGTAGCGTTCAACAACGTTGCGCCTAGCTATGCCATCTGCCATAGATAATATGTCGAACACTATCCACTCATCTAGCCCATCCAAAGATATCATTGGAGCGCCACGTATGACCATAGGCATTGCAGGGTCTATTTTCTGTACGTAGTCAAGCAGACCTAAGTGCAGTTCAGCGTTGGTTGCGTGGCTCATTTTATCTCTTTCATTCTATTCTTTAATTGTCGTGCAGCAGTCTCTACGAAGTTGTTTTGTGTAGGGTGTGTATAGTTAACAAACTTCAAGTACGAGTCCCACATAGGGTTGATGATAGCGAACTTTAGTGAGTTTCGTGCGTGGTATAGTTGCCATCCAGTATCGCCTGGATCATTGCCGATCTTAGCATACGCTCTACCAGGGTGGCTTGCACGCATAGGTTTACCAGTAGGTGCACCAGCAGCAGCACCAGTATCTTTAGGAGTTAGCTTACGTAGTGTGTCTACAGCCTCTGTGCCGATATCAGCTAGTATGTCTACTATACGAAGCTTGTGTGTTTGTTTAACCTTATTTATCCACTTCTCAAATCTGTCACGCCTAAGCGTATCAGATGTGTGTGGAATAATGGCGGGCATTAGATAAACTTCCTAGCGCCTACACGCCAGCGCGTCTTTAGTGTGCAGTGGTCTACAGCAACAACAGTGTACTTAGTTCCTATGACATCCGCTTGGATAATATCACCAGATAGTATCTGCACGTCGTCGCGCATAGGAAGCTCTATGATAGTGTCCATTGTTCCGAAGTCGTCATTCTGCACAGACTGCATGAATAGGCGTAGCTGCTTAACTGCCCTATTATCGCGGTCGCTTATTTGACGTATTAGTGCGTGCTCGAACGTGTAGATTTTGTTCTCAGGTACGGCTTCACCTAATGACAGATTGATCACAACGTTGTCGGTGCGGCGTAGCAGCTTGACTTGTTGAGTACCATCTATAGAGGTCATGTCGTCACCGATAGCATCTACTACCTGCATATCTGTAGTTATATCAGTGCTAAACGCAAACAACTCTGGTGGATACATCTTCATGTCGTACGCCTCTATGTAGGTTATGCTGCCATACTGGTCATACACATTAGGTTGTTGTATGGCAAGTGTTAAATAGGATAACGTTGCGTTTACTGTTGTTTTAAGTACTACTTGTGCTTGAAGAACGTACAGTGCTACGTCTGCTACGTCTGCTATGTGTAATGAACTACCATACGCGTTGTGCTGTGGTTGGTACAATACCAACAAACTCGGTGCCGCTTCAGTAAATGCAGCTACATTAACAACGGCAGTTGGTACCGTTAGCGATATGTTAACGACGTTTACAGCAGCTACAGCAGCGTTGAGTACGCTAGGAGATACAGGACTAAATACAATGCCAACCGCGTTTACAGGTACTACGAACCCAAAGTTAACAACGACAGTTGGTGTAGTTAACTGGATTTCGCTTGGTGATGCTGTTGCCAGCGATCCTAGATTAACAACGACAGTTGGTGTAGTTAACTGGATTTCGCTTGGTGAAAA
>Ga0226658_10001284_pt1 | contig 12633 bp, 10 predicted proteins | sample OliLak19BULKMAT1_FD_169091 | JGI IMG/M metagenome (GOLD analysis project Ga0226658, IMG submission 169091) | Freshwater microbial mat bacterial communities from Lake Vanda, McMurdo Dry Valleys, Antarctica - Oligotrophic Lake LV.19.BULKMAT1 (v2)... | ecosystem: Environmental > Aquatic >... | reverse complement strand
ATCGTTACGGCCACTTCAAGGCGCTTGATCATATGGCCTTCGACGGACTGGAGAACGCCTATGACGGCAAGTCAATGGGTATCTTTGCTGACGCCACCGCGGCCAAATACGGCTTTACGCGCGCCGATCAAGATGCGTTTGCCGCCGAGAGTGTCAAGCGCGCGCAGGGTGCTGTTGCCAGTGGCGCATTTGCCGCTGAAATCGCACCGGTCACGGTGTCCGGCAAAGGTGGCGACGTGCAACTCGCGACTGACGAACCACCGGGCCTGTGCAAACCGGAAAAAATTCCGTCGCTAAAGCCGGCGTTCAATAAGGACGGCACCGTTACCGCCGCTTCCTCATCATCGATTTCCGATGGCGCCGCGATATTGATCATCATGAAAGAGTCCGATGCGCTGGCCAAAGGCCTCAAGCCGATCGCCCGCATCATGGGCCACGCCTCGAATGCGCATGAGCCGGAGTGGTTCACCACCGCGCCGGTCGGTGCCATCGACAAACTGCAAAAGCGCTTGGGCTGGGGCCCGGACAATGTCGATCTGTACGAGATCAACGAAGCCTTTGCCGTGGTCACGATGGCGGCGATGAAGGATTTGAATCTGCCGCACGACAAGGTAAACGTGAATGGCGGCGCGTGCGCGATGGGCCATCCGATTGGTGCGTCTGGTGCGCGCTTAATCGTGACGTTGCTGCACGCGTTGAAGGCGCGCGGTGGTAAGCGTGGTATTGCCTCGTTGTGCATCGGTGGTGGTGAGGCGACGGCGCTTGCGGTGGAGATGATTTAAGGTGAATCGTCATTCCCGCGCAGGCGGGAATCCAAGTTAGTCGGCGTATCAACGAGGTAGCGGAACTTGGATACCGGCCGGAGCCTGCCCTCGAATGCTTGAATCGGGGGCCGATATGACAGGTTTTTTATGATGGTGACTCCAGTGAAAGCATGCAGTGCCTGACGAATTGAGATGTTGTCGCCAGATACGTCATTCCCGCGCAGGCGGGAATCCAAGTTAGCCGCCGTATCGACGAAGTAACGAAACTTGGATAGCGGCCCGGGTAAGTGCCCGGCCTATCCTGGGCCCCTCGAAGGGCCGGTATGACAGATTTTTTGAAGATGCCTAAAGCTAAAACGTGCAATGCTTTACGAAATTGAAAACCCAATCAGGACGGGTGTTTCCAGCCTAAAATGCCTGAAAACACCCGCCAAATAAAGACTTTATGCAATCTGTACTCATCATCGGCGCGTCACGTGGCTTAGGGCTTGAGTTTGTGCGGCAGTACCGCCGGGATGGTTGGCTGACGCTGGGTACCTGCCGCTCGCCTGAGCAAGACGCCCTGCTCAGTGCGGAAGGCGCGACTGCCATCCGCCTCGACGCCGCCGACCCCGACAGCTTCGCCGGCCTTGCGCGCGCGCTCGACGGCACCCGCATCGACGTGTGCATCTATAACGCCGGCGTGCTCGGTTCGCGTGAAGGCCCGTCGGTGGCGCCGTCGAAGGAAGTGTTTGATCAAGTGATGCACGCCAATGTGTTCGGCCCGATGCAAGCAATTCCTGTTGTCGCCCCGGCGCTTCTGAAAGCCAAAGGCAAGTTTGCGTTTGTCACCAGTAAAATGGGCTCTATCTCCGAGATGGCCAGTTCGGTCGCCCCCACTTACCGCGCCAGTAAGGCCGCACTCAACGCCTTTGTGAAGGCAACCTCAATCGAATACGGCCCGCAGGGCATGACCTCGTTTGTGATGCATCCGGGCTGGGTGAAGACCGACATGGGTGGCAGCAACGCCGACATCGAGCCCTCGGTTAGCATTGCCGGCATGCGCCGCGTCATCGCCACTGCCACCGCTGACGCCAACGGCAAGTTCTTCAACTACGACGGGAGTGAGATCGCATGGTGACGACACACAGATTGTTGATGGCGGGCTTGATGGCGAGCTGCATCGCGTCCAGTTTGGTACTAAGCGCCTGTGGAAAGAAAGAAGCGCCGGTCGAAAAGACCGCCGAGCAACTCAAGAGCGAGCGTGAAGCCTCGGCCGCGAAGGCGCGCGAGAGCGCTGTCTTCGGCAGCCAGTTGCAGTCGATGGACAAGGCCAAAGCCACCGCAGACGAAGCCGCCAAGGTCGCGGCGGAGCGCGCCAAGCAGGCAAACCAGTAATGCTGATGATGGCTTCACACGATTTTCTGACTGACGACCAGCGCGCCATTCGCGACATGGCACGCGACTTTGCGCAACACGAATTGGCGCCCAACGCCGCGCAGTGGGAACGCGATAAGTGGATCCCCGACGCGGTCGTGGCGCACATGGGTGAGCTTGGGCTGTTGGGCATGACGGTGGGTGAAGAATGGGGCGGCGCCTACACCGACCACGTCGCCTACGCGCTTGCCATCGAGGAAGTCGCGGCGGGAGATGCGTCCACCTCCACCTTGATGAGCGTGCATAACTCGGTCGGCTGCAGCCCGATCGATAAGTGGGGAACGCAAGCGCAGAAGGAAATGTATCTTCGTGACCTTGCCACCGGCAAAAAGATCGGCTGCTTTTGTCTGACCGAACCGCAAGCCGGATCCGAAGCGAATAATCTGAAGACGCGTGCCGTGCTCAAAGACGGCCAATGGGTCATCAACGGCAACAAGCAATTCATCACCAACGGCAAGCGCGCCAGTATTGCGATTGTGTTTGCTGTCACCGACCCGGACCTCGGCAAAAAAGGCATCTCGTGCTTTATCGTGCCGACCGACACAAACGGCTTCAACGTCGGGCCGATGGAAAAGAAGCTGGGCATTCGCGCCTCCGACACCTGCCCGATCAGTTTTGTCGATTGCGCGGTGCCGGAAGACCACATGCTCGGACCACGCGGTAAGGGGCTGGCGATTGCGCTGTCAAACCTCGAAGGTGGGCGCATCGGTATCGCGGCACAAGCACTCGGCATTGCGCGCGCTGCGTTGGAGGCCGCACTCGCCTACGCCAAACAGCGCGATCAGTTCGGCAAGAAGATTGTTGAGCATCAATCGGTCGCGAATATGCTGGCTGATATGCACACGCAAATCAACGCGGCACGCTTGATGATCATTCACGCCGCGAAAATGCGCGACGCCGGAGTGCCGTGTCTTTCGGAAGCCTCGCAGGCCAAGCTATTTGCGTCAGAGCTCGCCGAATGGGTGTGCAGTAAAGCGATTCAGATTCACGGTGGCTACGGCTACCTGGAAGACTATCCGGTTGAACGCTACTACCGCGACGCACGCATTACCCAGATTTACGAAGGTACCAGTGAGATTCAGCGCATGGTGATCGCGCGCGAACTTGCGAAAGATTAGTAGCCAAAAATGAGTAGTTCCCAACGACTATAAATGGCGCACCGCATGTGCACACACAAAATGAACCGACTCCTGCTCTGCCTGACCCTGCTTCTTGTTGCGAACGCGGCGGATGCGCAACGCGCGCCCCCCGCGGGTGAGAGCCAGGACAAACCGGATCCGGCCTTTCAAGTCATCGCCGACCCGGCGCTGGCCGACTTCGATAAGTTTGTCGAAGCCGAACTCAAGAAATGGAACACGCCGGGTGTGGCGATTACCGTCGTTAAAGACGGCAAGGTGATTTTGATGAAGGGCTACGGCCTGCGTGACGTTGCCAAGAAATTGCCGATGACTGCGCAGACCGTGCAACCGATTGCCTCTGTCACCAAGTCATTCACGGTGGCCTCATTGGCGACCTTGGTGCGCGATGGCAAGCTCTCTTGGGACAAGCCGGTACGCGACTATATGTCCGACTTCAAGATGTTCAACGACTACACCAGCGCGAATGCGACGCCGCGCGATTTGGTCACGCATCGCACCGGCCTACCGCGCCACGACGCCTCTTGGTACAGCGGCACGGCCACACGCGAAGAGCTTTACAAACGCCTCCAATATCTGGAGCCTTCGGCCCAGCTTCGCGCCACATGGCAGTACAACAACTTCATGTTCATGACGGCCGGCTACATGGGTGGCCGCGTTGCAGGAAGCACTTGGGAGGAGCTTGTCACTAAGAATCTCCTGCAACCGCTGGCGATGCGCTCAACCAATTTCACCATCGATGATCTCGCGAAATCGCGCGACGTCGGCGTCGGCTACAAGTGGGACAAAGATGAAAAGCCACAGCCGATTGCGTATTCGCCGCTGACCGCCATGGGGCCAACCGGTTCGATCAATTCGAACGTGGAAGATATGTCGCGCTACTTGCGTATGTATCTTGGTCGCGGAGAGTTCGAAGGCAAACGCATTCTGAATAGTTCAGACATTGTCGAGATGACCAATCCGCAAATGGTGATGGGCGACGCGAGACTGTTTGAAGAAATCTCGTCGACGCAATACGGCATGGGATTTTTTCTGACGCACTATCGCGGTGAGCGTTTGGTGCATCATGGTGGCAATATGCCCGGCGCGTCATCATTGTTGTCGTTCCTGCCACTGCGTGGCGTCGGCGTGTTCATGACGGCGAACATGAGCGGTTCACCGTTACCGAACATTCTGACCTACGCGATTTATGATCGACTACTTGGCATGAAGCCGGTTGATTGGACTGGTCGCCAATGGGATCGCAAAGAGAAAGGCAAGGCTTCCGAGGAGTCGGCGAAGAAACAAAACCTGTCGCCGCGCAAGGCGGGCACCAAGCCGACGCATGCGCTTGACGACTACGCGGGTGAATACGAGCACCCCGGCTACAGCGTGATGACGTTCGTTAAAGATGGGACGGATTTGCGCGGCTCGTTCAACGGGCTAACGTCGCCCTTCAAACATTTCCACTTTGACGTGTTCGAAGCCGTCGAGGACAAGTTGAACGACCTGTCGCAGACCAAAGTAGCTTTCGTGACGGACCTTAACGGTGAGATCAGCAGCTTGCATGTGGCGCTCGAATCATCGGTCAAGCCGATCGAGTTTAAGCGGCTGCCCGACAAAACGTTCAAGGACCCTGCGTTCCTTAAGGTCTTCGCCGGCGAATATGAACTCGGGCCCACCAAAGTCGTAATGACGCTGCGTGCCGACAACGTCCTTACAATGTCGGTGCCGGGCCAAGTCGTGCGTGAACTCGTCGGCACACGTGGGCGCAAGTTTGCGGTGAAGGGCTTGAATGGCTTTCAGATCGAATTCATCGCCGACAAGACGGGTGCGGTCACGCAAGCCGCGTTCTATCAACCGAACGGTAACTTCGTTGCGAAGAAAAAATAATGCCGCAAATCAATTCAAGAATCGATACCGGTTCACCCGCCTTCAAAGCCAATGCCGCGCAGATGCGCGCTGTGGTTGATGAACTCATCGCCCGCTCGGCGCTTGTTGCGCAAGGTGGTGGCGTCGAGGCGAACGCCAAACATGTAGCACGCGGCAAGCTGCTGCCGCGTGATCGCGTTGCCGCTCTGCTTGACCCCGGCTCGCCGTTTTTGGAACTCTCCTCACTGGCCGCATGGGGAATGTACGGCAAAGCCGGTGAAGGCCCGGGTGATGCCCCTGCTGCAGGCGTCATCACCGGCATTGGCCGTGTATCCGGCATCGAGTGTGTCATCGTTGCCAATGACGCGACGGTCAAGGGCGGCACGTATTACCCGATGACGGTCAAGAAGCATTTGCGTGCGCAGGAAGTCGCGATGCAAAACAATCTGCCGTGTATTTATCTGGTTGACTCCGGCGGCGCGTTTCTGCCGTTGCAAGATGAAGTGTTTCCGGACAAAGAGCACTTCGGTCGTATTTTCTACAACCAGGCGAACCTATCGGCAAAAGGCATTCCGCAGATCGCCTGCGTGATGGGCTCATGCACCGCCGGTGGCGCGTATGTACCCGCGATGTGCGACGAATCGATTATCGTCAAGAATCAGGGCACGATATTTCTGGGTGGACCGCCGCTGGTCAAAGCGGCGACCGGTGAAGTGGTGACGGCCGAGGAATTGGGTGGCGGTGATGTGCATAGCCGCACTTCCGGTGTCACCGATCACTTGGCGGAGAACGACAAACACGCGCTCGGTATCGCCCGTGAAATTGTCTCCCACCTGAATCGCGAGAAGTTTGCACCCGTGGCGATGCGGGAATCGGTTGAGCCTGCATATCCGGCCGAAGAGCTTTACGGCATCATCCCCAAAGACACCAAGCAGCCGTTCGACATTCGGGAAGTTATCGCGCGTCTGGTGGACGGCTCTGACTTTCATGAATTTAAAGCGCTATATGGCACCACGTTGGTGTGTGGTTTTGCCCACTTGCACGGCTATCCGGTCGGCATCATCGCCAATAACGGCATTCTGTTTTCCGAGTCGGCACTGAAAGGTACGCACTTTATCGAGCTTTGTAATCAGCGCGGTGTGCCGCTGGTGTTTTTGCAGAACATCACCGGCTTCATGGTCGGTAAGAAATATGAAACAGGCGGCATCGCCAAGGACGGCGCCAAGATGGTGACCGCAGTTTCTTGTGCGAAGGTGCCGAAATTCACCGTCATCATCGGCGGCTCGTTCGGCGCGGGTAACTACGGCATGTGCGGACGCGCATTCAACCCGCGCTTCATGTGGGCGTGGCCGAATGCGCGCATCTCGGTGATGGGCGGCGAGCAGGCCGCGTCGGTTCTTTCAACCGTCAAACGCGACGGTATTGAAGGCAAAGGCGGCAAATGGTCGGCCGAGGAAGAGGAAGCCTTCAAATCGCCAATCCGCGATCAGTATGAGCGCCAAGGCAATCCGTACTACGCGACCGCAAGGCTCTGGGACGACGGCGTAATCGACCCCGCACAAACGCGCATGGTGTTGGCGCTTGGTCTTTCGGCAGCGATGAATGCGCCGATTGAGAAGACCGATTACGGCGTGTTCAGGATGTGATTTAGTGATGGCATTTTTTAGTCAGACGCACGAAGGCAAATCCCCCCTACCCCCCTTTTCCAAAGGGGGGATCGCGGCGCAGTCGCTTGGGGTGACTACATGCGGCCCCTTTTCCAAAGGGGGGATACAGACCCTTGAGGCGCGCTGCAAGGCTCGAAATGCGCGTGCCTTGACGCTTAGGCACTTCCCCCTTCGGAAAAGGGGGATTGAGGGGGATTTGCATCTCATTACCCTTCGGAAATCGGGGAGCCCGACTCAGTCTCGCATTGTCCGCTCTGGTGCCGTCCCTCTTTGCGTGCGTGCTCGCTCGTTTTGGCGCAGCCAATCCCTCCCAGCCTCCCTTTTCCAAAGGGAGGAGTCTCGTTCTACATATGCGATTCCGTTCAAAAGGCACTTCCCCCTTTGGAAAAGGGGGATTGAGGGGGATTTGCAGTTGACCACCCTTCGGAAATCGGGGATGCCGGCTCCGTGGCGCATGGCCCTCGCTAAGGCATTCCCCTTTTGCTCGCGTGATCACTCGCTTGGGCACAGCCAATCCTTCCCAACCTCCCTTTTCCAACGGGAGGAGTGTTTTACTACACATGCGATTCCTTTCAGAGAGCACTTTTCCCTTTGCACTCGTCATCGCTCATTTAGGCGCAGCCAATCCCTCCCAGCCTCCCTTTTCCAAAGGGAGGAGTCTCGTACTACATCTGCGTTTCCGTTCAAGGGGCACTTCCCCCTTTGGAAAAGGGGGATTGAGGGGGATTTGCATTCACCTGCTCTTTGGAAAAGAGCCTGTCCTGAGCTTGCCGAAGGCGCGATTGAGGGGGATTGTCGGTGTTGAACTATCGCGCTGATTTGAAACTTGCCGCCAGAGGTTTGCGCTCGCAGATGACTGACGCTGAGCAGAAGCTCTGGTTCCACTTGCGGCGCAAGCAACTTCTCGGCGTACAGTTCTACCGACAGCGGCCAATTGGTGAATATATTGTCGACTTCCAAGCGCCCGCAGCCAGCCTGATCGTTGAAGTCGATGGATCGCAGCATATGGAACCGAACGCAATCGAGTACGACGCGAAGCGGTCCGCCTTCCTGACACAGCACGGCCATACAGTTTTGCGTTTCGACAACCTAGAAGTGCTGAATTAAACTGAAAATGTGCTGAACGTGATTCACAACCATTTGAGCAAGTGCCAATGAGTTTCGTCCTTACTGAAATCGACGGCCCGATCGCGATCATCACGCTGAACCGGCCGGACAAGCACAACGCGTTTGACGATTCGCTCATTGCTGATCTCACCGCGCGCTTGCAAGCCGTGGATAACATGGCAGACATCCGCGTGGTGGTGCTTTCGGCGGCGGGTAAGTCGTTCTCCGCCGGTGCCGACCTGCATTGGATGAAGCGCATGGCCGCTTACAGTGAGCTCGATAACGAGCGCGACGCGATGGCGCTGGCGACGCTGATGAAGACGCTCCACAGCTTGGGTAAGCCGACCATTGCGCGCGTGCAAGGTGCCGCATACGGCGGTGGCGTCGGCCTGATTGCATGTTGCGACATCGCGGTCGGCACACACGATGCTGCGTTTGCGTTATCCGAGACGCGTCTGGGTTTGATTCCTGCGGTGATTTCGCCGTATGTGATCGCCGCCATCGGCGAACGCGCGGCGCATCGTTATTTTTTGACCGGCGAGCGCTTCGATGCGGGCGAAGCCTATCGGCTCGGTCTGCTGTCGGAGTTGGTGAACGACGAAGACGAAATGGATCTGCGCATCGAAAAAGTTGTCGCCGATTTGTTGGCCGCTGGACCAGACGCCATCCGTGAGGCCAAGCTGTTGATTGATGCCGTCGCCGGTCAACCGCTATCCAACGCGTTGATCGCTGACACGGCGGCGCGCATCGCGCGGGTACGTGTGAGTCCTGAAGGCCAGGAAGGCTTGCGCGCATTCTTGGAAAAGCGTAACCCGGCGTGGATTGCGCCGACACTACCCTCGGAGGAATAAATGGACGCCAAACTAATCCTGTGGCCGTTGTTCGCGATGTTCGTCATCGTTTGTATGGTTGCAGGCACCATGTTTCGCCGCCGCGTTTCGTTCTACAAAGCCAATCGCGTACACCCGCAAAAGACCGCGACGTCTGCCCAAATGGCGGCGACGATGCCCGACTCACGCGCGCCTGACAATTTCCGGAATCTGTTTGAAACACCCGTACTGTTCTACGTCGCCGTTCTGCTGGTATTCACGGCGGGGTTCTTCTGCACCGCGCATCTCGTGTTGGCGTGGATATTCGTCGCCGCACGCGCGACGCATAGCTTTATCCATTGCACCAGCAACGTCGTGATGCTGCGCTTCTACGCATTTCTGACGGCATGTACGGCACTATCGATCATGTGGCTGATGATCGCCTACCAACTCGCCACCGGCTAACGGTTCTCAAGGACGCTGCATTGTTCTCAAAAATTCTGATCGCCAATCGCGGCGAAATTGCCTGCCGCGTGATTCGCACTTGCAAACGTTTGGGTATCGCGACGGTCGCGGTGTCTTCAGACGCCGACGCCAACGCCCAGCACGTGATGCTCGCCGATGAGGCGTTTCACATAGGCGGCTCCAGACCGGCGGATTCTTACCTGAGGGCCGACGCCATCCTCGCCGTTGCCAGGGCGTCCGGCGCACAAGCGATACACCCCGGCTACGGCTTCTTGTCAGAGAACGCAGGTTTCGCCGAGGCGTGCGAAGATGCTGGTGTGGTGTTCATCGGGCCGACCGCTGACTCAATTCGTAAAATGGGCTCGAAGAGTGCTGCCAAGGCATTGATGGAAGCGGCCGGTGTGCCGGTGGTACCGGGCTATCACGGTGACAAGCAAGATGCCGTATTTCTGGCGGAGCAATCGAAGACGATTGGTTACCCGCAGCTCATCAAAGCGGTGGCTGGTGGTGGCGGCAAAGGCATGCGGCTCGTCGAAAACGCCGCGGAATTCAATTCGCAACTCGATGCTGCCCGACGCGAAGCCAAGAATGCGTTTGGCAACGACGACGTGTTGATCGAGCGTTATATCAAAGGCCCGCATCACATCGAGTTTCAGGTGTTCGGCGATACGCACGGCAATGTTGTGCATTTGTTTGAGCGCGAGTGCTCGATCCAGCGGCGGCACCAGAAAATTCTTGAAGAGACTCCCTCGCCGTTCCTCGATCAGGCCGATGACGGCATGCGTGACACCATGGGTGCCGCCGCAGTGGCAGCCGCCAAGGCGATCCACTATCGCGGTGCCGGCACCATCGAATTCATTGCCGGAGAAGACCGCGAGTTCTTCTTCATGGAAATGAATACGCGCTTGCAGGTAGAGCACCCGATTACCGAAATGACCACCGGCGAAGATTTAGTCGAGTGGCAATTGCTGGTCGCGGCGGGCGAAGAATTGCCGTTGCAGCAAGCCGAAATCATCACCGGCGGGCACGCCATTGAAGTTCGCATCTGCGCTGAGAATCCGCACAACGATTTTCTGCCGGAGATCGGCACCATGGCGGTGTTCGCCACGCCCGCTTTTTTCAACGCTGCCGACGGCGACGGCGACGGTGACGACGTCAGGGTTGATACCGGCGTCGTGAGTGGTGACGAAATCAGTATCTTTTACGACCCAATGATCGCGAAACTCATCACCTGGGGCGGCGATCGTCCGGAGGCGATCCGACGCATGCAGGGCGCATTGGCGCAAACCGAGGTGATTGGCGTGAAAACCAATCTCGGCTTTTTGCAAACGCTCGTCCAACATCCTGCGTTTTTAGCGGGCGATACCGATACAGCGTTCATCCCGAAACATAAGGCGGCGTTACTTGCCACCGAGCCGATTGACGATTTTGTTCTCGCCGCAGCTTGTGCCCAGTTGTTGCAAGATGAGGCCGACGCAGCCGAATTCGGCAGCACCGATGCGTGGCAAGACCGCTCAGGCTGGCGACTCAACACCACGCCGTCGCGCTTGATCGAATTTAAGCCGGCCGGTAGTGAAGTCGAGATCGCCTGCCATATCCGCACCACCGCGCACGGTTTCCAGTTCGTGCATGACGGACGGGTATCAGACTTTGCGTGGACGCCGCGCGACGACGGCTCGCTGCACGTGCGCTTAGATGGAATCGGCAAGACCGCCCGCGTCATCCAAGCCGGCGATGACATTTCAGTGCTGACCGATGCCAGCCGCGCGTATCTGACCGAGTTCGACCCGTACCACTTCGCGGCCGATGACGCTGGCAACGAGGGACGCCTGACCGCGATGATGCCGGGGCGCGTGGTGAAGGTCATGGCCGCCGCGGGCGACAAGATCGTCAAGGGTCAGGCACTGATCATCATGGAAGCGATGAAGATGGAACACACGATTGTGAGTCCGCGCGATGGCGTGGTGGAGCGCGTGGCGTTTCAAGTTGGTGAGATGGTGCCGGCCGATGCGGTTCTTTTCGCTTTCGCAGATTGATCAAACCAGCCTGCAACAGACGTAATCCAAAACTTCCCCGCTCCCGCGCAGGCGGGAGCCCCATTGCTGGGCAACCAACCTCGCCGAAATTAGGCCCCCGCCTACGCGGGGCGGGAGATTAGTGGCGATAGAACCGACATGGTTGATTGCTGGAGCAATGTTGCAATCTTTATAAACTCGCCATTCGGCGGGCGTTTCCAAGGCTTTCCTCTCCAAAATGCCCGCCAATAGGACACTTTGCCAATTGGTCTCGTGGTCAATAGACGCACGTCAGGGGCAGTGCATTCGCCTCGCGCGTATAATTTTTTGAAAATACGTCGAGGAGATTTTCATGGCTGCCGTCCTTCAACCCGCCGCAGTTCCCACTGTCAAACTGCTGATCAACGGTCAGTGGGTTGAATCGCGCTCGAACACGTGGCGCGACATCGTTAATCCGGCGACACAAGAGGTACTCGCCCGCGTGCCGATGTGCGGCGCGGACGAGGTTGATGAAGCGGTCAAGTCTGCGGCCGAAGCATTCAAGACTTGGAAGAACGCCCCGATCGGTCAGCGCGCCCGCATTATGCTGAAACTGCAAGAGCTGATCCGCCGCGACACGAAGAAGCTCGCCGCCTGCCTCACCGCCGAACAGGGCAAAACCCTGCCAGACGCTGAAGGCGATATTTTTCGCGGGCTGGAAGTGGTCGAGCATGCGTGCGCCATCGGCTCACTGTCGATGGGCGAAATGGCCGAGAACGTCGCCAATGGCGTCGACACCTATGCAATTCGCCAGCCGATCGGCGTCTGCGCGGGCATCACACCGTTTAACTTCCCGGCGATGATTCCCTTGTGGATGTTCCCGATGGCGATCGTTACCGGCAACACCTTCGTGCTAAAGCCATCTGAGCAAGACCCGATGACAACCAACATGTTGGCTGAGTTGGCGATTGAGGCTGGCGTACCACCGGGCGTGCTCAACGTCGTGCACGGCGGCAAGGAGGCGGTGGATGCCATCTGTACGCATCCGAGCATCAAGGCGGTGTCGTTTGTCGGTTCCTGCCACGTCGGTGAACACGTTTACAAACTCGCATCCACCCACGGCAAACGCGCGCAATGCATGATGGGCGCGAAAAACCACGCCATCGTCATGCCCGACGCCAACAAAGACCAATCGCTCAACGCGCTGGTCGGTGCCGGTTTTGGTGCAGCCGGACAACGCTGCATGGCGACCTCGGTCGCGGTGCTGGTCGGCGAAGCCAACAACTGGATTCCCGACATTGTTGAAAAAGCGAAGTCACTCAAGGTCAATGCCGGCGTGGTTGCAGGAACCGATGTCGGCCCGGTGATTTCCAAACAAGCCAAAGCGCGAATTGAAGGCTTGATCGCCAGGGGCGCGGCGGAAG
>Ga0226658_10001283_pt1 | contig 12648 bp, 10 predicted proteins | sample OliLak19BULKMAT1_FD_169091 | JGI IMG/M metagenome (GOLD analysis project Ga0226658, IMG submission 169091) | Freshwater microbial mat bacterial communities from Lake Vanda, McMurdo Dry Valleys, Antarctica - Oligotrophic Lake LV.19.BULKMAT1 (v2)... | ecosystem: Environmental > Aquatic >... | reverse complement strand
CCCGCATGCTTGCCGCGAGGCTGTTCACCACGCTCGCGCTGGTGTCACAGGCTGCACCTGCCGTGACCTGTCCACATGACGAATCCGCCGGCGCCAAGGCTAACATCGCCTCAGCGCTTGTTGCTGCCAAGACCGACAAGAAGCCGTTGCTGGTAATGTTTGGCGCGAACTGGTGCGGTGACTGCAAGATGCTCGACATGGCGTTCTAGGAAGGTGACATCGCTCAACGATTGCGCTGGCTCGGCGCCAGCAGCGCCGTCATCTGGTCGTTATCCAGTGTCGCTAGATTGCCGTCATAGGCGCGACTGATGACTAGCAAGGGTCGCGACGCGGCAGCCTTCATCCAGCCCGCTTATTTATCGTTTGTGTCGCAAAATTCGAGCTCGAGTTGCAGCAACTCAGCCAGCGCCTTGTAAAAGGCGAACGGCTCTTCAAAGCGATTCACTCCGATGAAAACATGCGGGAGCGTGGCAGCTCATGAACTTACAAACACTAGCAAATAAGGGTGTTTCCAGACAATAATGCTTGAAAACGCCCGCCGATAAAGGCATTTTTATTTTGGAAACTTCAAAAAAAATCCCCTGTCGTAGCGGCCCCCGACTCAATCATTCGAGGGCCGGGGCGACGAAATTTTTAGGTTTCTATAAGTTCTCAACTCGCCGTGAAACGATCCAGCGCCTCACGATATTTGTCGCTGGTGCGTTGCGCGATCTCTGGCGGCACATCCGGTGCGGGCGGCTTGCGGTTGAATCCGATCCCATCTAGCCAATTGCGGATGTACTGCTTGTCGAAACTCTCCGGGGACGCGCCAACCTTGTAGGTATCTACCGGCCAGAAGCGCGATGAGTCTGGCGTCAGGACTTCATCAATCACGTGCAGCACGCCTTGTCCATCGACGCCGAATTCAAACTTCGTATCAGCGATGATGATGCCCTTAGTCAGCGCGTAGTCCGCAGCCTCTTTGTATAAGCGAATGGCGACATCGCGAACTTCTGCCGCACGCGCAGCGCCGATGATCTTCTCCGTGGTGCCGAAGTCGATGTTCTCATCGTGCTCGCCCGCTTCGGCCTTGGTGGCGGGCGTAAAGATAGGCTCGGGCAGCTTGGCGGCGCGCTGCAAGCCGGGTGGTAATTTCACGCCGCACACGCTTTGCGTCTGCTGATACTCCGACCAGCCGGAGCCTTCCAGATAGCCACGTACCACAGCCTCGATCGGCAACACCTTGTATTTGTTGACGACAATCGCACGACCCCGAACTTGATCGCGTTCGTTTGGTGCAACCACGGACTCAGGATCGATGCCCGTGAGCTGGTTTGGCACGATGTGCTTTAACTTCTCAAACCAGAAGTTCGCCAGCCCAACCAGTATCTCGCCTTTGTGCGGGATCGGCGTCGGCAGAATCACGTCGTACGCCGACAGTCGGTCGCTGGTGACTAGCAGCAGCTTGTCGTCGCCGACGGCATAGATGTCGCGCACTTTGCCGCGCGCGACCAAGGGAAGGGAAGTGATGGACGATTGGTACATGGCTCAGGAAAAGGCGGCGAACAGCACGGCGGCGGTCAGGAGCAAAAGGAAAGGAAAGAACGAGAGGATGCCGACGAGTGTACCGCGCCACGACGCTTCCCACCATCCACCGCCATAGACGCGCTTCAGCTCAAGTGTGATGTGAGTGACCGCCCACGCAATCAGGATCAACTTCATCGTCTGCGATGGGATCAACGCCAACAACAACAACGTCATGAAAAACGCGGAGTAGGTGTTGAGCGTGCCGATCAGGTGCTCGCCATAGCTTCGCCGCCGGTTTCGATAGACCAACGAAAGAATGCCCGCGTAGATCGGCAGGAAGAGAAACAGTGCGTACGGCAGCGTGTTGATGACCGACTTTACTAATTCGTGCAACGCATCCGTGGTTCCGATTTTTTGAATCTTCGCATTCTTATCCACCACGCGCGCTTCGAGGTTCTTGCGCAGCGGTTCGAACCAACCCCATTCCGCGCCCTGTTTGAAGGAGAGATTGAACGCGGGTTGGCTCTGGTTCACCGCAGTTAAGTTGATCTCGGGACCGATGCCTGCGATCTTCACGACCAAGAAAAACACGAGGCTGATGGAAAAGTACAACCGGAACGGACGGATGTAGCGCTCACGCCGACCCGCAAGATACTCCAGGGTGAGAAACCCGGGGCGCGTGAAAAGATAGAGCAACGTCCTCCACAGCTTGCCCTCAAGCGCCACGTAATGGGTAATCCACTCGTGCAAAAAAGCCCAGAAGCCCGGCAAGTGCTCGCGCGTCTCCTGTCCGCAATGCGAACAAAATTTGGGATTGGGATCGCTGAAGGTGATGCCGCAGTTTTGGCAGTGCGCCCCGATGGCGACGTCGGTGGTCAATTCACAATCGCCTTCAGCTCACCCTTGGCATAACGATCCGCCATCTTCGAGAGTGTGATCGGCTTGATCTTCGACGCCTGTCCGGCGCAGTTGAATTCCACATAACGCTGTTTGCATATTTCTTTGGCCGCCGCACGTGCTGGTTTGAGAAAATCGCGCGGGTCAAAGTGCGACTTGTTTTCGTTCATGAACTTACGTACCGCCGCTGTCATCGCCAAGCGAATGTCGGTATCAATGTTGATCTTGCGCACGCCGTGCTTGATACCTTCCTGGATTTCTTCGACCGGCACGCCGTAGGTTTCTTTCATCTCGCCGCCATTGGCGCGGATGATTTCGAGCAAATCTTGCGGCACCGAGGACGAACCGTGCATCACCAAGTGGGTGTTCGGAATACGCACATGAATGGCCTTGATGCGGTCAATCGCCAGAATGTCTCCGGTGGGCTTGCGGGTGAATTTGTAGGCGCCGTGCGAGGTGCCAATCGCAATCGCCAATGCATCGACGCCGGTCTTGCCAACGAAGTCAGCGGCTTCATTCGGATCGGTCAACAATTGCTCTCGCGTCATCGTCGAATCAGTGCCGTGGCCGTCTTCCTTGTCGCCCTTCATGGTCTCCAGCGACCCGAGGCAGCCAAGCTCACCTTCAACCGACACGCCGATCATGTGCGCCATCTCGACGACGCGGCGGGTGACATCCACGTTGTATTCATACGAGGCAATCGTTTTGCCGTCTGCCTGTAGCGAGCCATCCATCATCACCGACGAAAACCCCAAGCGCATCGCCTGCTGGCACACCGTCGGCGATTGGCCGTGGTCTTGATGCATCGCCACCGGAATATTCGGATAGGTCTCAACGGCCGCTTCGATCAAGTATTTCAGAAACGTCTCACCGGCATACTTGCGCGCGCCAGCCGAGGCTTGCATGATCACCGGCGAATCGGTTTCAGACGCGGCCTCCATGATGGCTTGCACCTGCTCAAGGTTGTTGACGTTGAAGGCGGGCAACCCGTAGCCATTTTCGGCGGCGTGGTCGAGCAATTGGCGCATGGAAACGAGGGCCATGGAAATCTCCGGATAGGTGTGGTGCGGGGGTAAAAAATGGCGTGATTGGTAGCCGCCTATTTTACGGCTAACCGTCCGCGGAGGGAACCCGGGGCAGGCGGATTCGCAAGCTAGGAGGGTAGAAACCTCTAATTCCAAATATCGCATTGGCCTGGGGCTTTTGTTGTTTAGATCTTAATTGGTGGCTGACCCGATTTTTCAAACGACATTGAAAATGCCTAGACCCCAACAGCCATGCGCTTTTCACATGATTTCAGCTACGCATTCACCCACTCGATTTCCCGAAGATCCGAAATAGACGTTATTCTTCAGATGACCAACTCCGAAAGAAATTTGTCCGCACTGACCAGCCGCACCCCTTCCGCCGCGACACGATCCACGCCGCGCCTTGAGATAACTTGAATAGCCTCCACAGCAGGAAATTTGCGCCGCAAATAAAGCAGCGCTGGGCTGACGCTGGTGTCGCTTAATTTCGCCTCAATAAATCGAGTCGGCTTGCCGTTTTTTAACTGCACAAAATCCACTTCGCGACCTTCAATATCTCGAAAAAAACGCAGCTCAACATCGTCGCCCACGGTGTCTTCTAGGTAGTGACATTCCTTGAGTAAATGAAAGGCAATAAGGTTTTCAAAACGGGCACCGTCATCCTCGATTGATGTCCAGTCAAACAAATAATGCTTGCGTGCTTTCTTCACCGACTTAATACGCGGCGGGCCAAATGGCTCAAGCCGGAAGATGAACATTAAGCGCTCAAAGATATCCAGCCAACGCTCCACCGTCTTGTGCGCGACCTGCAAATCTTCGCGCAAGCCGTTGAGTGACAGCGGTGAGCCAACCAATGCAGGCAAGCGAACCGACAGCGATTCCATTGCGCCCATCTCGGTCACACGCTCTATATCGGCAACATCTTCACGTACCAAACGCGAGCGATATTGCCGTGACCAACGTCGCGCAGCGGTCGCCGTGCCCGCCAGCAATGGCTCGGGGAATGGCCCCAAATTCATTAAATCTTTTAAGCTGCAATCGGCCTCTTTGAGTGAAAAGGGATAGAGGCGCAGATGATGATAGCGCCCTTGCAGTGAATCGCCGCCGCGCCGATAGATATCAAGCCGAGCACTACCCGTCACCAAAATTTGCAGCGTTTCATGCTCACGGTCATAAAGACCCTTCACCAGATTGCGCCAACGGCTGTATTTGTGCAGTTCATCAAACACAATCAAACCCGTATGTGGGAAAGCCGATTGCAAAATTTTGGTACGCGACTCGTCGTCATCCCAATTGAGGTAACGACTCGCAGCACCTGTGGCGCCGATCAGCGAACGTGCAAGCGTGGTCTTGCCGGATTGGCGTGGACCAGACATCAGCACCATCTTTTGCTGAAGATCAGCTTTAATTTGCGGAGCAAGCGTGCGTTTAACACGCGATAAATTAGCCATGCCTAAAATGTTAGCAGCAGGTGAAAGCAAAGGCAATGATTTTCACACAGATGTGAAAATATCGGATTTTCCAAACTTAAGCAGTGGTGGTGGTGCCGCTGTTTTCAACTCCCATTAGTAGGCCTTCATCACTGGAGATGAGGGTGGTGATGCGAGTCGTGCCGCGGTTGCCTTCCACGCCGTTGTTGTTAGCCGTCTGACTCACGTTCTTCTTGATACGTTGCCCAAACGGGTCGCAAGCGTAGGTGGCGATTTAGTTTTGGGTGGCGTCATCAACTATCATCAGTCGCTCACCGGCGGTGTAGGTGTAGAAGAAGTGTCCTGCAAAATCTGCACAACGTGTTAAATAGGAACTCCGGGGGGTGTCCTGCTGACCGCAAGCGCTTGAACAACTCGGATGTTGATCGCTTGCCCGGCGCCCGGTGCACGAAGCAGGAGGCAGGAGGCAGGAGACAGGAGGGTAAGGATGTCTTGGTCGGTGAGTGTCGTGATAGATGCCTATGATGAACTTAAGATGCGACAGATATTTTCGCATCGATTCTGACTTTGGGTTGGGCTCAACAGCCCACTGGATGACGAAAGCCCGAGAATCAAAACGGTCAGGGTGAATTGTTTTGGCGAGCAGTGAAAACAAATGGCCCTTCACCCCTTTTGATTCAACCCCGGACCTTCTAGCGATTATTGGTACGGCATTGGGGGAACGGTCATTTGCTTTGACAAATGATCAAGCTTTCGTTTAAGAAACTAGTTCCGCATAGGGAGTTTTCTGCCCTGTGGGTCGTTGCGACGGACGCGGCGCCCTAGGAGAGGGCGACGATGATGCTCAGGAGGAGCATGCCCAAGACAACTGGAAGCCAGATCGCTCTTTCGCGTGGACTCGGCGTCACAGCGTTCGCGACGCTCCCGAGCACAAAGTATCCAACCACTACCCAAGACCAGGTTAGAGCAAATGCCTGCACGTTTTGGAAAGCCAGACCTGCGCGTGCCGTGATGATTACGGCAAACGCGAGCAGGAGGGCGAGCGAAACCCCAGCCAAGATTCGAGCTCGGAGCGGAAGAGGCCCGCGCCACCGCCCGCCAAGAGTGAGTTCGCCCCACGGCGCACCAAGGATGAGTGCCACCTGAAATAGGCACGCGGCGGCCGATATGAACACGAAGAGCAGTGCAGCGAATTGGGCCATGTCGAAGTTGACTTGGGAACGGTTGTCGTATCACTTAACCTCGATTATCCCGGCGCTCGGCGGCATTATTTAACAGCACCGGTGTCGAGGACCGCGTTAAACAAACGCGACTACATGCAGGCGTCCGCTAGTTGACTTCTGCATTGACGTGAGCCAGTTTTTTACGAAAAACGACTCCGCGATAGTGGGCCATAAATCGCGGTGTAATTTACCAAATCCGCCCGAAAATCTATTGCAGTGTGGCACAGAAATCCAGCGTGTGAGTGGCTACTTGACTGGCCAGAGAGTCAGGCACATATTGGTGGCTTGTCAAAAATGGTGTTTAAGATTCCCAGACCCCACGGCGCTTTCCGTGCTCAAAAGAACGTGCTCGATCAATTTGTTGGGCTCTCTGCAACGGTGTTTTCGCCCATCCGAAGGCGAAACGACAACTTCGAAAAAGTTCCATCAAATGAACCTTCATCCGACTCACTTGCCAGCAGCCAAAACATCGGCGCTAGCGCGCTGCGGGCAATGCTCAACATCTGAAATTCGTAGTTGTCGAGCAACCGTTTGTGCAGTATCCCTTTCGCGATGACTCGCAGCGGCGATACTCTCCAGCCCGCGGGGCCTGACTCCAGCCCAATGTGGCGCCGAGTCTTGCGCCACCCTCTGGCGCGCATGCTGGCCGCATCGTTGGCGATATTTCTGGCAATGGCGCTAAGCTTCGCAGTGACCGAGGCCTTGCTGCCCAAGGAAATGCTCATTGCCTGGCCCAACGTGGCGGCGGCGCTCGCGTGTGCGCTGGGCTACTGGGCTTACGTGAAGCGGGTCGAGCGACGAGATGTCACCGAGCTGAGCTCCGCTGGTGCACTGGCCGAATGGACGCGCGGCGCGGCGCTGGGTGTGCTGCTAGGGTTGCTCACGCTTGCGCCGCTGTGGGGCATCGGTGTCTACCGCATCGAGGGCCTCGGCGACAGCTTTCCGCTCCTCAAGCAGATTCCGGAGATGCTGCTGGTCTCGGTGATGGAAGAGCTCCTGATGCGCGGCGTGGTGTTCCGCATCGCCCAGCAGGCCTGGGGGACCCGGCGTGCGCTTGCGCTTACAACAATACTGTTCGTCGTCGCCCACTTGCCCGGCGACATCAGCGTGATGGGCATGCTGGTCACGGCGGCAGCATCGCTGGCTTTCACTGCCGCGTATCTATTCAGCGAGCGACTGTGGTTGCCGATTGGCATGCACTTCGCTTGGAATTACCTGTTCTCGGCCGTGTTCTCGGTGCCGGTGTCGGGCCATGAGGCCGAGGGCTGGCTGCACGGCTCGATGAGCGGCCCTGATTGGCTCAGTGGTGGGGCTTACGGCATCGAGGCTTCGGCCATGGCGCTGTTGGTGTGGTCGGTCGCCGCCGCGCTGTTGCTGCGCCGTGCTCACGCTCGGGGCAGGTTCACGCCGCGTCTTCAGCGCGCCGCCTGATCCCGCTCAATCACCGTCGACTCCGGAACGCCGTCCAGACCCGGCGTCGCGTGGCAGGCCTGCCGGACGCAGTGTCGAAGCCAACGATGCGCTTGATCTGCATCTAACCTCGGGTGCCAGATCAACGAAACCGTGAACTCCGGCGTCGACACGGGCAGAGTAAAGCTGTGCATTCCCGCGCGCAAATTTCCGGTGTGCCGCTCGGGAACGCTGGCGATCAGATCTGTGGACCGCGCCAATGCGAGCGCGGTCGCAAATCCGCCGACAATGGTGCCGACATCCCGCACCAGTCCGAAAGGACTCAAGGCTTCGTCGATTGGCCCCGTGTCAGGCCAATCTCGCGAGACGCAGACGTGCTTGCCGCTTGCGTAGCGCGCGGTTGTGATTTCGCCTTCGGTAAGCGGGTGCCCCGCCCGTACGACCCCAACGTATCGATCTCGGAAAAGCGCCTGCACGCGCAGCTCAGGCGCAGTCGTCTTCTCGACGACGCCAGTTTCTAAATCCACAATTCCATCTCGAAGCGGACCGCTTCCCTTGTCGGGTTTTTGCACGAACCTCAACCGGACGCCCGGTGCCTCGCTGCTGGTGCGAGCAAGAAGGTTAGGGCCAAAGTTTTCTACGAATCCCTCGCTGGTTCGCAATGTGTAGGTTCTTACGAGGCTACTGAGATCAAGCTTTTTAGCAGGGCGCAAAACCCCTTGCGTGTCCTGCACCAACTGGCCGACTTGGTCACGAATTTCGAGTGCGCGAGGTGTCGGCACTAGGCCGCGCCCAGCCCTGACCAGCAGCGGATCTCCAGTTGTCTCGCGCAACCGTGCGAGCGCTCGACTCATCGCCGACGGACTCAGCTTCAGGCGCCGGGCGGCTCGCGCAACGGAACCTTCTTCAAGAAGCGCATTGAGGGTGATCAGCAGGTTGAAGTCGGGCGTCGACATGCTTCAACGATAGCACAGACTGGTTTTTGGCATGGCGTCAAACGCACGAATAACCTGCAAGTGGTGCGCCTTCCGCTATTCAACTCATCCTCCTACACTGCATGTCGTTCGATTCACTTCTCGGAATCGTATTCAACATGGAGTTCAAATTGAAGCAGACTTTTGCAGGAAAAGACTCGGCACTTGCAGCGGACGGGAAATTGGCAACTTCAGTGCGGTGCGCGCTCGCTGGCCTGTCGTTGTCGATGTTGCTCTCGTCGCTTGGCACGAGCATCGCCAATGTAGGCTTGCCAACATTGGCGCAGGTATTCAATGCTTCGTTTCAGCAAGTGCAGTGGATCGTACTCGCTTATTTGCTTGCAATTACCACCCTAGTCGTCAGTGTTGGTCGACTAGGTGACGTCGTCGGTCGCAGGCGGCTACTCGCTGTAGGTATCTTGCTATTTACGGTGGCCTCTGCCCTGTGCGGCTTGGCACCTACGCTTTGGCTGCTGATCGCCGCTCGTGCGGTTCAGGGGTTTGGAGCAGCCATCATGATGGCCCTTACCATGGCGTTTGTCGGTCAAACAGTACCCAAGAGTAGGGTCGGAAGCGCGATGGGGCTGCTCGGTACCACGTCCGCCGTCGGTACTGCACTAGGCCCGTCACTTGGCGGTGTATTGATCGCCGGGCTCGGCTGGCCAGCTATCTTCTTTATTAATGTACCGCTCGGGATACTGGCCCTATTTTTAGCCTATCGCTATCTGCCGCCTGATCCGACGCTTACCAAGCCCGATCAGACTCGCTTCGACCATGTTGGGACGCTGCTGCTTGCCGCTACGCTTGCTACCTATGCACTCGCCATGACAACGGGACGCGGAAATTTCGGCCTGCTTAACGGTATTTTATTGCTCGCGGCCGCATTCGGCGCCGGACTCTTCGCGTTTGCCGAAACAAAAGTCGCGTCACCGCTTGTCAGATTGGCAATGTTCCGAAATCCGATATTGAGTGCGGGCTTCGCAATGAGCACGCTAGTCACAAGTGTGGTGATGGCAACGCTGGTGGTTGGCCCGTTCTATCTCTCAGGCGCGCTTGGACTTGACGCAGCGCGTGTCGGACTTGTCATGTCTACCGGTCCTATCGCAGCAGCACTGGTGGGAGTCCCCGCTGGCCGCATCGTGGACCGGTTTGGCTCGCATCGCACGACCACCGCCGGACTCATTGGAATGGCTGCAGGCTCGGCCATCCTGAGCATGATACCGATAACACTTGGCGTCCCTGGATATGTTGCGCCACTCGTGGTCATCACCGCCAGCTATGCACTATTTCAGGCTTCCAACAACACCTCTGTAATGACCGATGCTCAACCGGACGAGCGAGGTGTCATCGCGGGCATCGTCAGCTTGTCGCGCAATCTCGGCCTCATCACTGGCGCATCGGCAATGGGCGCAGTGTTCGCCATCGGCGCCGCGACGACCAACCTTGCGACCGCGAATCCGGAGGCAGTGTCGACCGGCATGCGGGTTACATTCGCCGTCGCGCTGGTGCTCATTGCGGCGGCACTCGCCATGTCAGCGATAAGCCATGCGATCCCGAATCGTACCAATCTCAAAAACAGTGCGCTGGGAGATGCCCGTGGTCTTTAACAGGCACTGTGTCAACCGTGTAAGCGTGATTGGCCTTCTGGTTTGGGCGAGTCTACTTCAGACACATGCTTCGCAGGCGAGCGAGGCGATACAAGGCAATCGCAAAGCAGCCGCAGTAGCTGGGACCGACTCACCAACGCCTGCGCACCCTTATCCGCTTATCGCTGCGGGCTGGGGGCCCGAGGTTGGGAATGGCCGATTTTCCAGTCGCTGGGCAGAAGATTGGAGCGTTATGCAAGCGGCGGGTAATGCGCCGGCTTTAAAGGCGATGTCGCTTGGTCCCGAGGCATCGTTGACGCTTAGCGCCGATGCACGCTTTCGCTCTGACATCTATAACAACGGACAGTTAAAGCGTGGCAATGATTATTCGCAGGGTCTGTTCCGCGGCATCCTTGGCGCAGATCTACGGCTCAATGAAAACGTTCGTGTGTATGGCGAGGTCGGCAGTGGGTTGACCGAAGGTCGCCGCGGTGCCGCTGCGGCCAACTTTCAGAATGCGGCTTCGATGCAGCAGTTATTCGTCGACGTTCGCCAGCATATAGGCTCAACGTTGGTAGGCGCAATGATTGGGCGTCAGGAATTTGCGGACGGCCCTCGACAACTCATCAGCCTTAGCGATGGCCCCAATATTCATCGCACGTGGAACGGCGTGCGTGTCTATGTGCATGGTGAGAGGCAACGCATAGGCGCGTTTGATTTACGGGTAACACGGCTGATGCGCGGGTCCTTCGACGAAGAGATCAATCACGCTGAGCGAATACAGGGCGTGAACGCCAGTCTGATCGTTTCGTCTGCCGATGGGCCGACCACATACATTGACCCGTTCTGGATCCGCAGCAAGAACCCGAGTTTTCGCTCCGGTAGTCAAGTAGGGCTCGATGATCGCGACACCCTTGGGGTGCGTGCATGGGGACGGACAGGCCGTCTTCGATTTGACTGGACGTTGGCACGGCAGACGGGCAACCACATGGGGCACGAGGTAAATGCCTGGGCACTGTTTATGGTTCACAGCGTGCTTCTCTCTAACGATGGCTGGAAGCCTAGCTTTACGGCGCATATAGACGCGGCCTCTGGTGGTGGCGCATTCGGGACCAACAAGCTGAATGGTTTCAACCCGCTTTACGCGAGTTCCAGTTACCTGGGTGAAGGGCAGTTTTTAAGTCTTAGCAACCTCTTGATGATCGCACCAGGAATTTCTGTCACGCCGACGCCGCTGAGCAACGTTTCCATCGAATACGGCTTCGCACGGCGACGTAGCGAGGCAGACGCGGCGTACGCCGGTGGGATGCGTGCGTATGCCCGCACACAAAACGTCGTAGGCCATGAGATTGGCGGTTTACTCCGCGTCGGAGGCTCTTGGTCGGTCAGCAAACATCTGACGTGGGCCTTGAACTATGAACATCTTGCGGCTGGCGACGTGTTGAAACAAGCGGGACTTCCATCCGGCAGCTACTTGTATGTCAGCGCAACCCTCAGGTATTGAAAGGGGACTTATGCACCACGAAAGAAGTCGCAGCCAGTTTGGAAGTCGAGCACGGCCACCGACCTCTATACGATTTCTCGTTTGCGATCCCGTGTAGCACCAACTAGTACCAACGTACAGATCATGTTTGCAATTCGATTGCACAGGAAGCTGTCAATCATTCAACTCCACCCAAGCTAATTACAAAAGGAAAATCAATGAAACCACGTCTCAACTTTATTCAATCTGGCCCTGACGCTATGCAGGCCTTGGCAGGCCTCGAAAAGCGGATCGCCCAATCAGGCCTGGAAGGTTTGCTGGTAGAACTGGTACGTTTGCGCGCTTCGCAAATTAATGGCTGTGCCTACTGCATTGATCGACACACCTTGGACGCCCGCAAGCTGGGGGAGAGCGATCGGCGATTGACCCTCGTCGCCGTATGGCGGGAGACCACGCTCTTCAATGAGCGCGAGCGCGCCGCGTTGGAATGGACCGAGTCTGTCACGTTGGTAGCAGACTCGCATGTTCCAGACGACGTGTGGGACCGCGTGCAGCCTCAGTTCACGCCAGCTGAACTTGTCGATTTGACGCTTCTAGTAAGTACGATTAACGCCTGGAACAGGTTTGCCATCGCGTTCCGAAAATTGCCCGCCTGAAGACGGCGAAACAATTGCTTGATCGCATAACCTTCGACAGATATTGGCGATATGCGAGCGCCCGATGTTGCTACTCAAATACAACTGACGTCGCAAAGAACTAAACACGACGGGCGTTTTCGTCTCGCACTAAAAAAATATCGGTGTCCTCGTCGTTTGGCACCGTGCTATCGCAAGTCCATCGAAACCCGGTGGAGCGCGAAGCCGAATATTCATACAGTCACTTCCGCAACAACGCAACACCAGACACCGAGCGAGTTCGTCGAACTTACGCTTTGGGTCACGACACTAGCAAGTGCATTCCGCAAGCTATCGTTCGGAAATAACTACCCACTAACCCATCAATCAAGAAAGTGTCACATGAAACAGTCCATCCTCGCCATCGCACTGCTCAGCACGTTGGCAATGTCCGCCCAAGCCGCCCCCAACGACGGCGTTGTCGGCCCCTATGCCCC
>Ga0226658_10001279_pt1 | contig 12660 bp, 8 predicted proteins | sample OliLak19BULKMAT1_FD_169091 | JGI IMG/M metagenome (GOLD analysis project Ga0226658, IMG submission 169091) | Freshwater microbial mat bacterial communities from Lake Vanda, McMurdo Dry Valleys, Antarctica - Oligotrophic Lake LV.19.BULKMAT1 (v2)... | ecosystem: Environmental > Aquatic >... | reverse complement strand
CTGGACCAACATTACGGGTGAAAGAAGGAGATCTCGTCCGTATTCGCTTTCAAAACGATCTCAATCAGCCCACTAACCTCCATTTTCATGGGCTGCATACATCGCCTCAAGATCCAGGCGATAACCCACTGCGGGTGATTAATCCAGGGGAAACTGCAATGTATGAGTTTTCCATCCCAAAAGATTCAGCAGGCACCTACTGGTATCACCCACATCATCATGGCAATGTTAACACCCAGTTATTTGCAGGGCTAGCAGGGACGATCGTTGTTGATGGTGCGCTGAACTCTATTGCCGAACTGCGGAATATTCCAGATTATCTCATTGCCTTGAAAGATCTAGACGTAGATTCAACCGGGAAAATCCCGCTGCTGAACCATCAAGATTGGATGAATGGTCGAGAGGGGAGCTTGGTGTTAGTTAATGGGGCAATCGATCCTACGTTTGAAACCGATGCTGGACTGATCCGCCTGCGCTTAGTGAACCAGTCTTCGGCACGTTACTACAACCTCCAGCTTGAGGGACATCCAATGACCGTAATTGCCACAGATGGCAGTTTTGTGAATACTCCCTATCCAGTCGATACGCTGCTACTCGCTCCCGGCGAACGGTACGAGGTGTTGGTTAATTTCAAGCAAATCAGAGACGTTGCTTTAGTCAATCTGCCCTATCCCAGAGGCAGAATGGGGATCGATACGATGAACATGGGCGGGATGATGGGTGGTAATTCTGGGATGAATGGCATGGAATCCCCAGAGAATAGATCGGGCACACCCAATAATATGCCATCCGACTCAATGGGTGGAATGAATATGACAGGGATGGGCAACATGAGAACCCAGGCGACTGGAGAGGGCCGGATTATGACCTTAAAGTTTACAGGCGCACATAAAACGGCTAGCTTTCCACCTCGCATCAATTCTATTCAAGCTTTAAATCCTCAGACTGTCGCTCAAGAGCGAACGATTAAGTTTACTGAGGTCATGCAAATGTTGTCATTTTCCTTTAATGACAAAGAGTTCGATCCTAACCGAGTGGATATTCGCGCCAAGCTAGGCACGGTGGAGCTGTGGGATTTGGTTAATGAAACGGATATGGATCATCCGTTTCATCTACACACTAATTCGTTTCAGATTTACACCCGCAATGGTAAAACAGAAGCTCAACCGACTTGGAAAGATGTTGTCAATGTGAAGTCCAAAGAAACGGTGCAAATCTTAGTACCTTTTACCGATTTTGTCGGTCTAACAGTTTTTCATTGCCATATTTTGGAACATGAAGAACGCGGCATGATGGGGGTGGTTGAGATCTTAGCCGCTTAAAATTTTGTCTTCATACATCGAGATTTTTAGTCTATAAGTATTCAGATTGGGGGATTTCTAAAGATAAAAAATCTGGTAGGTTGAGGGCGTAAAATACATATGTTTATTCAAGATATTGGCGAGACGATCGAACTAGGCACCTCAGCAACTTTTGTGCTGGTACGGAAGTTTACTCTTAACAAAGTTTTAGATGATCTGAGTAAATACGAGGGTAAAGTTCTGCGAACATCTCTGGCTCTTCAGGATTCTCTATGCTGGTTTTACTGGACTTAACGAGTTTTCAAAGCTTTCAGCCCTGTCATACAGCCCCTAGATGTTTGCCATGAACATTTGCATACAGAATCCTATAGAGCCACATCTCTATCGAAAGAAGATGAAGCAAAGCTCCATGCGGTTTTAACGAAAGTGGCAGTTCAGCAAGCATAGTTCGATCGCGTAACGTCTCCCCTGGAGAATCGATTTTGTGAACAATTAAGAGACTTAGCCCATGAAAATGGATACCCAACATTCCATCCACAGAGAACATGACCAGGCTCAGATGGCTGGTGCGTCCCATCATCAACACGGTGGCAACAGTCAACATGCTGGACACGACAAACATGCCGGACATAGCCCAGCCATGTTTAAGCAGCGATTCTTCGTTTGCTTGGCACTAACATTGCCTATCATCTATCTGTCACCCATGTTTCAGATGTGGTTTGGTTATCAGGCCCTTCAGTTTCCGGGTGTCAACTGGATTACGCTAATTCTTGCCACTATTGTCTATTTCTATGGCGGTTGGGTATTTCTCAAAGGAGCTTGGTACGAATTTCGCAGCAAAATCGGCATGATGACGCTGGTGGCGCTGGCGATCACCGTTGCCTTCGTTTACAGTGTGGCAGTCACTCTCGGCTTACAGGGAGATTCCTTCTATTGGGAGCTAGCAACCTTAGTCGATGTGATGCTGCTTGGTCACTGGATGGAGATGGCTTCAGTGCAAGGAGCGAGTCGCGCCTTAGATCATCTGGCAGATTTAGTTCCTGCGATCGCCCACAAACAGGTAAACGGACAGAGCGAAGATGTCGCGGTGGGCGCATTAATTGAGGGCGATCGCATTCTCATTCGCCCAGGCGAACAAGTGCCGATCGATGGTGAAGTCATTGAAGGGGTCTCTAGCGTTAACGAAGCTTTTTTGACTGGAGAATCGCGCCCTGTTACCAAACGAGAGCATGACGAAACGGTCGCAGGTTCCGTCAACGGGGAAGGTGCATTAACGATCGCCGTCACTCGCACAGGTGACAAAACCACCCTCAGCCAGATCATGCGGCTGGTGGAGGAAGCGCAGGCATCTAAAAGTCAGTACCAGAACCTTGCCGATCGACTAGCTTACTGGTTGACGTTGATTGCGATCGGTGTGGCGGCACTGACCTTTGTGGTTTGGCTCTCTGTGGGCGCTGGTGGTCTAACCTTTGCGATTAATCGCGCCGTTTCTGTACTGGTGATTACCTGTCCTCATGCGTTGGGTTTGGCAATTCCCTTGGTGATTATTAACGCCACGTCAATGTCGGCAAAGCATGGGGTGCTGGTACGGAACCGCGAAGCATTTGAACGCGCAAAAAGCATCAAAACGATCGCCTTTGACAAGACAGGCACCCTCACTGAAGGTCAGTTTGGAGTCCAACACACTTATGCAGAAGGGATGAGTGAGGATGATGCCTTGGCGATCGCTGCCTCGCTAGAATCCTTATCAGAACATCCCCTGGGGAAGGCGATCGTTACAGAAGCCAGTCGCCGCAAGAGCCAGCTTGCGAAAGTAACCGAGTTTCAAGCGGTGCCCGGTCAAGGTGTGGAAGGCGCAATCGATGGGCAACAGTATCGGGTGGGCAGACCTGAATGGGTAGCGGAGTTGAAATTACAACTTTCGGCAAGTCTAGAAACTGGACTAAAAGAAATTGAATCGCGGGGAGAAAGTGCGATCGTCCTCTTCAACGATCAACAAGCTTTAGCGGTGTTTGGGTTAGCCGATCGCGTGCGAGAGCAATCCCGAAAAGCCATCGATCGGCTGCACGAGATGGGCATTGAAACCGTGATGATTACAGGCGATGCGGAAGTCGTCGCCAAAACAGTAGCCGCCGATTTAAACATCGATCGCTATTATGCGCGGGTTCTCCCCCAAGACAAAGCAGCCCTGATTAAACGGTTAAAAGCCGATAAACCCACTGCCTTTGTCGGTGATGGCATCAATGATGCGCCTGCTCTATCGGAATCGGATTTAGGCATTGCCATCGGTGCGGGTACCAATGTGGCGATCGAGTCTGCCGATCTGGTGCTAGTCAAAAGTGATTTATTGGATGTCGCTTATGCCCTCAAATTGGCAACAGCCGCCTATAACAAGATGATCCAAAATTTGTTGTGGGCAACGGGGTACAACGTCATTGGCATTCCATTAGCGGCTGGTATTGCTTATCCGTTGGGAATTGTCCTTTCCCCTGCTGTGGGCGCACTATTTATGACGATTTCTACGGTCGTTGTCTCGCTTAACGCGATGCTGCTCCGACGCATGAAAAGTTGATTTAGAGTTTCATTTCAATACAGTCCTTTAAGAGGTTATTCTGTGGTATTTTCCACTCTAGAACAGGATCAAGAACTTGATTACTCCACGTTAGACCTATCTAATCCGTGCGTGTTGCTAGAGACGTTGCAAAAACTGCGGCAGATCGTGTTTCAGGACGGGCAAGATATTTTTAACCCGTGGTGTTCACGCATTCAACGGCAGGTGTTTCTCAGCAGTGGACTCAATCTTGCCCATTACATGGCGCTACGCCGACACGACCTGCGTCCACTCCAAACTGCCCTAGTGCCCTGGGGCTTATCCTCTCTGGGTCGGTTAGAGGCGCGAGTCATGCCCAGCTTAGATGCGGTGATTGCCACCCTGGGAGCAATCTGTCAGGTCAATCCTGCTTCTTTGCCCAGCCGTCCTGCAATTCAGGAGTTTCTGGAGGGCGATCGCCTCCTGCACCAGCAGACAGAAGACGTATTGGGTCAGACCACAGCAGAGCGCCAAGTCAGAATCATGGTGACATTGCCCACAGAAGCCGCCAGCGATGACAGCTTTGTCCGGGATCTGCTTCAGCGCGGCACCAACTGTGTCCGGATTAACTGTGCCCACGACAACGTTGACCTTTGGGAAGCGATGATTGGCAATGTCCGTCGAGCCGAGAAAGAGACTGGACATTCCTGCAAAGTTTTAATGGATCTGGCAGGCCCAAAGCCCCGACTGGGTCAGGTGATCGCGCCTAAGCACAAACATCGCATCCTTCAAGGGGAATGTCTGCTCTTAACCCATGACCTGCCTGGTTCAAAAGATACTACCTGTTTCCAAGCAACCTGTACATTGCCTGAGGTGCTCGATCGCTTGCAGGTGGGCGAAACTGCCTGGATTGATGATGGTCGGATCGGAGCGCGGGTGGAAGCTCTTACCGATCAGGGTGTTCTCCTCCGTATCACCCATGCGAGTTTAAAGGGGAGCAAACTGCGCCCAGAGAAGGGGCTGAACTTCCCCGATACCGATTTGCAACTCAGCCCGCTGACGGCTAAAGATCGACAGGATTTAGAGTTTGTCGCCACCCATGCCGATATTGTGGGCTATTCGTTTGTGCAATCTGCTGATGATATTAAACTACTCCAACAGGAGTTAGCCGCACGGATGCCGCAACCCCGCGAAATTGCCATTATGGCGAAGATTGAAACGCCCCAAGCAGTCAGTAATTTACCGGAATTAATGGTGCAAGTGGCGGGGCAACAGCCCTTTGCCGTGATGATTGCCAGAGGTGATTTGGCGATCGCGATCGGGTATCAGCGACTAGCTGAAATCCAAGAAGAAATCCTCTGGCTCTGTGAGGCGGCACATATCCCGGTGATTTGGGCAACCCAGGTGCTAGAGAACCTGGTGAAAAAAGGCATTCCCTCACGGGCAGAAATGACGGACGCGGCAATGGCACAGCAGGCGGAGTGCGTCATGCTCAACAAAGGGCCGTTTGTTGCCGAAGCCGTGACGATGCTGGATGATGTCTTGACGCGGATGCAGGCACATCAATTGAAGAAGACCCCCCAGCTGCGGGCACTCCACTCCTGGTAAGTGCATCATTGGTTAGAAATTCTTGTAGTAGCCTGATAAATATGTTTGAAACCCTCTTTACGCCCAATTCCAGCGTTGAAACTAACGTCAACATCCGTCTTCGCAAAGGAGTCATTATTGGTGCTGGACAGGTGGGGATGGCGTGCGCTTATTCCATGATGATCCAAAACTGTTTTGATGAATTGATTCTTCAAGATATCAACACAGATCGGCTTCAGGGAGAGGTCATGGATCTAATACACGGCGTTCCTTTTGTCGAACCTGTTGAGATTAAAGCTGGCACCGTTGCTGATGTTGGACAGAATGCAGATCTGGTGATTATTACGGCTGGAGCCAGTCAAAAGCCAGGAGAGAGCCGCCTAGATCTGGTAGTTCGCAATGTTGCCATCTTTAAAAAAATAATCCCAGATGTCGTCAAATATTGCCCCAATGCCACCCTGCTGATTGTCAGTAATCCAGTGGACATTATGACTTATGTAACGCTCAAGCTCTCCGGCTTTCCGGCTGCCAGGGTGATTGGCTCTGGCACCGTGCTCGACTCTGCCCGGTTTCGGACGCTGCTGGCGCAGAAAATGGGCATTGATCCCCACAGTGTTCATGCTTACATCATTGGCGAACATGGCGACAGTGAAGTGCCTGTTTGGAGCAAGGTGAATATTGCTGGAATGCCCCTTTATGACCGGGAAGGTAGCTCAGAACTAGACAACGCCGCACTACAGGAGATATTTGAGCGCGTCAAAAACGCCGGCTACGAAATCCTCAAACTTAAAGGGTATACTTCTTACGCTATTGGGCTAGCAACGACTGAAATTGTCCAAGCCATTCTGCGCGGACAGGATCGCATTTTAACGGTTAGCTCTCTGGTGAATGACTTCTATGGCATTCATGATGTTTGTCTGAGTCTGCCCTCTGTTGTGAATGAAAAAGGTGTCATTAAGATGGTAAACCTCACCCTTAATGACAGGGAGCAACAGCAGTTGATTCATTCTGCTCAGATTCTACGTAACATTTTTGACACGTTGGCGCTTTAGTGTTGGTGCTTTGGTTGACTGACAAAACTAATCGAGGGAGCCGTTGTCGGTCTGTATTGTGAATTCCAGGCGATAGCGACGTTTGTCGTGCTGTTTGCCAGCAGCCATTGCCGGGTGGGGATCATAGTTGCCGACGAATCGGACTTGGTGAATGAGCTGCCAGCCGCACTCTAGAGCTGTTTTACCCATTGCCAACCGATGCAGAAATAGCTGTTATCGCGAAACCAATGGGTATCGACCTAGCAGCGTTTGCCAGTAGCGACGACCTCAACTCCTTGGGCGGTGACATAAAGGGTGGCGATCGCCCCGCAAGCTGAATCGGCTGAGATAACTGCGATCGCCACTAGAGACTGCGAACCTCGGAATTTTCTATATTCCGAGGTTCTGCTGGATTAACGCACCCCAGACAGTTTGGGCAGAGCGGTCAGCGCATCGCCGCAGTAATCACTGAGATGAGGCGATCGATAACCGGCTTGAGTCCACAGAATCGGGAAAAAGCTTTCATCCATCGCGACATCATTCACCCGCTTGTAGCGCCCGTAGATATATCCGGCTCTATTGGTCGGATGAAACTGAGCATTAGAGGGCACTGTATGGAGTCCAATGCTGTGAAATACACCGTCGGTGCGCGTTGTTTTGCACAACCCGTGCCAGGTGCGCCCATGATGGAAGGCACAGCCCCCTGCCGGCACCTCGACTACTACTAGCTCCGGCTGATCAACGCCCGCTTTTTTGGCGGCTTGTAGCATTGCCCACCGATAATCTTTAGTGGGGGCATGAAACTCACCCGCGACGTCAATCAAATCCCATTTGTGTGAGCCTTTGGCATAGATCAGGGTGCCATCTGCCGCAGTAGCATCATTGAGCGCAATCCAGCAGGTCATCATCTGCGGTGGCGTCAGATAATCAATGTAAGCCCCATCTTGATGGAGGGCGATCGCACTGGCCAGTGGCGGTTTCATCCACATGCTGTCTTGGCCAATCCGTGCTCCTTGCCAGCCTGCCAGCGTAGCGGTGAGGCGACCAATTTCAGCCGACAGCACCAAACTAGCGATCGTCAAATCACATTTCCACGCATTGCACATTTCTCGCGTTACGTCCGGCAAACTCAATCCCGGTCGCCAATACCACTCATCGGGATAAATCCCAGTTTCAAACTCACCGTAAAACAGCCGCGCCATCCGATCGATTAAGCGTTCGGGTAACTCAGAGGGTAAAAAGTTTTCCAGAATCAAAAAGCCATCTGTTTGAAATTGCTGTAGCTGTGCTTCAGTTAGTTCGATCAGTTGATAGTCCATCCGGTTATCTCACCACGTACTGAGTTTTCAATGTGCAAATCTTAAACGTCGAGTGCGATCGCCTTGAGTTGTAGTTCTAGTTACATTTCAGCGATTGACTTACTGTCATCATTAGTTTTCCATAGCCTTTTACCTATAGTTTTTTATCATAAGTTGCTTAACTTGAAAAAGTGTATTTCCAGCTACGCTCCGTGCTCTTTTTTAGCGATTTGCTGAAATACACCCCATTACTCTAGCTGTTCATCACAGTATTCTCAGACTTCATGACTATTCAAACGTTTTCAACCGTTGAAGCAGGCTATTTACACATTGTTACCAGCGATTTCGATGCTCGCCCCATGAGCTATGTGGATCAGGGTTTACGGTCGGGCTATGAGCCAGAATTAGCGCGGCTTTTATGTCAACAGCTGGGACTAGAACCCATCTGGCATAATACCCGCATGGAGGAGTTTTACACATCCATGCAAACAGGTCGCTATGACGTAGTGTGGTTTAACCAAGCCATCATTCCACAGCGGCAGCAGTGGGTTGATTTTACCCGTCCCTATGGGTTGTTTGATGAAGCAGTGTTGGTTAAGTCCGACAGTCCAGTGCGATCGCCTACAGACCTATCTGGTTTACAGGTGGGTGGATTAGCCGATAGCACTAACCTGGCACTAGCCGCTACATTTCCCGATGTGTTGACCGTGCCCTATCCCGGCAGCGATCGCGTCCTCCCTGAAATGCTAGAGGCGCTGCGCAACGGTGAGATTGATGCGCTGATTGATGATGAATTGGTGTTAGTCGTCGCCGCCGCAGAAGATGCCAATTTGCGCATTGCCTTTGACATCCCCACCCGCGTTCCTTTTGGCATTGGCGTCCAGTTAGGGAATGCGGCCCTGCACAGCGCCATTGACTCTATCCTCAGCCAGCTCATTGCCGATGGCACTGTGGCACAGCTCTGGAGTCAATGGATTCCCTGGAAACCCTTTCCGTTTATAGCAGAGGTCAGACAGCCCGCATTAACCGATATCAGCGGGTGACCATACCGCAGCACGTTCAACATTCAACTATCTATTACAAACTGGAGGGCGATCGGTGACCGGAGTTCTAACAAAAACTGATACATTGACCGACTTACAAGCGTATGTTGCATCCGCAGAACGCGCAGAGTGGGTTAAACAAGTGCGAGCCAAAATCGATCAGCTTGGCATCCAATACATCTACTATCAGTTTGTTTCAGTTACCGGGCGAATTGTTGGCAAAGGCGTGCCTGCTAATCATTGGGAAGCGATCGCCGAAAAAGGCATCCAGCTCGTCTACGGCTCCATGGCAAACTTGTTTGTCGATCGCCATCGCAACTATATCGGCTATGGCCCAGAAGCGGCTGAATTGGTCGCAATTCCTGACCCGGAAACCTTCTGTCAATTGCCCTGGGACAAGCGCGTTGCCCGCGTTTATTGCACCTGTTTTCGCAATCGAGAAGAAGAAATTGATCCCGGTGCCTACCTCACCGCCGATTGTCGCGGTAACCTTAGACGGATTCATACCGAATTCCAGGCCACCCATGGGCTGCATCTGCGGCATGGCTGCGAACCCGAAATGATGTGGCTGAAAAAGGGACCCGATGGTAAACCCGCAGGCGGTGTCACCAAACCCAACTGCTACCAAATCGACCAGTTTGAAGAACTGCGCCCGGTCTTCTTGCGTGTGATTGAATACAGTCAGGCCATGGGACTAGACATGATTCAAGGCGATCATGAAGATGCCCCCGGACAGTTAGAACTTAACTATACCTTTGATGACGCCCTACGAACCTGCGATCGCCTCACCACCTATCGCCAAATCTGCGCTCAAGTTGCCCGCGAATTTAACCTGATTGCCTGCTTTATGACCAAGCCGTTCATGGGCGTATCCGCATCGGGCTGCCACCACAACCTGTCGCTGTGGCGTGACGGCGAAGCAGTGGTGAACACCCTTGGGCTAGAAACCTTGCCGGGACTGGAGAGCAACTTCACTTACTACAAAGGCGGCGAAAATACATTCATGCCAGAACCGGACGCCCCCGATCGCCGCATTCCAGGCCAACTCGGGCTATATTGCATCGGCGGTATGATTGAACATTTAGGAGCACTAACGGCGATCGGCTGTTCTACTGTCAATTCGTACCGTCGCCTCTGGGATACCGGATTGTGGGCACCCGTCTACGCCGATTGGGGTTACCAAAACCGCACCTGTGGCCTACGCGTCTCTGCGCCCGGACGGTTTGAATATCGCGCCGTTGACTCAATGGTGAACCCTTACTTAATGGCAGCAGCCCTGCTCAAAGTGTTTGACGATGGCATCCAACACCAACGCGATCCAGGTGCCCCTGAACAGCGCAACCTGTACGAAGCGATGGATGCTGGCAAGCAGGTGAAAAAGCTACCGATGTCGCTGGGTGACGCCCTCGATCGCCTTGCCGATGATGACGTGGTGCAATCGGCGATGCCAGGGGAAATGTATATGATTTATGACTGGTATAAGCGCGATGAGTGGGCAAAATTTTTGGCCACAACCAGCGATTGGGATATGGATATGTATCTGGATTGTTTGCCCTGATGGGGTAGCGATCGCCCCTAACCTGTCTCCCAACCTGTCACAGTGGGCTGCAAGCCTAAAAATGGGATGTTTGCCATAATCGGTGAAGTCTAACAGAGGATGTTGCGCGATGGATCCAGCGACCGAAGCCGCTTCAGGTAAAGCTACAGCAGCACAGTTGGTCTTGAGATTGCTCGACGTCAACTGAGAGTAGAGGGAAGTCAAGATTGTCCGCTGTACTCTTACTGGATTTTGACCACCTGATGGACTGCCTCCTTCCCTCGGTGGTAGTAATTGTGGCGATTCGGGTCAATCTGGTGTTTTTGGTGATGGGCCTCGACCTCAGCCTGCCGGGTTCCCGTTACCTCCGCCTGCTTCCGATTGCGTCCCCCGATCGCCCCCACAATCGCCTCTTGTGATTTCGCAAACGCTTTCAACGTATTGATACCGATCGCCCATTTCTCGGTGTGTTTTCGCCCTGGCGCGTCATTGTGAGCCATGATTGCATCGATCGCCTGGTTAATTCGTTCTGAGGTTTCAGCCGCCCCTGTTCTAATCTGGGGTGAGTGTGACTCCCGTTCAGTAGCTTCAGCCGACTCACCTGACGGGGTTGCTTTGATCGTGATCGCGGCAACTGCTTTAGGTCGATTGGTTCTGGCTGTTTGTGCAGGTTTAGTCGCTGCCGCCAGCGCCATCTGCATTTCCACGAATTTTTCCATTGTGTCAATCAGGCGATCGATCTTGGTGTCAGACGAAGGCGCGATCATCTGCGCAGCGGTCGTTGCTGATTCTACCTGATCTGTACTCTGTTCGATCGCTTTTGTTTGAGTTTGCATAGGGATGACCACAGCTTCAACTGCTGTGGGTTTTGCCTCGGTTACCTCGGTTGTCTCTTCCTGGGGTCGCGTGAGGCGGCTCTGTTGTTCCTCGAACCAGTTCAGGAAGGCATGAAAGCGATCTAGTTGGTGAGTCCCTGCTGATTTGAACGGCTCCAAAATGCGATCGAGCCGCGCTTTATCGTCGTGCCAAATCCTAAAGGACGACCGCACCTTCCGTTCACCCAACTCTTTTGGTTCTGTCCCCCTCTCCCACGCCTCCCTAAACACCTCAATCGGCTGAACTCCGCCCACTCCCAACTTAATACCCTTGCGTTTGCCGTGGTATTTAGCGATCTCCTTATCGGCAATTTCATAGTCTGCATAGTGTCTGGACGCAGCGAGCGATCGCCTTAGTTCATCCGTGTTAGCCTTTTGAATCGCATAGTGCCCCTGAATTGCTGCCCTGAACTCGGTGTCATTCACCGACGGCGGACAGTACCAGAAGGTAGCGATTGTGCTGTAGATAGCCCTAAACAGATGTGTGTAGAGGCTATCTTTGCCCTCCCTGGTAGGAATAAGGTCTGCAAAAGCGCGATCGCAAGCCTTAGCTACAGCTTGTTCGTATTTACGGTTAATTGTTTTTGGGTCAAGGTCTGTCGCATCTGGTAGTTCAGCTCTGAGGAGTTCTGTCGCCTTAATGACGCGATCGGCAGTGGTCAAAGTAGGAATCTCAAATTCAAGCCCTTCCTCTCCCCGACGCTTCAGCGCTCCTATAAAAGTCACGCTCCACTGAGACTTTTTCTCGAACTGAGCAGTACTCAAAATCTCAGCTACCCGTCGCCCAGTGAGTACCGCTAACCCGGCAGTGATGCTGGGCCAATCGTGCTTACCCGTAATCAGCTCCACTGCCTTAGTAACGATCGCGTCAGGGTCTTCAATCTGCCGGGTAGCCTCATTGCGTTCAGCTACCCGACCTTGCTTGCGATCGTTAATTTCGGCATACTCCTCAGTCGTGAGTCCCAGGTAATCCAGCACCCAATGATCATCGCTTAACTTTTCCTTGAGGTAGCGACGTAATTCGTCAGAGAGTCCCTGCTTCTGCGTCAGCTTCTTTGCCCCACGTTTGTTCCAGTCCTGCCTGATTCGCTGGTTGAGAGCTTCTGCATGCTGTCGTCCTTCTGGGGTGTTTTCGAGCGATGCGATCGCGGGAAGGTAGTCCTTATCGATCGCTTCCTGAAGCCATTTCCGTACCATTGTGAGTTCTCCTATTGATGAGGTAAGGAAGCCCCAGCCCATCGGGAAGGGGCAAGCGATCGACGTTAGCGAGACACTGGGAACGCCTCACGGGGCAGTAGTTGAGCGGCCCTAGCGCGAGAACAACGGGGTTCCTCTGCCAGATGAGCGATCGCCTGTTCAATCTATATTTGCTCACTGGCGCTCAAGTTGGTCTTAGTCAACAAGTCAACAGTTAACATGGTCTTACTCCTAGAAGGGTAGGGCATCTGGTCAGATTGA
>Ga0226658_10001278_pt1 | contig 12663 bp, 7 predicted proteins | sample OliLak19BULKMAT1_FD_169091 | JGI IMG/M metagenome (GOLD analysis project Ga0226658, IMG submission 169091) | Freshwater microbial mat bacterial communities from Lake Vanda, McMurdo Dry Valleys, Antarctica - Oligotrophic Lake LV.19.BULKMAT1 (v2)... | ecosystem: Environmental > Aquatic >... | reverse complement strand
GGCTGGGTGCAGGTGCGCATATTCGATGCACAGGGGCGGTTGGTGGAGGATATTCAAAAAGAATTGACCGGTACTTCAGTATCGTTGCCTGTAACAGGCTGGCCGGCGGGTTTGTATGTGTTGCAATTTATGAAAGATGGCGCGGTATTGGGCGCGGAAAAGTTTGTAAAACAATAGGTGGTTTTAAAATCTTTTGCTTCTTTTCTTCCATATCTAAGGTAACGCCCGGCTACTTCCTTCGTTAATCTTTTCCTAATCCCCGTTACCTTGCAACAGCACAGCGGTCTGAACGTTGTATCTGTACAAAGCAAATTCTGTTTGACATTAACAAAAATAGTGTTCAACTTCGCAGCCAGTATCACAACGTTCAAGACATGAAAAACATCCTCATTGCAATTGCTCTCTTGTTGACCGCCGCAGGCCTGAAGGCTCAAAATGCCGGACACACCATCATTGACGGGCAGGTTTTTCCGTTTATGTTAGATGGTTGCGGCGATACGGTCATTCTCGCTACCCTGGAAGATGTTTCCATCTCTTCGCCCCGGCAATTTGCCAACGACGACGAGTACAAAAAATACCGCAAATACCGAAAATTTGCCGCCGAGGTCTATCCCTATGCCGTGGAAGCCGTCAAAGTGTTCCGCGAAATCGAATATTATACGGACGACATGCGCAAGCGCGAGCGCAAAAAATACATGAAAGAATTGCAAAACGACCTCAAAGAGCGCTTTGAAGACCCGTTGAAAAGCCTTTCCAAAACGCGCGGCCTCCTCCTCATTAAAATGGTTGAACGGGAGCTTCAAATCCCAACCTATACCCTGATCAAGGAACTAAAAGGCGGCTTCACAGCGACTTATTGGAGTACGATGGGGCGCTTTTACGGCTACCACCTGCGGGATGGTTACAAACCCGGCGAAGATCCGATTATGGATATGGTGCTCGATGATTTTAATGTTTCTTATCAGGTGAGTAAATAAATGAGTAAGAGAAATAAGCTGCTGAAATTTGCCGAGCTGCTCACCCTTCCCAATGTGTACGAAAATTTTGACCCGAAACTCCCGGAGTTGGCAGGACTGAATGGCCAGCCAGCCGATATGAAAGGGCATTGGGCATCCGCGCATTTTGGAAACACAAACCCTATTACCCTCGAATTAGCCTGCGGGCGCGGGGAGTATTCCCTCGACCTGGCTCGACGCTACCCAAGCCGCAACTTCATCGGTGTTGACGTCAAAGGTGCCCGCATCTGGAAAGGCGCAAAAATTGCCCTCGGAGAAAACCTCCACCACATCGCTTTCCTGCGTACCCGCATCGAACAAATCGCCCTGTTTTTTGCCCCCGAAGAGATTGACGAAATCTGGATTACCTTTCCCGATCCTTTTCTCGAAAACAGCAAAATCAACCGCCGCCTCACTGCGCCCAATTTTTTGGCCGAATACCGAAAAATCCTGAAGCCGGGCGGGTTGATCCACCTCAAAACGGATTCGCCGGAGTTGTACGAATTCACCCTGGATACCTTAACGGCCGAGCCAAACGTCAAGTTGCGCTACCACAACGACGACATCTATGCCCAACCGTTAGTTTTGCCCGAATTGGAAACCAAAACCTTTTACGAGCGCATCCATTTGTCGGAGCGGAAAACAATTAAGTATGTGCAGTTTGGATTGTAGCGCGAATATAACGCAGCTATCGGACTATAAAAACAGACACAAATTAGTGTCTGTCCATTTAGTCCCATGTCTGTTCTTTAGAGTTCGAGAGCAAGGCATATTCGACCCCAAAAACGGGAGTTTACTTGCGTAAATGACCGTTTTTGGGGTCGAATATAACGCAGCTATCGGACTATAAAAACAGACACAAATCACCGTACCAACGTCACATCCCCATGCTGAATCACCTCCTGCACCTGCCCGCAATACTGCACCACCGCCCTGAAACGCCACGCATACACCCCCGGAAGCATTGGCCGGTTGCGGAAATCGCCGTTCCATCGGGCATCAGGGCTTTCACTGCGCATCAGCAAATTGCCCCAGCGGTCAAAAACATAAAATTCAAAGGATTCTACTAAAGCTTCGTCGTTGATAAAAGCCCGGAATTCGTCGTTGATGCCGTCGGAATTGGGCGAAAAAGCATTGGGCACGTAGAACAAAGCGCGGTCGCCAATGGCTTCATACGCCGCAGTCGCCGATAAGGTCAGGGATTCGCAGCCATTGGAGACGGTTACGGCATACGTTCCCGGTGTGGTTACCGTCAATACGGGATCGCTCGATCCGCCCTGCCACTGGTAGCTCAAAGGCGAATCGTCGCCCGAAACCACCTGGACGTTTACCGTTGCGGGCTGCGTGGCATCGCACGACAATTCCGCATTTTCCGTTGTGGCGGCCAGCGGTTCGAGGGCGGTCAGCGTCACCTCGGTTGCTGCCGTGCAGCCATTTCCATCCGTGATCTGCAGAAGGTAGTCGCCCGCAGCAATATTCACAAAAAAGGGCGAAAGCTGCGCCGGTTCATCGTTAATGGAATAGGCATAAGAGCCGCCGCCGTTTACGTTGACGAAAGTAATTTTACCATCGGGAATATTCGGACAACCCGGTGCCAAAAGCTGATCGAAACTGACTTCTGGCAGAGCCACCACCGTCACCATCACAACCGAATCGCAACCATTGCTTGCCGCAAAGGTGAAGCTCTGTTGCGCACCCGGCACCAGCGCCGTATTGTTGTAAGTCACCGTGCCGCCCGTGCAGGCGCTCAGTTGCAGCGACGAGGTCACCGGAAGAATTTCCGCCACCGAAACCATCACCACCGAATCGCAACCGCTGCTTGCCGCAAAGGTGAAGCTCTGCTGCGCACCCGGTGCCAGCGCCGTGTTGTTGTAAGTCACCGTGCTGCCCGTGCAGGCGCTTAGTTGCAGCGACGAGGTCACCGGAAGAATTTCCGCCACCGAAACCGTCACCACCGAATCGCAACCGCTGCTTGCCGCAAAGGTAAAGCTCTGCTGCGCCCCCGGTGCCAGCGCCGTGTTGTTGTAAGTCACCGTGCTGCCCGTGCAGGCGCTCAGTTGCAGCGACGAGGTCACCGGAAGAATTTCCGCCACCGAAACCGTCACCACCGAATCGCAACCGCTGCTTGCCGCAAAGGTAAAATCCTGCTGCGCCCCCGGCACCAGCGTCGTATTGTTGTAAGTCACTGTGCTGCCTGTGCAGGCGCTCAATTGCAGCGACGAGGTCACCTGAAGAATTTCCACCACCGAAACCGTCACCACCGAATCGCAACCGCTGCTTGCCGCAAAGGTAAAATCCTGTTGCGCACCCGGCACCAGCGTCGTATTGTTGTAAGTCACCGTGCTGCCTGTGCAGGCGCTTAGTTGCAGCGACGAGGTCACGGGTAATATTTCCAGCACCGAAACCGTCACGACCGAATCGCAGCCATTGCTTGCCGCAAAGGTAAAATCCTGCTGCGCGCCCGGCGCCAGCGTCGTATTGTTGTAAGTCACCGTGCTGCCTGTGCAGGCGCTTAGTTGCACGGAAGACAGACTCGTCGCGCAACGCAGCAGCCAGTTGACTACTTCTACCACATCGCAACCGGCGAGCGAAGTATCTACAATCGCGTAGGCATAGCCGTAATTGCCCGGCAAATTGAGGGTATCTATATTCAGGGTATAATCATCCGGCGCCGGCAAATTTGCGAAAGCATAACTGCCTGCAACATTAGAAGTAACGCTACCCAATGGACCGGTTGCATCCGAAAGCTGAACGGTTACGTTGCTTACGGTCGTATCGGCGGCGTCAATAATGCCATTGTTGTTCACATCAAAATAAACAGCGCCTTCCAGCGTGCCGAATCCATCGAATAAATCCAGCACCAAAGGATTGGAGGTGAGGGTACAACCAAGGGCATTGGTCATTTCCACGTAATAGCTGCCGCTTTGGTTTACAATGACATCTGGCACATTGCCGCCTGCGATGGGTGCGCCTTCAAAGTACCATTGGTAGCTGACCACGCCCGGCACCGGAGCAAAGCAAAGGGTATCCGGGCGGCAACGCGTGTGGCAACCGCTGGGAATCAGGCTGATGTTCGGTCCTGCTATAATTTCCAGGTGGTTACTTTCCTGTTCACAGCCAAATTCATTGATGGCCGTTGCAAAATATTCCCCGGCCTCGCCAGATTCGGTGCTGGTTCCAATCGCGCCGTTGCTCCATTCGTACGTGTTGGCAGCGACCGGATTGACGACCGAAAAAGTCGTTGGGTTGCCTTCGCAAATCTGCCCGGCCTGCGAAGCGCTGATCTGGAATGGCGCAGGCAAAGCATGGATGGTGATGCTGAACGTCATTACATTGGTACAATTATTGGCCAGGTCGGTCACCGTCAGGAAGATGTCGTGAACCCCTGCCGAAAGTTGGTTGCCCCGGTCTTCTGAAAATTCAATATCCGTTGTCGTTTCTCCGGTTGACCACTGATAGCTATATTGTGCACCGCCGATGGTTTGCAGGAAAACGTCCGTGCCTTCGCAAGCGGCGTAATTTTCATAGAAATAGGCAATTGGCTGAAAAAACCGGTTGTATTCCACTGCGCGGATGGCCGATTCGGGCGCAGGAATGACATCCACCCGTTCAGCTGGCGGCGAGTAGGTGCAGCCGTCTGCATTCGTAAGGGTTACATCGTAAACGCCGGTTGCGCCAACCGTAATTGCATTCAGTGCGGTACTGTCCGACCACGCCCAGACAACGCCCCCGGCAGGCGAGGTCAGGGTGGTTTCGTCGCCTTCACAAATCGGAGAAGGCGCAGAAAGGCTTATGTTGCCGCTGAGCGGGTTTGGTTCGATGGCCACGTTGGCCGAATAGCTGTTTTGGCAGCCGTAGATATTTTGTGCGAACAGCGTCACTGCGTAGGTTCCGGCATTGTCGAACAAGTGAAAACTTTCCACAGCTTCCGATCGGTTAGCGTCTCCGCTGGCAGCATCGCCGAAGTCCCATTCCACGTAAGTGGCATTGGGAGCAATCAACGCAACAAAAGGAATGGCTATTTTTTCGCAGGCGATTGGCGGGTCGTCAAAACTCACCGTTGGCGGAGCAAAGACTTCTAATTGCTGCGAAAGCGTTGAGGTACAACCGCTCGAACTGGTGACCGTCAGGGTTACGGTATAAATACCCGATGTTGCAAAAATATGCGTTGGATTCGTTGCTGTTGAGGTATTGTCAACCCCGCTGGTCGGGTCGCCAAAATCCCAGGACCACGAAGCGATGCTGGTAATGGGAAGGAAGGTGGATAAATCAGAAAATTCTATGGGCGCGTTGGGGCAGGCGCCATCCCATTCAAAATTGGTGGCTAATTCTGCAGTATCTACTTTTAAATCCCAGCACAATTGCATTGGATTGGCACCAACCTGTGTTTGCGCACGCACCCAAACCCGGTAAAAGCCAGCCCGTGAATAGGTATGGCTGGGGTTGAGGAGGTTGGAAAAGTTATTGGCACCGCTCAAGGCATCGGCGAAATTCCATTCGATGGTGCCGGGAACCAGATTGGGAATATTGGCCAAAAAATCACTGGTATTGCATTCCGATGTCGGGTTGATGGTCATTTGCACTTCAGTGCCCGGTAGGCAGGTAGAACCACCGCCACCGCCCGGGCTGCCGCCACCACCACCGCCACTACAAACGCCCGTAGCCGTGCAGCATTCGTAAAACAATTGGATATTGGAATTGTACTGGCAGCCATTTGCATCTGTAATCCGCACCACATAAGCGCCAAACTCGTTGGTATCATAGGTTGGCGCATCCGTACCCACCGGTGCGTTATCGTGAAACCATTGGTAGGAATAGCCCGCTGTATTGCTTGTGGCATAGAGGGTAACCAATGGGCCATTAGGGCAAAATCCAGGATCGCTTGGGGTAGAAATAAAAACCTGGGATTCCGGAAATCCATCTACGTAAAAAGTCGTATCGCCGATGCAACCATATTGATTTTCGACAGTAACCAAATAATAGCCGGGGAAGACATCAGCCGTATTGGCACTGGAAATGATGGCTCCATTTTCGTTCTCCCAAACATAACTGTCGAACGTCGTTGTGGTTTGAACCGTTGCCGTTTGATTGGGGCAAAGTTCTGCGGGGTGAAGCACTACCGGTCGGGGGGTGGGCCGCACCTCCAGGTTGAAACTCGCGGTTTGGGTGCAAAGCGTCAGTTGAATGCTCGCAGAGCCTGGCCGATGCCACAGGATTTCCACCACATTTGAATCGGGATTGCCGGTGATGGTTCCGGTGCCTGCGGGAAGGATCACCCAATCGTACGCGACCCGTCCATAAGCCGGCGCGCTAAACACACTTGTTTGATCTTCGCAAACATCCGGATCGCCCGTCAGGGTAAAAGGGGCGATGGCCTGCGCCGTAAAACTGATTGGCGCTGAGGCACAGCCCGGCCCGTTGTTGTTGATTTGAATGACCGAAATTTCATAAGGGCCGGTATTGCCCCAGAGCACGTTTAGCGGGTTGCCGTAAAAGGTTGTGATGGTGCCGCCGTTGTTGACCTCCCAGCGCACGCTGTGGGCTGGACTGACGCCTTCCGCTTCGTATGTGTAGGCAAGTCCGGGGCAGATCGCCGCTTCTCCAACGATGGCGCTCAATGCACCTGGGGGAGGCAAAACCGTAACCCGAATGTCATAGCGATCAGTGCAATAATTGGCAGGAACGGCTGCGGTAACAGACAAGGTGTAAATACCGGGAGTTGCCGGCCAATTAATAACTGCGGTTGTTCCGGTGGAATTCCATACCTCCGTTCCATCCGATGCACGGGCAATCCAGTTGGCAGGAAAAGTCGCATTCGTTTGCAGATCGGTTGAGGTGTAAGTGGCCGTTTCGCCGGCACAAACTTCGATTGCGCCGCTTGCAAGGTATTCGGGCCGGAAATTCACAATCAACGAGTCAGAACCCCCACAACCGAGGTAGCAATTGTCGTATTCGACGGTGACCAGTTGGGGTTGATTGGGCAGGAAGCCGCCAAACCACTCCACAGTAATTTCGTGGGTTCCGCTGCCGGCGACGATGGTTCCAAAATTAGAAACCGTCCACACGAAAGTCGTGCCTTCGTATTCCGGCAGAGAATAAATGCTGGTTTCGCCTTTGCAAACTCGATCAGGCCCTGCAATTTCGGCATTGTCTGAAAGAACAGGGATGGTCGCAAGGGTCGGTTCCAGGCAAACATTGGGGTTGCCGCAGTTGCTCACCTGCAATTCTACGGTTCCCACAGGCCCCGTTGGCCAATTGATGGTGACGAAATTATCGCCTGCGCCGCCGCCGCCGAGCACGTCTCCGTTGGCGCTGACATTCCAGATAAAGCTGCTGCAACTTGCATCCGACGTATACGTAACCGTTTCGCCTTCGCAAACCGTGCCGATGCAGTCCAATCCTGGATTTTCTGCATCCAACACTTCAATGAACAAAGAAGTCGTATCGCTGCAAAGGCAGGCATTGTAAGCAAAAAGCGTCACTTCGTATACCCCGGGCGTACTGAAGGTATAAGCTACATTAGTTGTTTCTGCTGTGGCGGCACCCAATTTCCAGCGGTAACTGGTGGCATTCTGGCTCGTATTCTGAAACTGAACTTCCTGTCCCCGGCAAACCTGGAGCGTATCGCCCGAAGCCGGCGGAACCGTTGTAAACGAAGCGACCGGGTCGGGGAGGATTTCCACACAAAGGGAACCTTCGCCCGGACAGACGTTGTCCTGGGTGAATGCATTGATGCTGCCGCTGCCTGCCGCTCCCCAGGTGACGGTGATCCGCTGCAAAGAGGGATCAATCACATAACTTTCCGCGCCGGAAACCGTCCAGACAACAAAACTGCTGGTGCCGCCGGGGGTGCCCGATAAAAAATAACTGACGGTGCTGCCGGCGCAAACTTTTTCGCAGTCATTGAGATCAGGCTCACCCTGGTGGTTTGCCGCAGGGCAAATTTCCGCTACGTTGGACAATATCTGGTAATTGGCAAATGGAAAGACCGTCACCTGAAGGGTGTCGAGTAGCACCGGTACTTGTCCCCCGGCGTTCATATAACCATACAGTTCAAAGAAATGCGGCCCGGGTATTTCCGGACAGAAAACTAAAGGGCTGACATTACTCGTCGAGGTGGTGCCGTCCGGGGACAGAATAGTCCATAAAACAGGGAAATTTGGATTGCTGATCACATTGGCTGTGTAGGTATAGCATGATCCAAGACAGATTTCCGAAGGGCCTAATATCTCAAATTGAGTGGGTTGTGCTAAAGCGAAATTTGGGTGTCCCAAAAAAGACAAAGACAAAATCGCCGCCAATAATATGATGCGAGGTTTGCTCCCCATGCTATTCGGGAATATTCGGTTCAATCGCCAAATCAATGTTTTTGAAAAATAAGTAGGGAGTACTGCTGGATTCATGTTAAACTGTTTTTGAGAATTTTTTCGAATGCAAATTAAGGCATTCGCAATGCGTTACCCAAGTTACGGAATGAAATCTTGTATCTTGTGTGAAAATGACTTTAGGAAAGGTCTTTGTGACGAAGATACAAAGAAGGGGGTGTTGCGCTGCCTGCATTGCAAAAAGGTGAAAAAAAACCAATGTGTTAGGCTAACGCCTCTTTTAATTCGCTGTAAAGCGCTGGAACGATCATAATTTTGACCATCATGCCGCTGAATAATATGCTGATCCAAAAAATTGAAACCTTTACGGAAGCCAATTATGACTACCTTTTCGAGCTTCACAAACACTACCACGCCAACCCGGAACTAACTTTGTTTGAGTTCAATACCGCTGCCCGACAAGCGGAAGAATACCGAAAAGCCGGTTGCGACCAGGTTGCCCTGCTGGCCGGAACGGGGGTGGTTGCGCTCATCGAAAACGGCTCCGGCCCCACGATCTTGTACCGGAACGACCACGATGCCCTGCCGATCCAGGAGGAAAACGACATTCCATACCGCAGCACGGTGCCCAATGTTGGTCACCTTTGCGGTCACAGCATGGTGCCAGCCATTTCGGTGGGCGTGGTACGCAACCTCGTTTCGTTGAAAGATCATTGGTCGGGCACGGCGGTCATTGTAAGTCAATTGGGCGAAGAAAGCGGCGACGGTGCCCGGAAAATGTTGAATGACGGCTTGTACGAGCGGTTTCCACGCCCCGATCTGGCCTTAGCCTGGCATTGCAGCCCTACGCTTCCCGGTGGCACGGTGGGCATCCGGAAAGGGCCGACGATGGCTTGCGCGGCGCATTTGGATATTTTGGTCAGGGGCGTCGGCGGGCACGGCGGGTTCCCCAGCGAAACCAAAGACCCGGTGGTGTTGGCCGCTTCGATTGTGATGCGGTTGCAAACGATCGTGAGCCGGGAAGTGAACCCACTCGAACCGGCTGTCGTCACGGTGGGTTCTTTTGTCACTAATTCCCAAAAAGGCACGGTCATCCCCAGCGAGGTGTTGTTGAAACTGACCGTTCGCTGTTTTTCTTACGCCGTGTACCTGCAAATCCTTGAGGCCATCGAACGCATCTGCCGCGGAGAGGCCATTGCTACGGGGCTTCCGGAAGCGCTGTTTCCCAAGGTAATGCCGTTCTCTTTTTTCACCGAATCGGTTTACAACGATCCGGAACTAACCACGAAAGTGGAGGAGATTTTTGTAGACTATTTAGGCCAAAACAGGGTTCGGAAAGAACCGGCGTATACCTTCGCTGAAGATTTTGCGCACTACGCCGACGGGGGCCGGATTCCACTTTCTTTTCTCTGGCTGGGTTCGGTGGATCCTGCTAAATTTGACGCGGACGGCAAGCCAAAGGAAGTGCTGCCTTCTTTGCATTCGCCCAGATTTTTGACGCACCCGCCTACGACGATCAGGACGGGGGTGAATGCGATGACGGTGGGAATAATGGGATTGATGGGGACTGTTTTAACAGAATGAGTATAGTCAAGAATCAATAAACCCCAGCACCTCACAAAAGACCTCCTGGAAAAGTGGACAGTTATTATTTCAGCGACCCTAAGGCGAGCAAGAGTTTATCGCCAGTTACCAAATAATCCGCTTCTATTGTATTGCACAGATCAAGCAAGTAATTGTCTTTTGCATCTTTGAAATTGGCTGTTCTTTTTTCAATGTCAATTGTCAAAAACGACTTTCATTTGGTTGAAGTCGGTGATTTTTCATAGCGCATTTCCATGAGAATATCTGCAACCTCTTCTTCTGAAACAGGCGCATTTTTGGGAGCATTCTTCATAAACCGCGCGATGATATCATCAAATTGATCAACTTTGACAAAATCATACGATTTCAAAACTTCCAGAAAGGCGGCCATTTCAGAAGCGGGTATTGTCAATACTAATTTTTGAGACGTAGCGGTCATGACGTGTACTTTTTTACAAAAACAGGGGTTAAAGCGCTCTTTTCAAAGCCCTTTCCGTTTAGAGCATGTTGGGCTTTTATTTGTACAGATTTTGTGGAGGTTTATATTCACCACGCTCATCCGAAAAACTGAACTTTACGCTTTCCTTTCGCGTTCTCATTTTCTTCCACCACAACAAACAAGGCTACTGTGAGTTTCAAACTGGTTTCTCCATTTAAACCGACCGGCGACCAGCCGCAGGCGATTGAAAAATTGGTCAAAGGCATCGAAGCGGGCGAGCAAACCCAGGTATTGCTGGGCGTCACCGGCTCGGGTAAAACGTTCACGATGGCCAATGTGATTGCCCAATTGGACCGCCCCACGCTGGTTTTGACCCACAACAAAACCCTGACTGCCCAGCTCTACGGCGAGTTTTGCGAATTTTTTCCCGACAATGCCATCGAGTATTTCGTGTCGTATTACGACTACTACCAGCCAGAGGCTTATTTATTTGTTACAGATACCTACATCGAAAAAGACCTGCAAATCAACGAGCAGGTAGACAAATTGCGGCTTCGGGCAACGTCTTCGCTCTTGTCAGGCAGGCGCGACATCATCATCGTGGCGTCGGTGTCCTGCATCTACGGCATGGGGAACCCGGAGGATTATAAAACCGGGATCATCCGCATCCAAAAAGGCTTAAAAATTTCGCGAAACGGTTTCTTGCACAGTTTGGTCAACATCCTCTACTCCCGCACGGAAATAGAGTTTAAACGCGCCACTTTCCGCGTGCGCGGCGATACGGTGGACATCAACCTGCCGTATGTGGATTACGGCTACCGCATTACGTTTTTCGGCGATGAAATCGAAAACATCGAACGCATCGAAATCGAAACGGGCAAACGCATCGAATCTATGGACACGGCGGCCATTTTTCCCGCCAACCTCTACGTGGCACCCAAAGAACGCATGCACCAGATCATCCGTGAAATAGAAGACGAACTTCATGGTCAGGAAAAATACTTCGAACGCGAAGGCAAACACATGGAAGCGCGCCGCATCCGGGAGCGTACGGCCTTCGACCTGGAAATGATCAAAGAATTGGGTTATTGCAGCGGCGTGGAAAACTACTCGCGCTTTTTTGATGGCCGCAGACCTGGCACGCGCCCTTTCTGTCTGCTTGACTACTTCCCCGACGACTACCTGATGGTGATTGACGAAAGCCACGTCACCATTCCGCAGGTTCGGGGTATGCACGGCGGCGACCGGGCGCGCAAGCTGAACTTAGTGAATTTTGGATTCCGCCTGCCTTCGGCGATGGACAACCGCCCGCTGAGTTTTACGGAGTTCGAAAGCATGACCAGCCAGATCATTTTCGTGAGTGCAACGCCCAGCGATTATGAATTAGAACAAACCGGCGGCGTATTTGTGGAACAACTGATTCGCCCCACCGGCCTGCTCGATCCACCCATCGAAGTGCGCCCCAGCCTTAACCAGATTGACGACCTGTTAGACGAAGTGCAACAGCGCGTCATACGCAACGAACGCGTGCTGGTGACCACCCTGACCAAACGCATGGCGGAAGAATTGGCCAAATATTTTGCAAAACTGAACGTAAAAGTGCGCTACATCCACTCGGAGGTGGAAACGATGGAGCGCGTGGAAATCCTGCGCGACCTGCGTCTCGGCGAATTCGACGTACTCATCGGGGTGAACCTGCTGCGGGAAGGGCTCGATTTGCCGGAAGTTTCTTTGGTCGCCATTCTCGACGCGGACAAGGAAGGTTTCCTGCGCAACGCCCGCTCGCTGACCCAAACAGCAGGCCGCGCAGCCCGTAATGTCAATGGTTTAGTTATTTTTTATGCGGATAAGGTCACTGATTCCATGCAACGCACCATTGACGAAACGAATCGCCGCCGCATCATCCAGACGACCTACAATGAAGAAAACGGCATCACGCCGCGAACGGTGGGCAAAACCCGGGAAGAAATCCTGAACCAAAGCTCGATCCTCGACATCCGGGGCAAAAAATCGCAGGCCTACATCGAGCCGGAACACGCGAGCTTGGCCGCCGATCCGATCATCGCCTACCTCACTCGCGATCAATTGGAAAAAATGATGGCCGACACGGAAAAGAAAATGAAGCAAGCCGCCAAAGATTTGGATTTTATGACGGCGGCGCAGTTTCGGGATGAGTTGTTTGCGCTGAAGGAACGGGTGAAGGCGGTGGGGTGAGTTTTTTTATTAATTTTGATCCCCAAATGGGCACCAATTGCCCGATACCTGCACTAACCCAATGAAGTATTCTGACCAGCAACTAATAGAAGCCATAAGCAACGGA
>Ga0226658_10001270_pt1 | contig 12700 bp, 11 predicted proteins | sample OliLak19BULKMAT1_FD_169091 | JGI IMG/M metagenome (GOLD analysis project Ga0226658, IMG submission 169091) | Freshwater microbial mat bacterial communities from Lake Vanda, McMurdo Dry Valleys, Antarctica - Oligotrophic Lake LV.19.BULKMAT1 (v2)... | ecosystem: Environmental > Aquatic >... | reverse complement strand
AGTCTCTTTCATAAAAAAAGTAGATTTATCCCTATTTGCTTTTGTATTATCGTTGGATGACCAGTAAGATCGAAGTTCTCTATTTATCTTACTTACCAACGCATTGCTGGTATCGCTAAGCTGAAATTTTTCTTGCACCAATTTTGAGAAGAAAACATCTCTGATTCCGTCTTCTCGCAGATCGTCCATAAAAACAGGAAGTACAACCAATTTTAAAGGCAAACTATTTTTCCAATATTCATAGATTAGGTAAAACTCTTGTAATCCTGCATTGGGCAAACTAATACAAAGAATTTCGTAGGGTGTATCTTCTGCTTTCCTATTTAGTAGTTCAATGAAATTTACTTCACCACTCTTCTGCTGATTAATACTGTGTGTTTGGGAGTTGCCTAAAAAAAGTATCACGGGCTTGCTGCCTCTTTGCTGCCATGCCTTCACCAACACATCGTACTCATCTTTATTAGTTCGCTGAATATGAAAAGGCATCCCAGCTTTATCAACTGCGTTATACGTAGCTGTTTCAGTTCCTAACGCCAGGTTTTCAAATTTTCTATCCCCACTAAAGAAAATAGCAATTATGAAATACGATAAAACCAAACCAACTAGAATTTCAAAGAATAGCTTACGCAAAGTCATGTTATAAAATTGCACTTCAATTTGCCAACAAGAAATTATACTCCGAAAGGTAGCTTCGCGATGAGGTATAATCGCGCGCATATTCTAATGCATTACTTCGATAGCGACTATAGTGATCTTCTGAAAGTATGGATATTTCCTCAAAGGTATTAAACAAAGATTCCTGATCGGATAAGTCAATATAGTATCCGGCACCCTTTTTATCAATTTGTGACCACGGGGTGTTCTTGGAAATAATAACAGGTACACCCGCAGCCAGCGAATCAAAAATAGCATGACCAAAATTCTCACCTTGTGTTGGCAATACAAAAAAATGATACTTTTGAAGAGTATCCGGTACTTGCCATGGCGCAACCGATCCTTTATAGTTTATGGAATCTACTTTAATAAGAGAGGTGCATTTACTCCAATAATTTTCGTCACTAATGGGGCCGTAGATATCTAACGAAAATCTACTACTGTATCTATTGACTGCTTCTATAATCAAGTGCAGATTTTTATTTGGATTGATAAGTGATAAAAATAGCAGCTTTACCTTTTCAGCAGGTTGAAAATATTCTATTTGCGTTGCGGCAGAAACCTGTCGCGGAATATTTGGAGCAACAAAAACCAATTGACCTTCTCCGAAAATATCTCGGATATAGTCTTGCTCTTGTTCGTTTGTTGCGTGCCACTTAGTATTTTTGGTTAACAGCGATTTAAAAAAAAACAAAAATATTTTTTTTTTCAGTTTGCCTCGACTAAGTGCCCAAGGTTGAAGCATACCTCTAGGCGATATGATTGTATCAACGCCCTTTAATCTTGCAAACAAAACGCCAAATAGAGAAGTGTGCCAATGAAATACACCATTTATGAGAACTACCTCCGGCTTGCAATCATTAAAGACTTTCAGTATCGTAAATGGATTGATAAACTTAGTGTAGTAAATATATTCCTGATGTAAACCTTGCACCCAAACATTTTCTTGAATAGCTGGAGCTGAACCCTTACCATCTACATCTTTACTGAGGGAGACAAGATAGAATGTAGCCGAATCCTTAAAGGTGTTAACTATATTAAACAAAGACTGAACGGGCCCGCCAGCTCCATAAAATGGCCAGTAGTAGGGATACAGTAATAGAATTTTTTTCTTCACCTAACAGCTAGAACCAAAAATGCTTAACCTAAAATTTTTTACGGAAAAAATTAATAACTAAAAAAATTAAATAGCCCTTGACAAAACTATTAATCACAATATAAAAATCATTATTGGCGCGAACCAGATAGCTAAATAGGAAAGGGATCCAAATGATATTGATAGGGTCTAATAATACATGCCGGCTGATAAATAAATTTAACAGTTTAGAAATTACTACGCCAAAAATAAATAGCCCTAAAAACGAACCCCACCTTCCAAAGTTGATATAGAAATCGCCCAACACTCCTATTGTCATGGACGTACTGGTTGATAGTTTGTGACCCGTATACTTATAAAATTTATCTTGCCCTCCTATCACTTTCTTATCCGCAAAGAAAATACGTGGAAGTATTGTACCCGCCAAATCTCCAAAAAAATCCTCCCCGTCAGCAAATGGTTGACGGCTAGGTACCCATTTTAATACTTTGCCCAAATGCCAACCCTGATTCAAACGCCCCACCGTACGAACGACCCCTTCCGATTTGGCAAACGGATCATTTTCAGAATTTTTCTTACTACTTGCCAAATCAGCTAACGACTCAACACCAACTTCCTTCTTACCAGACCATGTTGCATCCCTATACTCCTGCTTTACCGATTGAATAAAAATAAGAACTGGTATTGCCAGTAATATAAAAGTTGATCTAATAAAAAAAGAAAATTTGTACTTCAAACAAACAACAAAAAAAAGATAGGTTGACCAAACAAAAAAATCAATAAAAATTCCACCGCTTAAAGCAGTCCTTATTAGATCTAAATAAACCAGTAATAGTATTACAATATTTTTCGTGGACGGTGCAAATACGTAACACATACCGCCAATCAATTTTAAATAGTAGGTAAATGAAGTAATCGATTTAATTCCCGGTGCACCTATTGCCTCTACTATTTCAAAAAAATAGGAGACCGCGATCAGTATATTACCAAGCGTAGCGGCCTGATGGGGAGTAATTTTCTTTAATAAATCTCGCAAATCGATATCCCTATTAAACACGAATACCCCCGCAAACAAAAAGAACAGCGCTGGCAAGACAAATTCGAAAAGTTGCTCTTGTTGAATTGGCATCTGCTTGCGAAGAACTGGATATTCACTGTAGATCAGGTAAACAGAAAAAACATACTGAATAAAATAGACAAACAAAAAAAGGTAGAGAATAGGGAAGACTTTACCTGACTTCCATATAAATAGTAAATAAATTAAAATAGCTACGGTAAATAGTACTATTTCATTCATGACCCCTGTTCTTTAGAGCCCTATATACTTCAACATATTGTCTTGCTATATTCTCAACTCTAAATCTCTCAATGTTCACAAATCCATTGTTTATCAATTCAATTCTATAATCATCATCGGCTATTACCCTTAAAATACCCTCTCGAATTGAATTAATGTTGTACGGATCAACCAGATGGGCAGCGTTGCCCGCCACTTCAGGCATAGAAGACATATTACTAGTTACAACTACACGCCCTATTACGTTGGCCTCTAATATAGGAATACCAAATCCTTCGTAGGTAGACACAAAACATAGTATATCACATTGGTGATACATTTTTACTATCTCTTCATCATTCAGCTCGGTTACAGACGTGAATTCAATTCTGTTTGCCGCAAGCTCTTCAATAATCGATTCATCCAGCGCACCTACAATATTTAGATGACAAGAGATTCCCTCGATCGCTCGAATCAGGCGATGAACATTCTTATTGTGCTTTGTTCCCACCTGCAGTATCACCGGCTTTTGCGTATTAAACAACTTGGGTGATGGATTAAATAATCTAGATACGGGATTATGAATTACCACTATTTTAGTGGGATTAACAGAAACATATCTGAGTAGTTCTTTCTTGGTAGCCTCAGAAACTGTTGTGATGTAAGATGATCTCCAGACTGGAATTCTAATCCAAAACCAAAGCAAAAGAAATCTGGCTAAAGGGTTAGCGTGTTTCATAAAACCTATGTCGTGTACAGTAAGAATGGTCTTACTTTTTCGAAGAAACAGTACAGCAAAATTAATATCGCCTGTAATGTGGTTAACATCTGCTTGGTTAAACATTACTTCAAAGCCTATGAACAGCCTATTGAAAAAACCCTTACTAGGAAAGGAAACCTCCTTCTTTATCCCTTCTACTTCTGTAGGAAATTTTTCACAAACCTGCTTAAATAAATTCTCAATGCTAAAATTTCCTGTCAGGCGTTTACGAAAAAATAAAACTACTTTCATTTTTTAGGAACTGAGTAAATTAACGAGTAACTTTTTCGGATTCGTCTTAAAATAAAACATCCATTACACTTTAGTAAAATGAATAACAGTTCGTAATACCGCTATTCCAATAAAAAAATCAGAATTAAACTTTTGTGAATAAGAATTTTAACCAAATGAACAACTATAAGTAAATCAGGGGCATCGCTAAGAACCTGTGATTTCTTCACCTCAAACCTTTCCCTTCTCCATCCCGATAGCTATCGTAAGAGAAGGATGAGCGGAGTTTTTAGAGCTGCCCTCAATTTGTAGGTCACTACTGCGGGATACTCATGTCTCCTCTTGATAAATAAATCCGTTTCTATCCTCTAGGTGGTTTATGAGTAATGGGTTTCTGTAGTAATCAACTTTGCCTGCCAAATAGTGATTTGTCTCTGCTAACGACTTACTAAACAATTTAATTTGTCTAAAAATAAATTGCACTCCAGAAGTAAGACCTATTCGGTTTAAAAAAACTGATCTCATTAAAAAAAAATAATTCAACATCGTTAATGTTAATTCACGACCGTTATGAATTTTATATCTAAATATCCAGGCTTTTATACATTTTTCCCGAGTCACCCAATAATCAAAAATTCTCAATTCACATCCACCCGTTTGGAATTCATCATGAAAAACAGAAACCTGAGTTGTGTAGTATAATTTAATATCTTTAAACGGAAGTCTCAAAAAAAACTCCTGATCTTCGGCTGTTTTAGCGAATTCAAACAGAAATGGATCAAAACCACCAGACTTCAGAAAAGAATTTTTACGAATAAATAATGCGGCACTAATTGTATCAGTTATTACGAACAGCTCGTTGTCTATTTTATCAATCACCTTGCTAAGGGCGATATGCCCATCGCTCGGATTACTGTCAGTTCTGACCCATGGAGTAAAGCATTCAATGAAAGAAAATTTTTTAATAAAATTTAACCCAGCCTCACAAAAATCAGCCTCAGGAACTAGGTCATCGTCTAAGAAAAGCAACACATCGCCCAAAGCATATCTACTACCCGCATTCCTTGCAGCCGAAGCATTTGGCTGCTCCTGCTTAATCCTTTTAACACCCGAAATTATTGAAATTCCGATCTCCCTTTCCAAAAATCCATTTTCATTTTGATCTATTAGTATGATTTCAATCGCACCCGCTATAGTTTGCTTTTGTAATAATCGGATTAGTCTCAGGAGGCTATCAGTCCGTTTATAAGTGGGTATAATAACTGAAAGCATAATCATTTTTGATAAGCTTTGATCTTCGAATTATAATCCATTTCAAATCTACTTTCTGTAGTCCAAATATGATCTATCTCACAATTCGTTTTAATGATGTTATTACTTGGCTTTCCTAAAAGATTAAAATCGATATCCTCAATTTTTGGTTTTGATTGTGAATCTAACACATGGTTTTCACGAAATCTTCCCTTCATCCAAGTTGCAAGTGTCGGCAGTCGCATAAGAAAATATGTTTCAATTAATGGTCTATATGGTTTAAAATAGGCAAATACCAACTTTAAAATATTTCGATTGCCTTTCTTTGGGTTTGAAGGAATAAAAAATATTTCGGTTGTAAGGTTATAATATCTTATATAAAATTCATAGAGTTGTTTCAATGTCCATTGGGGTAATGAAACTAAAGTATATGTTCCTTCCTTATTTAAATGACTAGCACAACCAATTATTGCCTCAGCGATTGAACTCACAAAAACCGTGTTGGTTAAATCATTTGGCGAGCCATCCACATAGACTTTCTGGTTTTCGCTTAATTTTCTTCTAAAGGATGTGTTTACAGATTGTAAGAAACCATGAACCTGTCCTATTCTCAAATTAAAGGCCGCCACCTTATATTTTCGACCTAGTTGTTCTACGGTTTTCTCAGCATATCTCTTGATATGGGCATACGATGTTCTTGGTATTTTGTAGTCTCTAATATATTTTTCGCCAAGAGGCATACCGTATGCACTTATACTACTCATATAAATGAAACTACTTTTAGTTGGCATGCACGAAAATATGTTAGTTAAATTGGCTCGAATAGACTGTTTGATTGAGAACATTTGCCCGCTAGGGTATGTAAAGTCAACAATCACATCCAAATTCCTAAATTTTTCAGTTAACTTTTGTCGATCGCTCATGTCAACAATTTCCAATGGAATTTCCAATAAATCAAAATAAACTCTTCCGTATGAAGATCTCAAAAAACAGATTACTTCAATATCCAATTGGTTTTTCAATAAATAGGCTACTGAGGCTCCTACTTGGCTACTCGCCCCAATAATTCCAACTCTCATGATCTATCGTGTGTGTTTGTATATTTGTTCAATCCAAGAAGTGGTGAGTAAACTAGACTTTCCTTGTGTTAGATTTCCGTCTTTTTCTCTTAGTGCACATAAATATTTTTGCCAAAATACTGAAAATGAACTGATAATTGAATCCGCAGTATCCGGTATCTCTAATTGCTCTAAATAGAAGCTCAAATCAGAATTATAGTTTGATCTAACATTAAATTTTGTAATTGGCGAAAGCTGACATTTAATTCTTGCATTATCAAAGATCAGCTCAATACCATTTTCAAGATTCCGCAAAGTTGAAACCTCGCAATTAACTACAACATTGCCAAGAGGAGTATTAAACTCAGAGCTAAAAATGGAATCATAATCTATGCCTTCTTTCAGGATAGATTTTACAGTGTTAACATGAACTTCCGAGCTATTGGTGGCAATAAGTAACTGGTCTAAGATGTGTATGGCACTTTCAATAATAACACCACCACCAGCCAAGTCAACATTTGACAAATAGCCCCCGCCCCCTTTAAGAGAAAAATTCCCTTGCTTAAATTCTATTTGATTGAGCTTACCGAATAACTGGGAGGAAATAATCGTGCTAAGTTTTGCAAGTGATGAGTAATATCTTCTCTGAAAGCCAACAGCTAATTTATATGAAGGAAATAGAGCGCAATAATAATTATGTTCATTAACTGAAGTAGCAAAAGGCTTTTCAACATAAATACCAATATTATAAGAAGCACATAATTCAATGTGCCTTTTTCTTGCCCCATAAGGAATTGTAATTAGGCAAACATCTATTTCACCGAGCCTCTTCTCTAAACTTGCCTCTAAAATAAACGGAATTCTATACATTCTAGAAAGCAATCTACTTCTTTCAACATTTCTATCATATATCCAAGAAACAGATACTTCATCAATTCTATTCAATACGGGAAGATGGGAATTCTCCACAATGCTTCCCGCTCCGATTATTCCTATTTTAAATTTTGATTTCAAATCCTAATTCGATAAATGCTTTAATGCTATCAAAGCCTCCCCCGCTCGCTCTTTATAAGAATAGCCAGCGTCTAATGTCCTTTTTCGGGCGGCAATCCTTATTTCACTAGCCTCAATCGTTGAGAGCGACAATAGATACCTTATCAATTCAACACAGTCATCAACGCTATCAAAAAAAAACGCTTCCTTCTTATCCACAAAAAACAATTGATGTTCATTTGTTTTAGGTGCTACCATAATTCCTCCAACTCCAGGCGCTTCAAAAGTGCGCATATTGTGTGAATCGAGATTGTGAGCCCGCATTAAATTTAACTGAATTCTATACTTCCTTAATGTTTTCCATAATTCATCACCATAAACCGGAGGATGAATTGAAACATTTGAATGCTTTATATAGTTGTTCCAATAATAGCCATAAACATCAATTTCAATTCCTGCATTGCCCAATGCTTTTATAAACGCGGCTCGTTCTTTATCAGGATTACCTAAAAAACATACTTTTACAATTTCCTTTTGTGCCTCGCAAGCTCTAATTAATTCATCAGAGGAATCAAAACCAAAAGGCAAAAAAAAGGTTTTTAGTTTAAATTCCTTCTCTAGCCGATTTTTTACTTGCAAATTATAGGTGAAATGTAAGTCATACAGAAATATTGAATTTGTAATATTTGCATTACCACTACCCCTACCTGAAAAGATAAAGGGATTATCGGGATTATAATTTACCAGCTTGATTTTTTTAGACTTTACCCATTGCAGCGATTCTGGAAAAATCTCCAACCCCTTGAAAATCCAAATAACATCTGGATTCTCAAGCTCTACCAATTTCCTGAATTGGGCATTTATTAATTTATATACTGAGGATAGACCCAATCGAAATATAATTTTATTTAAGAAGTTCTTAGAATAATATTCATAAAACAAATTAGGGGCTAAAAATCTCGATACGTTGACTCCAAACTGTTGGAGATACCTGGAATAATAATTTTCTATTGCCGAAAACCCATTTCCCCCTACAATTAAAACTTTCAGATTGTTCATAGTACAGAAAACGCTAGAATCAGTTGGCGCCACTGGGCGTTAAACCCAGCTTTGTCAAACGATCTCCGTAAAATTTAGCTTGATTTTTTATTGTTAGGAATTGATGAGCACGATTTACTGCCCGGGTCTGGATATCCTGACGCAATGTGACGTCAGTTAAATGTAGCCTTAGTGCAGCTTCTAAAGCAGCTATATCACCCTCTTTTACCACTACGCCACCATCAGAAATTAGCTCTGGCAGGGCTCCTGAATCAGATGCGATCACAAGTATCCCACATGCCATTGCCTCTGGCGCAACCCTGCCATATTGTTCTTTCCATTTCGGGGTTGAGATAGAGGGCATTACAATTATATCTGCCGTGTTCATATAGTCTGCCACCTCGGTGTGATTTGCCTCTATATAAATAACACGTTCACACAAGCCTTGCTGTTTAATCAAATCATCAATTGTTTTCTGGTAGCGCGTAATTGAATGGCTGAATTTATCCAACATAAAGTTCCACTCCAAATCCTTCAATCTACCCAGCGCTTGAACCAACAGATGTACTCCTTTCTCCTCAATTACTCTACCAAAATAGGCAATAGTATCTGATTTAATATTTAATTCTTTAACCAGAGATTGTCTTTTATCAGGATTAGGAAAGAAAATTGAACTATCAAATCCCAGCGGAATTTTTATCACGTTTTGATAGCCTTTGCCTTTAAACAATGCGGTTCCATCACCACTAATGGTAAATACGGTGTTTATATTTCTCTTTGCTAATAAGTAGAGTGCTTTCTTCACGAGTGAAGACGGCAAAGAGGATATCCCTTTTCTTAAAAGTGTTGGCCATACATCAAAAGATAAGTTTTCACATGAAAGAGAAAATAAAATAATTTTTCTGTTCCTACATAACTGACCTATTCTAACTGCCATCGTACTAACAGGATCACTTTCTATTAATATTACTTTAGGCTTTCTTGCGTTCAGAAGCTCTGCTATTTTTTGAAAATAAAAAGTTCTCGGATTGGAACCTGATAGCTTCAAAAAATGAATAGTCGGATCTGTATCTCTTTTCTTTTCTGCAACCAATACATTTCCATCGGCAAGCGGATAGGTAGAAGGGATGACCATTTCTATCGCCCATCCCAATTTAATCATTTCAATATAAACATTTCTGTTTATGGCTGTAACCGATGCCGTTGAAACAACTAATAGATCAATCATTTTTACTAAAGTGTAGATTACAAAAACGAATCATGTCATCCAATTCCAATTCGTAATTATTGAATGGTTCAAAGCCCAGTTCTTTCAACCTACCTGACGTGATAGAAAAATACGGGTCTTTTATCTTGCTACTTCCTTCAGGCAAAATAATAGGGATGGATAACCCTATAACTCTTGCGTACGCGTTCTTTACTGCTTCCGCCATCTCTAACACCGTTTTACATTTCCCTGCGGCAAGATTAAAGATTGGATGGTGGTTTATCCCAGGCATTTCTAACAGTGTTTCTACTGCCCTCACAACATCCGATAGCGCTATAAAATCTCGATACTGCATACCGCTTGAGGTAAGACGAATCTCCTTATTTATAATTGCGTGTCTACAGATATCATTTAGTAACAAACTCCAGCGGTTTACAGAAGGAAATAGTGGCCTTCCAAAAGAGTTAGAAAGTCGCACTACAATGCCATCTATCTTACCTGACTCATTGGCAGCCAATACATAATCTTCGGCCGCCCGATGGGTAATAGCATACGGATGAAGGGGTCTCGGCATGGTGAACTCATCCATGTTATTGTTCTCTACGTTTTTGCCATAAATGTGGATGGTCGAGAAAAAAATAAACCGTTTTACTTTTTTGTGAATAGCATTCTCAAGTAGTTGCCTTGTGTGATTAATGTTGACAAGAATTGCTTGATCGGGATGGGTAACACATTCTATTTCGTTTAATGCTGCTAAATGAATAATTGTATCAATTCCATCCGGAAATGTATCAGGCAATAGAAGAGCAGGATGATTTATGAACTCAACATTAGTAAAAGAATCAACAACTGTGTTGCTTGGTTTACTCCTAGAACTTACCACCAAAGAATAAGACGCTTGAAGACGTTCAACTATTCTTCCCCCTACGTAACCTAAGCCCCCAGTAATCAATATCCTCCTACCCATTCTTAAAATGTTGGATATTCAATTATACCCGAATCAATCGAGCACGTTTCGGCTTCATTTGGATCATGTTCAATACTCGATATATTTAACAAAATACTATCGCCTTTATATATTCCTTCGAATGCCACCCACAGACCGGGGTGTATAGTCAATCGCTGGTAGTTTTCGCTTGGAGAAAGCTCAAAAATTGAATATTGTTTATAGGACGAGCTATCCACTCGGTCATCAAAAATAGTAAACCGAATCTTTCCGTAGGGAACAACAATATTCAGCACCATATCATGATGCTTTTTCCAACCTTTTCTCGCACCTTCTTTAATCAACGAAAAGTACACTTCACCAAAAGAAGTAAAAGTATCTTCGCTTTTTTTTAAGGCATGCATTACGTTTCCGAGTTCGTTGGTAATAATCTTCAACGGTGTAAGAGCAACTCCTTGCATTAATTGGCCCATGCTATCTCTTTGGTCTTAGCCTCATTTGTGTAGTTTGAAATTTGATCTACGGTTAACGAATACATTTCACTTATATCAGAGTAAAATTCCAAATACCATAAAGCTGTGTAATTAACCGTCAAATCAAAATTAAGAACTGGTTTCCAGTGCAACTGGTGGAGTGCTTTATCACAATTTAATTTTAACAAGCCTGCCTCATGAAATTTATGATTAGAATCAAAAATAAACCGATCAAAGGAAGTATTGAATTTCCAAAGTGTGGAGATCCTAGACAGCAGTTCATAGACAGTATGGCTTTGATCGGCCAATGGGCCAAAATTATAAGCCTCGCCACAAATTTTTCTTTCAGTTGTCATTAATTGCGCAACTCTCAAATATCCGCTTAGAGGCTCAAGTACGTGTTGCCAAGGTCTTGTAGCGGTTGGATTTCTTAGTTCAACAGGTACAGAATTATTCCATGCACGAATGCAATCCGGCACAATTCTATTTGCTGCCCAATCTCCTCCGCCTATTACGTTACCGGCTCTTACTGAAACAGTCTGAACATTTGAGTCAACCTTCGAAAAATACGATTGATGATAAGTATTGATGATAAGTTCAGCAGCGCCCTTAGAGGCACTGTAAGGATCTTTTCCGCCTAGGCAATCATTTTCTCTATACCCCCAAGTCCATTCCACGTTATCATAACACTTATCGCTTGTAATAATTACAGCGTTACATTTATTTTTAAGTCCTCTCAATGCCTCCAGTATGTGAGCAGTGCCTAGTACATTTGTAGCTATTGTTTCGATCGGGTTGGTGTAGGAAGCCGAAACAATTGGTTGAGCGGCCAAATGAAAAACAAAGTCCGGACTAATCACCTCAAAAATTCTCTTGATCGATTCTAAGTCTCTAATGTCGGTTTGATAATGCTGAATTCGATCTCTCAACTTTAATGCTTCAAACATGGATGGGTTCGTTGGCACATCTTTTGAAATCCCATAAACTTTAGCACCTAATTCAAGAAGCCAAACAGTGAGCCATGAACCTTTAAACCCAGTATTGCCAGTAACAATTACTTTTTTACCGTTAAATACATTTCCAAAATTACCTATTTCCATACTTTCCACTTAGGTTGATTGGTTGCCCAAAGTTCATTTAATTGGTTCTTATCCCGCAAGGTATCCATGCATTTCCAAAACCCTTGATGTTGAAACGAGTACAGCTCTCCGCTAGAAGCAAGCTGCTCCAATGGTTCTTTTTCAAAAACCGTATTGTCATTTTCTATATAATCTAACACCTCTGGCTGGCAAACAAAAAAGCCACCATTTATCCAAGTGCCATCTCCTTTGGGCTTCTCAAGAAAAGAGTGCACCTGATTATGACTTCCTAACGAAAGAGCACCGAACCTCCCTTCAGGTTGTACGGCCGTCATGGTAGCCAATTTCCCATGCGATTTATGAAACCTAACTAAATCACTAATATTGACATCGGAAACCCCATCTCCATAAGTCAATAAGAACGGTTCATTGCTAATAAATTGTTTAGCTCGCTTTATTCTCCCTCCCGTCATGGTGTCGAGCCCAGTATCCAATAGCGTAATTTTCCAAGGCTCGGAGGCGTTATTATGGATTTTCAAATCATTCGTTGACAGGTCAATTGTCACATCGCTACGATGTAAATAATAGTTGAAAAAATACTCTTTTATTACAAATCCTTTAAAGCCTAGCAAAACTAC
>Ga0226658_10001266_pt1 | contig 12726 bp, 8 predicted proteins | sample OliLak19BULKMAT1_FD_169091 | JGI IMG/M metagenome (GOLD analysis project Ga0226658, IMG submission 169091) | Freshwater microbial mat bacterial communities from Lake Vanda, McMurdo Dry Valleys, Antarctica - Oligotrophic Lake LV.19.BULKMAT1 (v2)... | ecosystem: Environmental > Aquatic >... | reverse complement strand
CGGAGTCCAAGCCGGAATCGCGCAGCGATGGGCGAAGCGTGGGCAGACCTGGCTCGACCAGTGCCGAGCCACGTCGGGCCGCAGCGGCGCCGACCACGACTCGCGGCGGCGGCGACGCCGGCGGCGATGCGGTCGATTACCGCACGGTGCGACCCAAGTCGGCGCCGGTGATGAACATCCCGAATCGGCCGAGCTCGGTCTCGCCGGCGGGAGAAATGCTCGGCACGCCGGAGAAGGCCACGCTTGCAGGCCCGCGGGTCATTCGCGTCGAGGCGCCCGATGCAGTCGCCGCGCCGCGCCCGATGAACCGCAGCGGACCCGGCGGCGGACGGCCCACCGATGCCAACCGCACTCGTGATGGTCGCGGCGGCGCTGGTGCCGGAGCTCCCGGAAGCCTGGCTTCGCGGCGACCGACCGGTCGGCGCTCCAACGCCGGCGAGAGCCCCTCGGGACGAAGCGGTCGTGCCTTCTTCGCCGATTCGGTTCCCTTCGAGCCGTGGCGCGAGCAGGATCTGCTGGAGCGCGATCAGCGCCTGCAGAAGTCCACCGGATTCGTCCGCGCCCATCGTCGCGACGCCAAGCGTCCCGGCGGTCCGGGCGGTCAGCGCGGCACGGCGTCGGGTCGACCCGAAGGACCGACGAAGGTTCCGCAGCCGGTGACGGTGCGCGAGCTCTCGGCGGCAACCGGCGTGAAGGCCTCGGAGATTCTCCAGAAGCTCTTCCTGTCCGGCACCATCTCGACCATCAACTCCACCATCGACTCCGACAAGGCGGTCGAGGTGATGTTCGAACTCGGCATCGATATCGAGGTCGTCGAGCAGCAGTCGGCCGAAGAGGAGATCACCGCCAGGTTCACGGCGCGGGAGTCGATCGACGTCCGACCGCGGGCGCCGGTGGTCACGATCCTCGGCCACGTCGATCACGGCAAGACCTCGTTGCTCGATCGCATCCGCAACACCAACGTCGCCGGAGGCGAGGCGGGCGGCATCACCCAGAAGACCAGCGCCTTCCAGGTGCCGGTCAAGGCCGGTGACAAGGAACGGGTCATCACCTTCATCGATACCCCGGGTCACGAAGCCTTCACTGGCATGCGGGCCCGCGGTGCCAAGGTCACCGACATCGTGGTGCTGGTCGTCGCGGCCGATGACGGCGTGATGCCCCAGACCGTGGAGTCGATCAATCACGCCAAGGCGGCGGGCGTGCCCATCGTCGTGGCGCTCAACAAGATCGACAAGAGCGACGCGACCGAGCCGAACATCACCCGCATCCTCGGACAGCTCGCTGAACACGGGCTCAATCCGACGGAGTGGGGTGGTTCCACCGAAATCGTCCGCACCAGCGCCACCAAGGGCACGGGCGTTCAGGATCTCCTGGACATCCTCGACTATCAGGCCGAGCTGCTCGGTCTCGAAGCCGACTTCGGTGGCCTGGCGCGGGGCACCGTGCTCGAGGCCCGCATGGAGGAAGGCCGCGGCCCGGTGGCCAGCATCATGGTCCAGGAGGGCACCCTCAAGAAGGGCAACTTCGTGGTCATCGGTCGGGCCTTCGGCCGCATCCGGGACATCATCAACGATCGCGGGCAGCGGCTCGACGAAGCCGGTCCATCGACGCCGGTGGCCATCTCGGGCATCGACACCGTTCCTGACTCGGGCGACAAGTTCTACGTGGCCGAGTCGCTCAAGTCGGCCGAGCAGGCCGCGGACGACCGCAAGCAGGTCGAAAGGCAGCGCGAGCTGGCGACGCCCAAGATCACTCTCGACAACGTCTTCGAGCACCTCGCCAAGGGCACGAAGAAGGAGCTGTCGCTGGTGGTCAAGGCCGACGTGCACGGTTCGCTCGAGACCCTCAAGGCGGTTCTCGGCAAGCTCTCGACCGAAGAGGTCGCAGTCTCCGTCAAGCATGCCGCGGTCGGCGGCGTGAACGAGAGCGACGTCGGTCTCGCAGCGGCGACCGGGGCGATCATCATCGGTTTCAACGTGACCAGTTCGGCCAAGGCTCGAGCCTTGGCTGAGGCGAAGAAGATCGACATCCGGCTCTACGAGATCATCTACAACATCACCGACGACATCACCAAGGCCGCCCGGGGTCTGCTCGAGCCCGAGCAGCGCCTTCAGGTCCTCGGTCATGCGGAGGTTCGTCAGGCCATCCGCATCACCAAGGTCGGCATGATCGCCGGCTGCTACGTGACCGACGGCGTGATCGAGCGCAATGCCCAGGTCCGCGTGACCCGCGACGGCATCGTGGTCGAGAAGGATCGCCGTCTCGAGCAGCTCAAGCGCTTCAAGGACGACGCCAAGGAAGTCCGCGCCGGCCAGGAGTGCGGCATGAAGATCGACGGCTACGACGACATCCGTGCCGGCGATGTTCTGGAGTGCTACAAGACGGTGACGGTGGCCCGCGGATGATCATGTTCCCCCGACGCCCCCGACGCCCCCGACAGTGGATCATTGGAATCGGATCGACTTCGGCCTCCCGAGCGGGGTCGAAGTCGTGAGCCATCGACCCGAGCAGGTCAGCTCGCTCATCCGCAAGACCGTGCAGGAGTCGATCTCGCGCGGCCTGAATGATCCGCGCATCCGCGGGCTGGTCTCGGTGACGCGGGTCACCGTCGATCCGGACCTCTCCGAGGCCCGGTTCTCGATCTCGGTTCTTCCCGAGAAGGATGGCAAGCTCGCGGTACAGGGGCTCCAGAGCGCCGCAGGGCTGCTTCAGAAGCGACTCCGCGAATCGCTGTCGCTTCGTCGCGTACCCCGACTGGTGTTTCTGCTCGACGATTCGCTCAAGCGCCAGGCCGAGACCGAGGCGGCCATTCCCCGGGGTGACGGTGGCGTTCCCGCCTCGGATGTCAGCACTCCCCCGAACCCAGCCAACTGAAGCAACCCCGTGAACGCCCCCAAGCTCGCTGCACTTCTCAAGAAGCACCCCTCCGCGGTCTCGGCCACGCTGCCCGAGTCCCTGGCCACGCGCGATCCGATTGCGGTGCTCGTCTACTCCTTCCTGCTCTGGGAGGCGAACACGCCGATGGCCCTCGAGGCGTTCGAGCGCTTCACCGCGATGACCGTCGACATGAACGATCTGCGGGTGTCGCTCCCGGCCGACATCGTGGCCACGCTCGGCCCGCGCTATCCGCTGGCGGAAGAGCGGGCCCTTCGACTCAAGGCCACGCTGAACGACATCTTCCGCCGCGAGCACGCGGTGCGACTGCCGCCTGCCGCAGCGGGCAAGCGCGACATCCGCGCCTATGTGGAGAGCCTCGAGGGAATCGTGGCCCCGTTCGTGGCCACTCGAGTGATGCTCCTGTGCTACGGCGTGCACGGCGTTCCCGTCGACGAACGAACTCGTGAAGTCCTCATCGAGGCCGGCGTCTTCGAGCCCAAGGCCGATCAGCAGGAGATCAGCAACGTCCTCTCGCGGCACGTGAAGGCCGAGCAGTCCGAGCAGACCCATCTCGACCTGCAGGCCTGCGTCGATCAACTGCCGGTTGCGAAGCCGGTGAGCAAGCCAGACCCGAAGCCAGACCCGAAGCCAGTCCCGAAGCCAGACCCGAAGTCAGCCGCGAAGCCAGACCCGAAGCTAGACCCGAAGCCAGTCCCGAAGTCAGCCGCGAAGCCAGCCGCGAAGCCCGCGCCGGCCGCGGGCGTCAAGCCGATTGCGAAGTCCGCCAAGGCGGAGCCCGCTCCGGCGGCGGCAAAGCCGAACCCCAGGGGGACCGCGGCAAAGGGCGAACCCGCCAAGAAGGCCCGCGGCGGGAAGGGATGACCCTTGTGGCGATCCGCCCCGGCACAGCGATTCGGGTGCTCCTCGCCACCAGCGTGACGGCACTCTGCATTGCCGGCACGGGCGGCGGGACCGTGAGTGCGAACTCACCGGGACGACCAATGGTGGTCCGCCCTGCGGTATCGAGCGAGTCCGGTTCGATCAACGCACCTCCTGATCCGGCTCATGGCGTGGCTCCCGATCCGCCTCCTGATCTCGAAGACGTCGTCCTCAGACGGAGGCGCACCGACGACCCGCGGGCCTGGCTCTCACTCCCCGACGTCGCGCCGATCGAGTCGCTGCCCTTCGCCACGCCGGCGCCGCGGATGCCCGGTGGCGCCACCGATGAGGCATCGGCCGAACGGGCCAAGGCTGCCGGCCTCGAGGCCATCGAGTTGAATCGCTCGCTGGTGGCCATCACCGAGCTCGAGAAGGCCCGGGCTCATCGGCCCGATGACGAGGTCGTCCTGCGCGGCCTCGCTCGGAGTTACTTCAGCCTCGGAAACGCATCGCGAGCCATCGACGACTACCGACGCCTGCTCGAGGTGGCTCCGAACGATCGCGAGGCGCTCCATTTCATCTCGCTGTCGCTCTTCAATCGACGCATGCCCGCCGCGGCGCTCACCGCCCTCCTTCGACTCGATCGAGAGGTGAATGCGGCTGCCGACGATCAGTCGCCGGGTGCCCCGACTGCGGTCGAGCGAGTCGTCGTCCCGGTCCTGCTCGCGGCGGCGCTTCGTCAGACCGGCCACGATCGCGCCGCAATTGCGGCCATGCGTCGGGCCCTCGATCTGTTGGCGTCCATGCCGGTGCACGATCGCCCGACCCAACCCAATCAAGCGTCACGAAACGATGCCCAGACGGTGATGCAGCGGCAGTTCGCCGATATCGCTCGCGAACAGGGCGAATCGTGGATTGCAGTCGGCGATGGCCACGCCCGGCTCGGGGAATGGACCGAGGCGCTCGACGCGTACGCGACAGCGACGGAGGGCGATCCATCGCAGCTCGATCAGGTCCGCGCCCGGCGAACTTTCGTGCTGCTGATTCTCAAACGGAGTGATGACGCCCTGGTCTCATGGCTCGGCGGGCTCCCGGAGGACCGGGCAATCGGGGCCCGCGAATCGCGGGAGGCGACGTGGCTCGCCGAAGCCAGCGGCGACGCCGCCGCGGTGGCGCGGGCCCTCAAGCGAGCGGGAGAGACCGAATCACGTCCCGGGCTCCTGCGGCTCTCGGCGATGCTCCTTCCGGACGAGGACGCGGCGGCGCTGCGCCTCGAACTCCTGCGCAAGCTTCCTGGCGATGCCCTCCTGGCTCGGGCTCTGATCCTCGGAACACGAGACGTCGCAACCGTGATCCCCGCAACGGGGCGCGCAGGAGCCGAGGGAGACGGCGCTGACGACCTCTTGGAGCGAGCGGCGCATCGGGCCCTGAGCCTCATCGACGAGGGATTGATTGCACCGGAGGTTGCCGCGACGCTCCTCGCCGAAGCGCCAGCCAGGCCTGCGGCGCTTCGCCACGCAATCGAGACGCTGGGGGCGCTTCCGACCCACGCAACCTCGCCGAAGAGCCGCGCGAATGCAGCGGCCCTCGTGACTGCGATCCTCCTTCGCCTCGGCGCACCCGGTGACGCATGGCGTCACGCCCTCGCCGCCCGCGACGACGCGACGTTGACTCCGCATCGTGTCGCGGTGCTCCGAGCCCAGCTTGCCGCCGCTGCGGCGCTCGAAGAGCACTCCCTGATCGCCGAGGCCCTGGGGTGGAGCGATCCCGCGGCGGGAGAGTTCATCGCGAGCGGCCTCACCATCGGGCCCGTCGAGCCTGAACTCATCGGCGCGGCCGCGGCCGCCCTGATCCGGGTGCGCGAGTCGAATGCCGCAGAACGGGTGCTGGCCCAGGTGCTGACCCAGGTGCACGGCCGGGGGATGGCAGCCATCGAACCCGATGCCATCGAGACGCTTCCCGCCGCGGAGCGGGCCCAGCGTGCATCCACCTGGTTGGAGATCGCAGAGGCCTGGCTCGACGTCGCCGATTCCCGGGCCGACAGTTCGGTGCGCAGCGCCCTTGCCGGACGACCTGGGCTGCCGCGCAGCACCGATTGGACCGCGGCGCTCGAGGGGGCCAGGGCTGCGGCCGAAGCAGTGCTGCGGTTCGAGCCCAATCACGCCGGAGCCACGCGGATATTGATCGAGGCCATCGGCGTCGGAGTTCATGCCGGGATCGCGCCGACCCAGCCCGTGCAGGCGCGGCTCGACCAGCTCCGCGAGCGCTTCCGCAATCAACCTCAGTGGAGTGCCGTCCGCGAGGATTGCGCGGTGGTCTCGGAAGCCGCAGCGGGACGGTGGAACGAGGCGTGCCGCCGCATGGCCCTGCTGGTCGAGGAGCGGCCGCAGGATCGCCGACTCCTCTCGAGGCTCACCAACCAATGGCCTCGGCGCGGTTCACCGGACGACGCCTGCGACTGGTTCCGCGGCCGCGTCGAGCGGATGCCATCGAACGCTCGAGGCGTCGAGGGATACGTCGCGTCGCTGATTGCCCGGGGCGACACCGTTCGTGCCCTCGAGTGGCTCGAGGATCGTGTCGCTGGCGACCCCCAGGATCAGGTCGCTGGCGCACTCCTCGAAGCCCTGGAGTGGTCGGCGGGCCGCGGCGGCTCGGCGGCGCAGCGGGCCGAGTTGCGACTACGACAACGACCGGCGGCGCCCATGCGGGAGCTGAGTCTCGCCCAGCTTGCATGGCAGCGGGGGCGACCCGACGAGAGTCTCTCCATCCTTCAATCGCTCGAGGGCCACCGAGTCTCACGGCGCGAGTGGGCTGCGGCGGTCGACCTGCTGGATCGACTCGAACCGCCGCCCGACGGCAGCGCTGAGCTGCTGCTTCAACTCGTGGATCGTCTGCTCGAAGCGCCCACGGTGACGAGGCCGGGGGTAACCGGGCCCGGCGTGACCGGGCCGAGCGGAGAGGGCGATCTGCGCCCGGAGACGCTCAGTGCCGCGGTTGTCGCGGAAGTGGCCGTCGGTTCCGGCCGTGCGGCAATCGATCGACGGGTCTCCTCCCTCGCCCGCCTCGTCAACGGCACCATGAGCAGTGCCGAGGAAGCCGCGGTCTGGATCGAACTGGCCCAGGCCCTGGTCGATGCGCAGCGGCCCGAGGTGGCCGGCGACGCGCTGCGTCGGCGCCTCTTTGCTGAACCGCGTCTGGAGCGCGGCGAATGGATGGCGCTCGCCGACGCCGCCGCAACGGCAGATGTCGCCACCCGTGACCCCGCTCGCACCCGCGCGTTTCTTCGCGAGGTCCTGCCGCAGCGCTCCGAGACGGGCTGGCCGGAACTTCCCGAGCTGCCGCCCGACGGCAGCGTCGGGAGCGAAGCCCTCGTCTTCCTGAGCGGCCGCTGGACTCTGCTGCTCGAGACTGATGGCGCCATTGCCCTGCTCCGCCATGCCATCGACCTGGACTCGCAGCATGGCATGGCCCTCAACAACCTGGGATACGCCCTGCTCGAGCGGGATGGACCGACCGACGAAGTGGTCACGATGATCGAGCGCGCCGCGGCGCTCGTCCCAGGGTCGGCCAGCGTCATCGATTCCCTGGCGTGGCTGCGCTTCCGACAGGGACGCATCCACGACGATGCCGCGGGTCCGACGGACGGACGCGGCGCCGCCACGCTGATCAAGAGGGCTGTTGCCCTGGCGGGAAACGACCTGTCGCCGGAACTGCTCGATCACGCCGGCGATGTGGCCTGGGTTTCGGGCAATCGCGAGGATGCTCTGGTCTCGTGGCGCAGGGCGGTTGCCCTCGTCGACAGCGACTTCCCTCGGGCTTCGACCGTGAAGGCTCTCGAGCAGCATCAGCGCCAGGCGTTCGGCCTCGTCGTGGCCGACTCGCGCGAGATCTGGGACGAGTCGTACGGTCGGCCGCGGGAGCGTGCCCGCCGCAAGATCGAGCAGGTCGAGCACGGGCTTGATCCGCTCTGAAGCTCAGACACTCACTTCACCTTCACCCCTTCAAGACCCAATTCGGAACGAGCCGAGACCCGTGGCTGGACATAGCGCCTGGAAAAACATCAAGCATCGCAAGGCCAAGCAGGACAAGGTCCGCGGACGCGCCTGGACCAAGTGCAGCCGGGCCCTGATCGTCGCGGCTCGCAACGGTGGCGCCGATCCCAACTTCAACCCGTCGCTGCGCCTGGCAATCGACGAGGCCAAGGCCGCGAACATGCCCCGCGACACCATCGAGAAGGCAGTCAAGAAGGGAGCGGGGGATCTCGAGGGCGTCTCCTACGAGCAGGTTCGTTACGAGGGGTATGGCCCGGGCGGCGTGGCCATCCTGGTCGACTGCCTCACCGACAAGGTCACCCGCACGGCGCCGGATCTTCGGGTCGTCTTCGAGAAGAACGGTGGCAATCTCGCAAAGCCGGGGGCGGTGGCCTTCTCGTTCGAGTCCAGGGGCGTGCTCCTGATCGAGCGCGGGGCGACCGACTCGGACGGCCGGATTCTGGAGGAGGATCGGATCATGGAGCTGGCGTTGGAAGCCGGGGCCGATGATGTCGTGGCCTCGGAGAACGGCTGGGAGATCACCTCGACACCGGCCGAATTCCTTCGCGTGAAGGACGCGATCGGGCGAAGCGGCATCGAATTGACCTCGGGTGAGGTGGCGATGATCCCGCTCACCAGCGTCGCCTGCGACGAGTTCCAGAGCACCGCGGTGCAGAAGCTGCTCGATGCCCTCGAGGAGAATGACGACGTTCAGAAAGTCTGGCACAACGGCGAGCTGGTGTGAGCGAGAGCGCGTCGGGCCTCGCAGAGGACCGCAACATGATCAGACTCCGACACACGATCGTCTTCACGGGGAAGGTGCAGGGCGTGGGCTTTCGAGTCACCGCTCGGCAGATTGCCCTGCGCTACGCCGTGTCCGGATGGGTTGGGAATGAGCCCGACCGCTCGGTGACGTGCGTGGTCGAGGGGAAGCGCGAGGAACTCGAGCGGTTTCATCGGGCCGTCATGGACGCCCTGCACGGATACGCGCGGGACTCGTCGGTCGTCGAGTCTCCGGCCACCGGCGAGTTCGATGGCTTCGAGATCCACCGCAGCGGCGGACCCAACTGACGGGCGCGCCGTTCGTCCGCCCGCCCAACGCCCTCAGCGCAGGGCCCGCACTCCGTCGCGAACCTCGCGCAGGGCCAGCACATGTGCCTGCGACCACGAGCAGACCGGCTGAGTGCCCACGGGCCGGTCGGGTCCAGCACCATGGAGTTGAGGGAGTTGAGGGAGTTGGTGGAGTTGAGGGCGATCGAGATGGCGTTCGTCACCGAGCCCGGCGCCGGTCGACTTTCTGACCCGCTGCAGAATCCGATCGCGGATTCCCGCGGCGTCGGCCATTCCCTCGATCAGGGCCACATGCGAGGCGCTGCCGCCGGCCTGGGGCATCGAACTGCCGCCGCCGGCGGTCTGCACGACCACATCGGCGATGCCGAAGAAGCGCTGCAGCGGTCCCTGACTCACGGTGACATTCTGAATGTTCTCGAAGGTGATGGTCACCTCGTTGATGACCCAGATGCCGCGGCGGATCCGCAGGCTTCGATTGCTCATCGCGTACCACGTGGTGTCGTAGCGAAGGTGGAGTGCCACGTAGACGAAGATGTCCGGCACGATGGCCAGGATCAGCGCCGGAACGGTCAGCACCACTCCGAGCGGCACGGAGATGGTCAGCACCACGATCCACAGAAAGAGGATCAGGACATCGGGAATCCACATCAGCATCCAGAACCAGAACTTCAAGTACCGCAGGAAGTTCCTGGACGGCTGAAACGCCTCCGCCACGACGCCCGGATCGCAGGGCAGTTGCGGCGGCTCGGTCGGCACCTTGAAGACGCCGGTGAGAACCTGCCACACTGCGCGGTAGATCGGCACCGCCAGCGTCTCGGTCAATCCGCTGCGCTCGGTGGTCATGACGTCCTCTCCGCTCGTGCGGAACGAAGCGAACGCAGCTCGTCGCGAATCTCATGGAGCAGAGCGAGGACTTCATCGTCCGGGCTCGAGCCGGGCGTGGTGCCTGCGAGACTCGCCCCATTCCCCAAGTTCGGCGATGCCGGCGCACCAGCGGGGGCGCTCGATCGGTCCACGTGCTCCTGTCCCGCACCGCTGCCGCGCATGCGTCGATAGAGCCAGTCGCGAAGCTCGTCGGGATTGCGGATTCCCTCGATGGTCAGTTCAGGAGTGGAACTTCCCGAGGCGGTCTGGATCGAGACGGTGGTGAGTCCGATCCAGCGCTGGATGAGCCCGCGGGAGACGTGAATGTCCTGGATCCGCCGATAGGTGAGGTAGGTCTCGCGTTTGAACAGGAGCCCCACCGACATGCCCACGCCTTCGTCGTCAAAGCGATACCGAAGGGTGGTGTAGCGGATCCAGAGCGGGATGAAGATGATTGGGAAGAAGATCAATCCGAAGAGCGACTGGATCGTGTAGTAGCGAAGGAGGAGTTCGTCCGGCCGTTCGATCGTGCGCGGATCGAACGCCGAGGCGGGTGGAGTCCTGATTGCCCTCTCACCCGAATGGCCCGATGGGCCCGCTGGACCGGGCATGGCTGAATTCGACACGGATCGCCTCCTCTGGTGCGTCGCCGATCCCTCGAGAGCTTGGAAGATTGCACCGATCCTCGGCCGGAACTCATAGGGATTCGATCCGCGACGATTGACGGAGTGTCGGCAGAAAGCACGGTCGCGTCCACCCGCCTGCGGCGTACCCTCGACCCCGTCGCGGAGTTCCATGCCAAACAAGCCCAATTCCGCCCGTCGCCCCAACAGCCCGCGCCGCGCCAAGCGGACCGCCGCTCCACAGCGAGGTCCCGTCCCCGTCACCGATCTCTCGGTGGCCTACGAGGACGATCAGGTCATCGTCGTCGACAAGCCGGTGGGCATGCTCAGTTCGGTCGATCCCGAAGAGCCCAGTCCGACGCGGGCCCCCAATGCATTCGATCTGGTGAAGAGCCGGGTCCGCGAGGCCGCCATGAAGCGCGGCACGCGGGCCTGGATCATCCATCGACTCGATCGCGACGTCTCCGGTCTGCTGGTCTTCGCCAAGACCGAGGCCGCGTACGAGTGGCTCAAGGAAGATCTCCGCGCCCGGCGACTCGGTCGGACCTACATCGCACTGGTCGAGGGCGACCTCGACGCCCTTCACCCGGGCACCCGCAGCGGCGGAACGAAGACGGCCCGCGGGAGCGATCTGACGACTCCGCTCGATCTGCTCTGGTCGGGAGGGGCGTCGCCGTCGCTGACCATTCGCAGCATTCTGGTCGACAGCGGCGCCGGTCGCGTCCGCAGCGCTCCCAAGGCCCTCGGTCGCGAACCTGGTTCTGCCGAAGAGGCGGAAGGGCGACGGGCGGTGACGCTGGTTTCCAAGGTCGCCAGCGGAACCGGTCGCACGCTGCTTCAGGTCAAACTCGAGACCGGTCGCAAGCATCAGATTCGAGCCCACCTGAGCGAGCTGGGTCTCCCAATCGTCGGTGACCGCCGCTACGGGGCCACCACCGATCCGCTTGGGCGGATCGCTCTGCATGCCGCCGAACTCACCTTTCCCCATCCGACAAGCGGGGCGATGATTGCGCTTTCGAGCCCTGTTCCCGAGGGGTTCTTCACCCTGTGCGGGGCCACGCCACCGCGTCGCGAGGCGCGTGAGGCGGTGCCGGTCGTGGGTCGCGCCCCACACTCGAAATCGCAATCGAATTCGAAGTCGAGCGAGAGCGAGAGTGCCCGCTCGAAGGAGACTGGCGCACGCAAGCGGGGCGAGGGAAAGGATCAGAACGACTCCTGGGACCACGTCGCCGGCTGGTACGACGAGCTGATCGGCGAGCACGGAAGCGATCACTACCGCGAGGTGATTCTTCCTGGAGCGCTGCGGCTGATTGGCCCGCGCCCCGGTCAGCGGGTCCTTGACGTGGCCTGCGGACAGGGCGTGCTGGCCCGACGGCTCGCCGCAATGGATGTCGACGTGCTCGGCGTGGACTCCTCGCAGCGCCTGATCACGGTGGCCCGCAAGCAGTCCGAGGATGACGCCAACCAGCGCTTCGTGGTGGGCGACGCTCGTGATCTCGACGCGGCAATCGAGCGGGACGCAGCCCAGTCGAACGTTCCCAAGGCCCGCTACGACGTCGTCACCAGCATCATGGCGCTCATGAACATCGAGCCGCTCGAGCCGCTCTTCGCCTCGGTGGCCCGAGCCCTCCGGCCCGGCGGCGCATTCGTGGCCGTGATTCTCCACCCCGCCTTCCGCGCTCCGGGCCAGACCGCTTGGGGCTGGGATGCCATTCCCGCAACGAGCGAGCGCGATGGCGCCCGCCGAAGCGCCCCGCCGCGGGGCGGGGCCAGGGGTCGAAATGAACAGGGTCGCGACGGAGGCCCAGCGATGCGTCAGTTCCGCCGCGTCGATGGGTATCTCTCGAGTGGCGAAAAGCAGATCATCATGAATCCCGGCGCTGTCTCCAGCGGCGACGCGGTGGTTGCCACCACCACCTATCACCGTCCCCTCCAGACCTACGTCCGCCTTCTCGCTGCCCAGGGTTTCCTCATCGAAGCGATGGAGGAGTGGCCCAGCATGCGCCGCTCGCAACCCGGCTCGCGTGCCGACGAGGAGAACCGCGCTCGCCGCGAGATTCCGCTCTTCCTGGGGTTGCGGGCGGTGTTGCGCGAAGCGAGGGGATAGGCGTGTCGGCTGCGCCGACTCCTGAGGTGTGCCGCGCGCCCGGCACCTGTCCGGCGCTCGGCACAATCGACGCGGCGCTGACTCCGGCAGCTTGGTCGATCGAGTCGAGCGGATACAGGGGGGAGTGGGTGTGGGAAGTGGGACGTGCGGGCCTCTGAGTGCCACGGTCGGCTGGTCCGACCGTGCTCGCAGCGCACGCGCGGCAGCGCCCTTCTGGACCGCCGAGCACCAGCTCGGCCAGAGCCTCACGTGCCCAGCGAATCGCATTCCGGGG
>Ga0226658_10001265_pt1 | contig 12730 bp, 14 predicted proteins | sample OliLak19BULKMAT1_FD_169091 | JGI IMG/M metagenome (GOLD analysis project Ga0226658, IMG submission 169091) | Freshwater microbial mat bacterial communities from Lake Vanda, McMurdo Dry Valleys, Antarctica - Oligotrophic Lake LV.19.BULKMAT1 (v2)... | ecosystem: Environmental > Aquatic >... | reverse complement strand
CCCCAAGGCGCGGGTCCAGGGCAACTGCGCCGACGCTTCGGCCCCACAGCCTGACTTCCACAGCCTCGACCGGTTTATACATCTCCCGCATCTTCCTTGGCGCGCGGCTGTGAGGCTCGCTGACGCGCCGGTTTGGCCTTGAGCATTTGCAGCGGGCTGATACTGACTGCGGGCGCAAGGGAGGAGAGCCATGCCGCACGGTCGAGTCCGCGCAGCGCCTTGATGAGCGTCTTGACGGTAGCCCCCTTCCCGGATTCGAGGTTTTTCAAGGCGGTCAAGCCGATACCGGCGCGTGCCGCCAAGGTGATCTGATCGAGATTGGTCCGCAGACGCAAGGCGCGCATTTGCTCACCCAGATCTGACTCCCATTCTTCAACTGTTCGAGAAGGTTCCATTTATAGACTTAAAAGAGTCCGCAATAGGATAAATATACTATTAAAGATGCTTTTAAGTCTAATAAATTTTAACGAGGCCACCAGCGAGCTTTGCCAGCACGGCCCGACGAACCTCCGCTCCCGAGGCATCGTGATCGGCCTCGGGTATTTGGGCGGGTGTTTGTGGACGCGGGTACTTGGGAACGGACAGCGACTAAATCAACAAACTCCCCAGCCCGCGGCCTGTTTCAGCCGTTTATGCGCCGAAACGCCCGCCCACCGGGCAGTTTGAATTTTGGCGAATTTTCGAAATCTCATTCCCTTTTCGTTGTTCTGTGGCCTCGCTGACGCGCCGCCTGTCCCGCTCTCGCATCATCGCGACTCTTGCGGTCGTTTTTTGTTTGAAGACTCGGTTTTGTCCCGCTACCGCGTCATCACCCGCCTCAGCACATAGCTCGTGACATCCACCAGCGCCACCAGACAGATCATGGCAAATAGAATGGTCGCGGTTTTGCCCATTTGAAAGAGGCCCATGTGAAACGACAGCAGTTGCCCGAGACCACCTGCGCCCACCACACCCAGCACCGCAGCGGCGCGGATGTTGTTTTCCCATCGATATAGCGTGTAGGACATCATTTGCGGCAACACTTGCGGCAGGGTCGCATATAAAAACACGCGGACCGTGCCGACACCTTGCGCGCGCAGCGCGAAGCCGGGCTCAGGCGGCGCGTTTTCAATGGCTTCGGCGAACAGTCGGCCGAGCACGCCGGTGGTGTGAAACGCTAATGCCAGCGTGCCGGCGAACGGGCCTAGTCCGGCCGAGATGAGTAATAGCGCGGCCCATACCAACTCGGGAATGGCGCGCAAGGCATTCAAAATCAAGCGCGTGAAGCCGCGCAACCGTGCCGGGTCACCCGCATAGAACCGGCTGGCGGGTACCGCAAGCAACACGCCAAAGACGGCTGCCAACATGGTGCCGAGCAACGACATGGCGAGGGTTTCCAAGGTGCCGATCCACACCTTCGAGACGAATGCCGGCGACAGGTCGGGCGGGAAAAACTCTTTGGCGAAACGCAGCGTCGAGGCGCCTGATTCGGCTGAAAAGAATGCCGACCACTTGAGGTCGAGGCTGGCGAAACTTGCGACCACCAGCACCACGATCGCCGCGACACACCAACAGCCACGGCAGCGCGCGCTAAATAGCGGTGGTGGCAGGCGAAACGGCTGGTTGGCGGCGGACGGGGTGGTCATGGTCAACCTAGTTCCCGCCGCAGCCACGCACTGATGGCGTCCGCGAGTGCGACGAGGGCGATGAATACCAACAACATGGTCGCCACTTCGCCACCATTGAACATCTTCATTGAGTTATCCATTTGTTGCCCGAGCCCGCCGGCCCCGACGAAGCCCAACACTACGGATGAGCGAATCGCACACTCCCAGCGATAGACGGTGTATGACGTTAGCTCTGCAGCGTTTTGTGGCAGTAGCCCGTAGAAAAAGGTTTGCATGCGGGTCGCACCGTTGCGCAACAAGCTCGCACTCGCGTGGCTTTCACCGCTCTCCAAAATCTCGGCGTAGACCTTGCCAAGCATACCGCCGTAGGTGAGGGCAATGGCGATCACGCCCGCCGTTGGCCCCAAGCCGACCACCCGTACGAAGATCAGCGCCCACACCAGTTCAGGGACGCTGCGGAGCATGATGAGAACGATCCGAAGTATTTGCCGAAACACGAACGGTAGCGTTGCCATGCGCCCCGACAAGGCCGATACCGACAGTACGCGAGTCGATAGCAGCGTGAGCGGAATGGCGATCAACAAACCGAGCGTAATGCCTGCGGTGGCGATGGCGACCGTGCGCCAGGTCTCGCGCAGCACCAACAGCATGAACTCGCTATTGACCACCGGCGGGAAAAAACTCTTAATGAACGCCCACGACGACTTGCGGCTCGCTGCATCGAACAGTGTCCACGGTTTGAACTCGGTCGCGACTAACAGCGGCCAACAGATCACCAGCAATGCCAAGCCCCAACCCAGACGCGACATCCATGCGGGGTCGCGCCGGCTTGGGTGGTGGGGGTGGTTCAACGGCGAATCAATCCGCGAATTCACTTGAGTTGTCAGCCGCTGCGGTTATCGGCAATGCATTACAACAGGTGCCGCCGCGCGCGCGTCGAGACCGTCGAGCGCAGGATCGGCGCCCGGCGCAGGACCAAGGAGTTCTTCAGGATGCTTGTGATAGAGCGCGCGGAGCAATTCCGGCGTGACGGCGCTGCTCGGAAGGTCAAATTCGAGCAAGCCGTTTTGCAGGCCGATGATGCGCTCAAAGTTCTTGAGCGCGGTGTCCACTTGGTGCAGTGTCGCGACCAACGTGACGCCCCGGGTGCGCGCTTCATCGGTAAGAGTCTTGATGGCCATTTCGGATCGCGACGGGTCGAGAGCCGATAGGGGCTCATCGATCAGCCACAAAGAGGCGGGTGAAAGTAGGGCGCGCGCTAGCCCGACCCGCTGGCGCTCGCCACCCGATAGACGATCAACCCGTTCAAACAGCTTCTCGCTCAGGTCGAAGCGCTCAAGCGCTTCGTATGCAGCAGTGATATCAACCGGGTACAACAGAGATCGTAGGCTGCGAAGAAAACTCATTGCCGGCAGCCTGCCGGCAATGAGTGATGTCACCACACGCTGTCTCGGTGGCAGCGGTGGCACCTGCGGCGCAAGATAGAGTCGGCCGCGCGTTTGCTGTAGCTTGCCACGCGACATCTTCCAAGGGTCGGTGCCGTCGAGCGACAAGTTGCCGGCGCTCGGTTTGAGCGCACAAGCAATCGCGTGCAACAGCGTGGTCTTGCCTGCTCCCGAGGCGCCGATCACCGCGATTTGCTCACCGGCATTGATCTGCAGGGTGAGTTCACGCAGCGCCGCCGGCGCGCCTCGATCAGCGGCCGGGTGTCTGGCGCTGAGTCGCTGCGCACTAACCTTCATCGGTTCAATGCCTCGCTAGCTGACACCGCCTTTAATTACAGCAGGCCGGCGCTACGCGCAGCGGTTTCCACGCCGATGTAGTTTTCCGCCTTGGTCGGGATGTAGCGGGTGGCGCGATTCAGCGACAGGATTTCCTTGCCTTCCGGCGTGTTCGGATCGAGATCGGTCAAGGCTTTTTGTACGCGCTCACGCATCGCAACCGGCATATCCGCATGCACGGCCCAGTTGTAGTTGAAGTAGGGTGGCGTGGTGTAGAACACGTCAACGGCTTTGGTATCGACACGGTTTTCCGCAACAAACTTCTTCCACACCGTGATATCGAGTGCGGCGGCATCGACCTTGCCGCTGACCACCGAGGCGATGGTGGCGTCGTGCGCACCAGAGTAGGCGACACGCTTGAAGTCTTTGTCTGGGTCAATCTTTGCGGCGAGCAGGAAACTGCGCGGCATCAGGTGGCCCGACGTTGACGATGGCGAACCGAAGGAAACCTGTTTGCCCTTCAGGTCGTTGAGTGTCTTGATGCCTGAGTCTGTCTTGGTGATGAACACCGATTGAAATTTCGTGTCTTCTTCGCGTTGCGCGATCGGGATGACCTTATCCATCGAGCGGATTTTGGCCTGTACGAAGGTGAAGCCACCGAACCAGACCAGATCTACTTTCTTGCCCACCATCGCTTCTACCGCCGCCGGATAATCCGTGACCGGAATGAACTCGACCTTCATGCCGAGTTTCTTTTCCAGGTATTGCGCGATTGGGGTGAACTTACGGATTTGCTCAGTTGCCACTTCTTCAGGGATGGTGGTGACGCGAAACACCGGTTGCGCAACGGCGGACACAGACATGGACAGGGACAGCGAGGCGACCATCAGTGTTGTGAGGGTCATTAAGGATTTCATCGTGCGGGAGCGAGAAAAACTAATCATGAAAATTCTCCTGGAAGTGGCAACGAACCATAAAATAGGGATCTACCGGTTGCGTCGAGCGTCTCGAACAACCACACAAATTAGACCATAGCGTGAACACCCTAGCGTGAACAAAAATCAGCCAAATTATCGCGTCATCAATCGTCTCAAGGTCAATCTTGACCAAGAGCGAGCTAAGCTGCTGGCCGGGTTGCGGACCACGCCTGCGCACATCGAGCCCAAGTACTTCTACGATGAACTCGGATGTGCCTTGTACGCCGCGATCTGCCAATTGGATGAGTATTATCCGACCCGTACCGAGCGCGCGATTTTTCAGGCGCATAGACAGGCGATCGCCGATATGGTTCTGGCTGGGCGCGCGCCGGAGGAAAGTGGCGGCGGCACGCTGGTCGATCTTGGTGCCGGCGATTGTTGCAAGGCGCAGTCGTGGATTCCGTTTCTTTCGCTTAAGCGCTACCTCGCGGTGGACATTGCCGCCCCCGGCATATCCGTTGCATTGGAGAAAATGTCGGCTGACTTTCCCGAGGTCGAGATGGTCGGACTGGCAACCGACTTTTCACGCTCGCTTGATATTCCTGAAGATCTGCTGGTGGGGCCGCGCATTCTGTTCTATCCCGGTTCCTCAATCGGCAACTTTGCCCCCGACGCTGCGGTACGATTTTTGCGCGAGATGCGGGCTACCATTGGCGCGAGTGGTGGCTGCCTCGTTATCGGCGTTGATGCAAAGAAAGAAAAAGCCCGCCTTGACGCCGCCTACGACGATGCGCTCGGCGTCACCGCCGCGTTTAATCTGAACGCGCTTCGCCACATCAACCGTGTGCTTGGCAGCAACTTCGATTGCGCCAACTGGCAGCATGCCGGGTTCTACAACGCTGACGCGGGGCGGGTGGAGATGTATCTGCAAGCCAAGGCCGAGATCGAGGTACAGCTCGACGGCGTCGGGCGAAAGTTTGCGTGCGGCGAGCGCATTCACTCCGAGAATTCATACAAATACCACCGCAGCGAGTTCGAAGCAGTGCTGAGCGCCGCAGGTTTCGGCCAGATCTCTTGTTGGACAGACGATGCCCAAGCGTTCTGGGTGTTCTGCGCCCGCTAGCAGCGGGCTTTACGCTACATTGAAAGTCCATTAAGGACGGTCGTTTTCAGCCATTTTGGTCTGAAAACGCCCGTCTTTGCTAGTGTTTGTCGTTTAAGCTACGGTCACTTTCGGGCTGCCGTTGTTCATTTCACCGATGACCGCCGCTTGCATAAAGCCTTCAGCGTTGAAAATCGCCAGCACGTCATTGACCGCGGCGGGGTCACACGCCACCAGCAAGCCGCCGGATGTTTGCGGGTCGCTTAACAGGTTGCGTTCGACGTCGCCAAGTTGGGGCGCCAACTCGATGTCGTGTCCGTAGCCTGCCCAGTTGCGGCCGGAGGCACCAGTGATGAAACCGGCGGCGGCGAGGTCATGGACGCCGTCAAGCATCGGCAAACTGCTGAAACTGATGGTGGCACCCACCCCCGAGCCACGACAGATTTCAAGCAAGTGACCAGCCAGACCAAAACCGGTGACGTCGGTTAGGGCGTGGACAGCATCCATCGCACCGAGCTTGATACCCGGGGTGTTGAGTTTGGTGGTCGAGGCGATCATGGCGGCGTAACCATCGGCCGAAAGTTTTTCCTTCTTGAGCGCCGCAGACAGTACGCCGACACCGATCGGTTTGCCGAGGATGAGTTTGTCACCGGGTTTGGCGCCAGCGTTGCGTTTCAGGTTTTTGGGGTTGACGAGCCCAATCGCAACCAATCCATAAATCGGCTCGACCGAATCAATGGTGTGGCCGCCTGCGATCGGGATGCCTGCTTCACGGCACACCGACTCGCCGCCGTCGAGAATTTTCTTGATGGTGTCCAGCGGCAACACGTTGATTGGCATACCGACGAGTGCCAAGGCAAACAGCGGGGTGCCACCCATCGCATACACGTCGGAAATGGCGTTGGTCGCGGCGATTCGTCCGAAGTCATACGGGTCGTCGACGATCGGCATGAAAAAATCGGTGGTCGCGACGATGGCCTGTGTGTCGTTGATTTGGTAGACCGCCGCGTCGTCTGAAGTTTCGATACCGACCAGCAGCTCTTTGGGTAGCAGCGCAGGGCTTGATTTGGAGATGATTTGTTGCAACACCCCCGGCGCGATCTTGCAGCCACAGCCGCCGCCGTGCGAGAGACTGGTCAAGCGGGGAATGTTCTTGGCTTCGTTCATGTCGTTCATTTCTACTCCAACGTTGAGATTAAATGCGTTACCGCCATTCTACGCAGCTACCATTCCGACCGTTTCACTGCGCTTCCAGCAAAGCCCGTACTATTTTGAGGAGCCGACGCTTTTCCTCTTTCGGCGAGAACAACACGGCGCGCGCCTTGCAGGCCGTGTTCAAGCGCGTCAGAAAGTTCGCATCTGTCAGGCAGCGACGTAAAAGCGCAACCATCGCAGCGCCATCGCCCACCGGAAAATAACCGGCGTAATCGACGCCAAGCATGCCGATATTGCCCGACATCTTTGACGCCAGCACCGGCGTTCCCGCCGTGATCGCCTCAACGATGACGTTCGCTCCGCCTTCCAGTAGCGAGGGGTGCAACAACAGGTGGCTGCGCTTGATCGCCGCTCGCGTCAGGCCATGTGCGAGCCCGCCGACCCAGCGGTAATGGGAATTTGATGCGGACAGCGCTTGGGCCTGCCGTGCCAGCGCTTCATCGGCGGCGCTGTGCGGCGCGCCGATATGGGTAATGTGAATTCGATCGTGATCATTTAGCAGCGCAATAGCGTCGAATACCGTTTGCGGCGATTTCTCGGCGCGCAGGTGGCCGACCACCACACAGTTGATGCGGCCGCTTGGCTTGGCGGCTGGAACCAGACTGCGCGCCGACTGAAAAACGATGTGAGTTTTCCGACGCAGGTCGGCGGGCACGTACTGGATGGCGTCTTCCTGCAAGACGATGAGTGCATCGGCGAGGACGAGCGATTGATTCGCGTCGGCGTTGTGTTTCAAGTCAGCGTACAGGTCGGTGCCGGTCAGTGCCAGCACGATCGGCAGCGTGGGATGTCTGCGGCGCATCTGCACAATGCTGGCATGGCTACGCCGCGCGTGCAGCGCGATGAAGAGATCCGGAAGCTCCGTTGGCACCGCAGAGTCGGTTGATTCGCCGATTACAGGCGCTACAATGACGCGGCATTCAGGCTCGAGCAATTGCTGCCAGCGATGCGCGGTGCGCCAGTTGCCATTGTTGGCGTCGGCCAGCGAGGGAGTGGCGATGACAACCAACGGTCGGGGCGAATAAGAAGCTGATTTGATGGACATTCCAGACACAAAAGACGCGCTTCGCGATGCGTTGATCGCACAGCGCCAGTATACGTTAGGCCTCTATGCGGACTTGCCAGAACGGTACTGGAACGCGGCACGATTTCCGTTCTCGCCGTTAACCAATCCACCGCTGTGGGAGCTCGCGCACATCGCCTGGTTTGCTGAGTTCTTTTGTTGCCGCTGGCAGCAAGATGATGTGGATGGATTGCGCAACCCGTCGGTTTGGGCTGACGCCGACGCGTTGCTGAACTCCAGCCGAGTTGCGCAAGCCGATCGCTGGATACTCACATACCCGGGCCGCCGACAGGTCGAGCAATACATGCGCGACGCACTCAACCATGTACTCGACGTGCTGACGGCATCCGCACAACAGCGTCTGCCGCTTTTTCAGCTTTCGCTTCTGCATGAAGACATGCACGGTGAAGCGCTGCTGATGACCCGGCGATTGCTGGGGTTGCCGCTGCCAGCCTTGCCGTTCGGCAATCAAACCGCGGTTCACGCCAGCGGTGCGCTGCAATTTCCGGCTGGGCATGTCATGCTGGGGCGGTGTGATCGTGCGTTCCAATTTGATAACGAGCTGCCGCCGAAACGCGTGGAGGTGCCCGCGTTCGAGATCGACGCCTCACCAGTGACGCGAACCGCGTTAAACGATTGGTGCGCAAGTACCGGTCGCGAAATTCACGGGGCGACCGACGACGCGGCGATTGCCATGCACATGCGCTACGAGGAAGCCGCCGCGTTCGCCCGCGACCACGGCCGTCGGCTACCGACCGAGGCCGAGTGGGAAATGGCTGCGTCACAGTCTGCCGCATTTCTGAACTCGACCGGGGTCGGCTGGGAGTGGACATCGACCACGTTCGGCCCGCGCGAGGGCTTCGCGGCGGGGCCGTATCACGACTACTCGCTGCCTTGGTTTCCCGTCGAACCGGTGCGCGTGCAGGAGCCCTCAACTCAATATATGGTACTCAAGGGCGGCTCGTTCGCCACCCACCCGCGCTTGAAGTACCCGCAGTATCGGAACTTCTACACGACAGACCGCAGCGACATGTTCTGTGCCTTCCGCACCTGCCGCAGTCTTTGACGCGTTGGCAGCGGTCCGCGTGCCCTGAGTGAGACGTGCCAGGCAACTGAGACTGGATGGTGCGCACCAGTCGTGGTGGGAAACGCCCATCCGGTTGAAGGCGGTGTTCTACGATAAAATCTTGGCTGGCGGGTCTCCCCGCATTCGACGTTTGTGAACCTGGTCAGGTCGGGAACGAAGCAGCCACAGCGAATTTGTCGAAGTGCCGGGGGTAAGGCTCGCCAACCCATTTCTGGTCGAAGGCGTCTTCATTTTGACTCGCGCTTCGTCCTTCACTCTTGGCAACACCCCTCCCAGATGGCCCACCAAGTCCTTGCTCGTAAATGGCGTCCGCGTAAATTTGAGGACGTGATCGGGCAGCAACACGTCGTCAAGGCGCTGGCCAATGCGCTCGACTCCGGGCGGATCCATCACGCGTATCTGTTCACCGGTACGCGCGGGGTCGGCAAGACGACGTTGGCGCGTATTCTGGCGAAGGCACTCAACTGCCTTGGCGCCGATGGTAATGGCGGGATCACATCCAAACCGTGCGGTGTGTGTCGCGCCTGCACGGAGATCGACGCAGGCCGGTTTGTCGATTTGCTGGAGGTCGACGCGGCGACCAATACCAAAGTCGATGAGATGCGCGAGTTGCTTGAGACGGCACAGTACGCGCCGGTGTCTGGACGCTACAAGGTCTACATCATCGACGAAGTCCATATGCTCTCCAAATCGGCGTTCAACGCGATGCTGAAGACGCTGGAGGAGCCGCCCGGACACGTTGAGTTCATTCTGGCGACGACCGATCCGCAAAAACTACCGATTACCGTGTTGTCCCGGTGTCTGCAGTTCAATTTACGCAACCTCGGGCCGGCCATGCTGGCCGACCACCTCGGCAAGATTCTCCAGACCGAACAGATTGGCTTCGAAGTCCCGGCGTTGGAAATGATCGGGCGGGCGGGTGAAGGCAGCGTGCGCGACTCGCTGTCGTTGCTGGACCAAGCCATCGCCTATGGCGCGGGGTCCGTGAAGACAAGTGATGTCGCCGCGATGCTTGGCGCGTTGGACCAGACCTACCTGTTTTCGATTCTTGAACATATCGCAAACCGCGACGCGCGCGCGCTGGTGGCGGAAATCGCAGCATTGGCGGCGCGGGCGATTTCGTTTGACTTGACACTGAAGGAGCTCGCCTCGCTGGTGGCCAAGCTGGCGCTGGTGCAAGCCGTCGGGCGCGACGCTGTGGAAGGGCCGGATGCCGACAAGATTGCCGCTGCGGCGGCGCGATTTAGTGTGGACGACGTCCAACTGGTGTATCAGATCGCGCTGCTCGGCCGGCGTGACCTTCATCTGGCGCCGGATGAGCAATCCGGATTCACCATGACGATGTTGCGCGCGATTGCTTTTCTGCAGGGCGACGGGGGCGTCGCTTCGAAGGTTGTGGTGCCGTCAGCGGTCGAGCCGTCGCGTCCGACGCCGCTTGGTTCAACCGCAACGATTGACGCAACGCCAACTGTGAAGGTGCGCAGCGAGACCAGCGTGGCAGCCGACAAGAGTGTTGCGTACTCAGTCGAAGCCGGTGCCGCTGAAATCGGCATCGCTAACTGGCCGCAGTTTGTCGCGACGCGCAACTTTACCGGTATGGCAGGCATGTTGGCCAAGCAGGCGGAGTTGGTCAGCTTCGCTGGGGGCGTGTTGTCGTTAACGGTCGGCGAGGCGCAAAAGCACCTTGCAGATAAGAAGTACCAAGAAAAACTGAAGGCCGAGCTGGTCGGGCTTCTCGGTGACAACTTGCGCATCAACGTTGCGGTGGGGGCGGTGGCTGGTGTCAGTCTTGCTGCCGCCGAGGATCGCGCACGCAGCCAAGCCCAGCAGATAGCCGAACAATCGATTGCCAATGATCCGTTCATCAAAAACCTGACGGATGAATTTGGCGCGACCATCGACCGCAATGCGATCCGACCCGCCGGTTAGTACCGACAATAAACATGACGGAGTGAACTGATGATTCCAAAAGGTGGCCTTGGTGGCCTGATGAAGCAAGCGCAGCAAATGCAAGAGAACATGAAGCGTGCACAGGACGAGCTCGCCACGGTCGAGGTGGAGGGTGCATCCGGCGGCGGCATGGTGAAAGTGACAATGACCTGCAAGAACGACATCAAGCGCGTTGTAATCGATCCATCCGTGATGGACGATCGTGAAATGCTCGAGGATCTTGTCGCCGCAGCGGTCAACGACGCCGTGCGCAAAGCCGAAGCCGTGTCGTCGGCGAAGATGGGGGCGTTCACGCAAGGCATGGGTATGCCGCCGGGCTTTAAGTTGCCGTTTTGAGCAATCCCGCCGGTAAATGAACGCGCCGTCAAGTCTCGCGGCGCTTATTGACGCACTGCGCTGTCTGCCCGGCGTCGGGCCGAAGTCTGCACAACGCATGGCGTTTCATTTGTTGCAACGCGATCATGATGGCGCGCTGCGGCTTGCCGACGCCATGCGTGCGGCGATCGAGCGCACCCGCCATTGCGCCATGTGTAACACCTTCACCGAGCTCGACATCTGCGAAATATGCGCGCATCCAAAACGCGACAAATCGTTGCTGTGTGTGGTTGAGTCGCCGAGCGATTTGTTGATGATGGAGCAGACGCAAACCTACCGGGGTCTGTACTTCGTGTTGATGGGAAAGTTGTCGCCACTGGACGGCATCGGCCCGCGTGACATCCATCTTGATCGGCTGCAGCGCCGTGTGCGTGATGGTTTGGTCAAGGAAGTCATTCTTGCGACCAACTTCACGGTTGAAGGCGAGGCGACCTCGCACTACATCAGCGAGATGTTCATGGAAGACGGAATACGCGTCTCGCGCATCGCGCGCGGCTTGCCGGTGGGCGGCGAACTCGAGTACGTTGACTCAAATACGCTCGCGCAGGCGCTGCTGGATCGCCGCAGCGTCGAATAACCCGGTGTCCTAAGGCGCCGGCGCAGCTCGCGCAAACAAGAATCGCATCATTCGGACGCCTAAGCGCCAGAGTTTGGGCAGCATCCACGCGACCACCAGCATGAATAGCGCCAACCCGGCCAAAAATACCAGCGGATACTGATACGCGAGCCAAAGTCCCACCACCACCATGGCGTCCTCGCCAAACGAGGCGGTCCAATTGGATACCGGCTCGGGTGATGTATTGATGGCGGCGCGGCTGCCAGCTTTCAGGAAGTGCGTGCCGGCGGTGATGGTGCCGCCGAGCAAGCCGGCCGCCAGCGCCCAGGCGGCACCGTCCTCGCTGGCAATGACGCCGGCCGCAAGTAACGCGCCGCCGGGAATGCGGATGAAGGTATGTATCGCGTCCCACAGCGTATCGAAGCCGGGGATTTTGTCCGCGAAAAATTCCGTCACGAGCAGCAGACCGGTGCTTGTCAGCACAACCGGATGCGATAGCAATGACAGGCTCGACGGCAGTTCCCAGCCGGGCCACTGGATGTAACCGGCGAGGCCCAACGCGAACAGTACGGCGTACAAACGTAAACCACTCGCCCAAGCTAGGGCGAGAGCGATTGCAACAGTGGGAAGGTGTTCCATGGGGGCAGCCATATGAAGTTAAGGTTTTGCCAAATCCGGACGTAATTGAATTAGAGCGTTTTATCTAAATTGGGGAGGGTTACTCGCTGAACGTCGACCGACAAGATCACGTTGGCATCGAGCAGCTTTGTTGACGCGGGTTCACAAACAAAAACACGAACGGATTTGCACGAACTCAAAAACTGTGCGTATAATCGCGGTTCTCCAAAACGATTGTAAAAGATCGATGCGGGGGCAAAAAAGTGATCAGTTTTGGGGCAGTAACCAAGGCTGAATTCGGACGCGGGGTGGAGCAGTCTGGCAGCTCGTCGGGCTCATAACCCGAAGGTCGCAGGTTCAAATCCTGCCCCCGCAACCAACACATTTTTGTACGCTCTTTAAAAACGTGACAACCGATTGAGGTGGGTACTCTTGTATTGAGGATACTGACTTGGTGATGGTGGTGTTGAGTTGGTGTTGTTAGCTTAGGCTGATGGCGTTGACGAGGTGCTGCTGGTG
>Ga0226658_10001235_pt1 | contig 12886 bp, 9 predicted proteins | sample OliLak19BULKMAT1_FD_169091 | JGI IMG/M metagenome (GOLD analysis project Ga0226658, IMG submission 169091) | Freshwater microbial mat bacterial communities from Lake Vanda, McMurdo Dry Valleys, Antarctica - Oligotrophic Lake LV.19.BULKMAT1 (v2)... | ecosystem: Environmental > Aquatic >... | reverse complement strand
GCGGCGTCGGTCGAGCGCGCGCTATCGCACCTGTTTGTCAAAGTGAAGATTGATGAACCTGCGACGATCGAGAAAGCCGTTGTGAACTGGATGAAGAAAGAGGCGCTGACGTTTCTGGCGCAACGGGCCTTCATGTTTGCGCGACTGCATCAACTGGTGCCGCCGCGCGTGTTTCTTTCAAGTGCCAATGGCCGTTGGGGTAGTTGCAATTCACGTCGGGAGGTTCGCTTCTCGTGGCGTCTCGTCAAGGCGCGTCCTGCGCTGATCGACTACGTGGTCTGCCATGAGCTCGCGCACTTGCGGCATATGAATCACTCGGCGGCGTTTTGGGGCGAAGTGCGCCGCATGTGCCCCGACTTTGAAGTGCTTAAAAAAGAGCTCGATCACAACGATCACCACTTCCGCGCGTTTTAGAAAGTCTTTATTAGACGGGTGTTTTCGGGCAAAAGTGTTTTGAACTGCCCGTGTTTATTAGAGTTTCACTTTTGAGAAAGTCTAAAAACTTAAAAATTCCGTCTCCCCGGCGAAGGCCGGGGGCTAAGTTCGTGGCTCAATCAACGAACTAATAACTTGGATACCGACCCGGGCAACTGCCTAGTCTCTCCTGAGACCGTCGAAGGGCCGGTATGACAGTTTGGTTTAGAAGTCCACATCCGAAAGCTGGACAAACTCCGCTACGCTCAGCGTCTCTGCCCGACGTTTCGGATCTATTCCGCAAGCCTCAATTTGTGCGGCGCTGAGAAATGGCTTAAGCGTATTGCCCAACGTCTTCCGCCGTTGTCCAAACCCCGCCATGACCATCGCCGTGAAGCGCGCCTCGTTGCGGGCGACCAGCCGATCGCCACCGAGTGGTGTCATGCGAACGATAGCCGAGTCAACCTTTGGTGGCGGCGTGAATGCACCGGGCGGGACGATGAACAGTCGGGTCATCTCGAAGCGATACTGCAACATCACAGAAAGCCTGCCGTAGTCGGCGGTGTCGGGTGCTGCGACCATGCGATCGACCACTTCCTTTTGCAGCATGAAGGTGCCGTCGATCAAATGTTGGGCATACGTTTCCAAGTGAAATAGAAACGGCGTCGATATGTTGTACGGCAGGTTACCCACACATCGGAAGCGCGCGGCGAGCGTGTCAAAGTCAAAGGCCAGCACGTCTTGCTCGTGCAAGGTGAGCTGATTCGCCGGGAAGCGCAGGCGAAGCGCAGCCGCCAGATCGCGATCAATCTCAACCGCGTGGAGATGGTCAAGCTTGTCGAGCAGCGGCGCTGTCAGCGCGCCGGGGCCGGGGCCAATCTCGATCATCACGTCTGCGCGTTTCACATCGATTGCACTAACGATGCGATCAATATAGTGGCGATCACTAAGGAAGTGTTGACCAAACTGTTTCTTCGCGCGTGGCAGCATTAGCCGCTCACGGTGCTTGCTGCGCTCGACGTGCCGCAAGCTCCTGTGCTAACTGCACGGCAGCGCGCATGCTGCCAACGTCAATTGCATCGCGCTTACCAGCAAGATCAAGCGCGGTGCCGTGATCAACCGAGGTGCGGATGATCGGCAAGCCGAGCGTGACATTCACGCCGCGCCCAAAGCTCGCATGCTTCAGCACCGGCAGGCCTTGGTCGTGATACATCGCAAGCACCGCATCGGCGCGTGCCAAGTGGTGTGGTGTGAAAAGCGTATCCGCCGGGAGCGGGCCTTCGAGCAACATTCCCTCGTGCTGCAGCGCGCGGATGACCGGCGCGATTACATCGATTTCCTCACGACCCAGATGTCCCGATTCACCCGCGTGGGGATTTAAGCCTGCCACGAGGATGCGTGGCTTCGCAATGCCGAATTTTTCACGAAGATCATTGTTGAGTGTGTGCAACGTGTCGATCAAGCGGCGGCGCGTAATCGCAGCGGGCACGGCAGATAGAGGCATATGAATCGTGGCGAGCGCTACCCGCAACACGGGCGAGTCGCCACCAACCAACAACATCACGACAAATGGCGCATTGGTTTTTTCCGCCAAGTATTCGGTGTGGCCGGTGAATGGCACGCCGGCGTCTGCGATCACTGATTTTTGCACCGGTGCCGTAACCATTGCGGCAAACTCACCCGATTGGCAGCCGCGAATAGCGCGGTCGAGCAACCCGAGAACATAGCGGGCGTTGGCAACGTCTAGCCGTCCTGGGGTGACCGGGGCAGGGGCGGCGACATGTTCGATGGCGAGGGACGAAATATCAATGCCATGTGCGGCTGCACGAGCGGCGATCACGTTGCGGTCGCCCAACACGATTATCTCGGCGGCGAACGGCTCCCGCGCCAACATTGCACACAGATCAGGCCCTATTCCTGCCGACTCGCCTGAAGTGATCGCAATCTTCACGGATTTCCTCGCGCTCAACAATTAATGCTGAACGCAGTATCAAGCAACTACTTTTCTTCGACGCGATACTCCACAAACGCGCGATCACGCGTTTGCCGCAGCCAGTCTGTGTAGGCTTCTTCGGCTTTGCGCGCGCGGATGGCGTTGCGCGCGACGGCCCGTTTGCGTTCTTCCGACAAGCCTTCACTGCGTCGCTCTTGAACCTGAACGATGTGCCAGCCGAACGGCGACTGGAATGGCTGTGACAACTCATTGTCACGCAGCTGGGTCATGGCGCGCTCAAATTCGGGCACTGTGTCGCCGGGAGACATCCAGCCCAAGTCGCCGCCTTTGCTTGAGGACGGGTCGTCTGAATGGACTTTGGCGAGTTCGGCAAAATCAGCGCCACCGACGATTCGTTCGCGCAACCGCTGCAAACGCGAGCGCGCTTCTTCTTCGGTCAGTCCATCCTTGTTGCGAATGAGAATGTGACGGCCGCGCGTTTGCTGCACTGAAGGCGTTGCATTCTTGCCGCGTTTGTCGAGCAACTTGACAATGTGAAAACCGTTCGGCGAACGCAAGATATCGGAGGTCTCGCCTAGCTTGAGCGTATTAACCGCTTCGACAAATATCGACGGCAGGCGGTTGGCTTCGCGCCAGCCGAGGCTACCGCCTTGCAATGCGTCTGGTGCATCCGAGAACTGTGCCGATATTTGCGCGAACTCAGCGCCACGGCGCAATTCAGACAGCGCCTGCATTGCGCGTTTGCGGCGGGCCTCCACCTGTTGGGTGGTCGCTTGTTCGGGCACCAGCACCAAAATGTGCGCCAGCCGGTATTCCTGGTTGGTGGTGGCGTCGCGCGCTTCAAGGGCAATCAGTGTATCGACTTCGGCTTCGGTCACGCCGACGTTGCCTTCGACTTCACGTTCACGCAGACGCGACATCACGACTTGATTGCGGATGTCTTCGCGGAATTTCTGGTAAACGACGCCGTCCTGCTCGAGCAGCCGGCGAAACTCTGTCATCGACACACTATTTTCGTCGGCGATCCGCTGTAGCGTCTTGTCCAGTGTGCCGTCGTCGATACGGATGCCGGTTTCTTTGGCTTCCTGAACTTGGATCAAGTCGTTGATCATGCGCTCTAACAGTTGCTTTTGCAGTGCGTCTGCTGGCGGCAGCGCCGTGCCCTGCTTTTGCAGATTCTTGGTCACCATCGTAATCTGGTCGGTGAGTTCGCCTTGGGTGATAACCTCATTGTTGACAATCGCCACGATGCGGTCGAGTGGAATCACGCCGCTTTGCCGCGATGGTGCGGTAAGCCGCGTATCCAGTCGGGGCTGCGCCCCAATAATTGGACTGTTGCCCGGTGCCGCCGGCAGGATCGGTGACTGAGCGTAGCTGCTCAGTACGAGCGAAGACAAGGCCATTGCCAACAGTCGTTGTATAGCATTGCTGGTCAAGGTGTTTGGGAGCGGCAAAGACTTCATGGAGACATCCATCGAAAAAGCATGTATCGAAAAATCGTATATCGAAATATCATACGGCGGCTGAAAGCGCGGGGTGACAAAGTAACAGCGGGGGACTTAGCGGTCGTCTGACCGACGATATCCGGCGATGTTCTGTTTGATGGTATCGAACGGGTTGATGCCCAATTTCGACAAGCCTTTTAGCTCAAGTTGCAGCTGAATTGAATTCGAATACTGATTCGTCGCCGTTGTGAAACGATGCGCGACCAGTCGGAATTCCCAGCAGCCCTGATTATACTCGACGCCAAACAGCCCTTCGAGCAAGCGCCGGTCGCGTAGCGAGTGATTTGCCCTCGCCAACAGGGTCCAGCCGGAGGCCGCGCGTCCAAATGGCCACTGGGTCGAAATATCGATCTGCTTGAGGTCCTCGCGCGTGTAGCGATAGGAGAAATTAACCAGCTTGCCGCCTGCGGCCGTGTATCTCGCGCCGACGTTGGATTTTTGGAAGCGCGACGCGGAGGTGGAGTATTGGAAACTCGAATCCAGTGACCAAGTATCAGACACTTGGCCGCTCACCGCGAACAGCAGGTCGGAGCGGCTTGGCGTCGCCGTTGAGGCGCTCAATGAGGTGCCCGGTGCCGTGATGCCGAGCGCGGTGTCCGATAGCAACACCTGCTGCGGGCGGAAATAGTAGCGCTGCCCGACCGCGGCACGCAGTCGCTCGATGCCCGACGCGTTGTCGATGAAGCGGGTGGTGACGGCGGCCGTCAGTTGTTTGGCGTCGGAAATTCTATCGCCGCCGACGAACAGATTCTCGTTAAAGATTTGCGCGAAGTTGAAGTCGGTTTCCGAAGTGGAGAACTGCGGCAGTTTCGACTGGTCGCGGAACGGCACATATAAGTAAAAGAGTCGTGGTTCAAGCGTTTGTGTAATCGAGCGACCGAACAATTCCACGGGGCGCTCATAAGCCAGCCCGCTGTCGACACTCATGATCGGCAGCGCCCTTGTGCCGCCTTCAAAACCGCTCTCGTTGCGCGTCAAACGATATTTGGTCAGGTGGTAGCCAGCCTTTGGTTTGATAAAGCCATATGGTCGCACTGCGGCATAAGAGATGGAAGGGTAGAGCAGCAGCCGTTGCCCGTTGACCAGCGTTGGATGGCGAAAATCCGTGTATTCACCGAAGGTGTTGAATTCCAGTCCCTGCACTCTGGCCGGCCGCGCGTTGAACGACAGTTGCGGCTGCAATTTGTAAGGTGTGACGATTGGCGCGAGGCGATCCTGCAACGTTTGGAAGCTGAGCGTACGCAGGCTGAAGCTGCCAAAGTCGGAGTCGTAATTGACGACGGCATCCCGCGGCAGGTTGGTTTGCGTGGTGTTGGCGATGCGCGTCGAGAGGTCACGAAAGTAGTCGTCATCTGAAACTTTTTGCGCGTTGACGCTACCGCTCCAGCCCTTGCCGAGGAACGAGCTCAAGTTCTGATAATGACGCCAAGCCAACAGCGCACGGTGCTTGTCGGTTTTACGATCATTGGGCAGGAACTCTGTGTCGAACTGTCCAACCGCATGCGGCCGCAGGTAGCGCCACTCCACGCCCAGTTGCAGGCCGCGACTGGTGAAAATCTTCGGCGTGATGGTCGCATCCATGTCGGGCGATATATTCCAGTAGTACGGTATCGCCAATTCGCCGCCGCTGGTTGACGAACTGCCGATGGTGGGCGGCAGAAAGCCAGACTTGCGATCGTTGTTTAACGGAAAGGTCATGTAGGGTACGTAGATGATCGGCACCCCCTTAAACTCGACATACGCGTTGTAACCGGTGCCGATGTTTAGCGCGCGATCCAGACTCAGTTCACCGACCCGCATCACCCAGTCGTTATCCCCGGGTTTGCAGGTGGTGTAGGTGGTGGCAAACAAGCGCTCCTTGTCGGGGCCTTCAAACTCGAGCCGCCTCGCCTCGCCGCGCGCTTCGAAGCGTTGCGCGGGGCGGCTGGGGCTCTTGCTGAACATGTAGGTGGGCTTGTCAACATAACCGATGGCGGTGTCGAGCTTTAGCAGCATCGATTGCCCGGTCACGATATCGCCGGCACGATCGAGCCGTATGTGTCCCTGCGCAGTGGCGGTGTCGGTCGGTTTGTCGTATTCAACGCGGTCTGCCGTCAGCGTCTGGCTGTCTTGCTTTAACACCACATTGCCGGTCGCGATGACGCGCTTTTGATTCACGCCTTCAATACGTTCGGCGTCGATCACGCGCTCGCCGGTGCGACCCTTCGGCAGCACGATTGCGCCTGGCGTCGGTAAATTGCGCTCCGATTTGAGACCTTCGCGGATCGCGTCGTCCAGCTCGGTTTGTGTCGGCAGATTGGTTGATTGCGCCGCCACCAACGGACACAGCATTGCGATAAGCATCGCCGCCATTGCCGAGCGGCAGCGGGACCGGGTTCGAGCACAAGCGCAGTGCTGCGGCGACCGGCCGGCCTCGCAAGGCCCCGCGTGATCTAGCGTTTGGCAGGGCATGTGAAAAGCGACGTGCGAGGTAGGGTGATAAAATTCGCGCAAATTTTAAGAGCTGTTACGAAGAAGCGGATGAAATCAATCGAAGCAGAAGATCTCCGATTGCGCGAATTGTCAGATTGGTTGGCGACCGACGCAGTCAAGCAAGCGGTGGGCACCAGTGTTGCGGAGGGGCAACTGGCGCCCGCCACGGCCGACGCCAGCTTTAGGCGATATTTTCGCATAACCCACGCCGGCGGCACGCTGATCGCCATGGATGCGCCACCGCCGCAGGAGGATTGCCGGCCGTTCGTTCGCATCGGCAGCATGATGGCCGACGCAGGACTCAACACGCCGACCGTTTACGCACAGAATATCGAGCGCGGCTTCCTGTTGCTGACGGATTTGGGTCGCCAGACCTACCTTGATGTCATCAATGACGATAACGTCGCGCCGCTGATGCGCGATGCGACTGACAGCCTCTTGAAGTGGCAGTTGGCGTCAAAGCCGGATACGTTGCCGAACTACGATGAGGCGGTGTTGCGCCGGGAAATCGCATTGTTTCCCGATTGGTACGTCGCCAAACACCTGCAGGTTGAGTTGACCACCCAGCAGCGCTCTGCCATGGAGGCAGTGTTTTCGACCGTGATTGCATCGAACCTGGCGCAAGCGCGGGTCTATGTCCACCGTGACTTCATGCCGCGCAATCTGATGGCGGTTGCACCCGATCGTGCGCCGAACCCCGGCGTGCTCGATTTTCAGGATGCGCTGTATGGACCGATTGGCTACGATATTGCCTGTCTGTGGCGCGACGCGTTTGTCTCGTGGGAAGAAGAGCAGATCCTCGACGGCACGGTCCGCTACTGGGAAAAGGCCAAGAAAGCCGGGCTGCCGGTGCCCGACGATTTCGGCTTGTTCTATCGCGATGTCGAGTGGATGGCGCTGCAGCGGCACCTCAAGGTGATGGGCATTTTTGCGCGCATCAATTACCGAGACGGCAAGCCGCGCTATCTGGGCGATACGCCGCGTTTTGCGCGCTATATCCGCAAGTGCTGCGAACGCTACAGCGAGCTGTTTCCGTTGGCGCGACTGTTTGACCAGCTCAAGATTGACGACGGCCTGACGCGAACGTCCGGCGTGTCGTTCTAGTCGGCGTTGGACACTCTGCGGGAAGTAGTCAAAGTCGACTATCCACGGGCAGTTTCAGGCATTTTTGCTCCGAAATGCCCGTGGTTGCTTGAGTTTGCATTTTGAGTTATCGTGCGCTGATTCTCGCTGCCGGACTCGGGCTGCGCATGCGTCCGCTGACGGACCACGTACCAAAGCCACTATTGCCGGTCGGCGGCAAGCCGCTGGTGTTCTGGCAAATCGAGTCGCTGGTGCGTGCGGGCTTTCTCGACATCACCATCAACACCTCGGTGCATCACGCGCAGTGGATTAACGCCGTCGGTGACGGTAGCCAGTTTGGTGCACACATCAGTCTCGTGAACGAGGGCGATGAGCCGGCCGAAAGTTTGGGCGGGATTTGCCGGATGCTCGCCGGGCATGGCGCGGGGGTTGGCGCGGATATTGACGCCGCTGTTGACGCCGCTGTTGCCACCACCCGGCAGCCGTTTTTGGTGGCCAGCGGCGACGTCTTTACCGACTTCGACTACGCAACGCTGATGCCGGCACTAGAGCGAATCTCTTCAGGGGCGGCGGACGCGCATTTTGTACTTGCTGACAACCCGCCTTTTCATCCGACTGGTGATTTCGCGATTCGGGACGGCCGCGCAACTCGAGAGGGCGACCGACTCAACTTTTCCGGCATCACCTGTTGGCATCCGAAACTATTCAGCGATGTGCCGGTCGGAATTCATGCGCGGCTGTTTCCCTGGGCGGATGCAATTGTCGCCGACAACCGCGTGACGGCAGAGCACTTTCGTGGAATCTGGGAGAACGTCGGCACGGTGGAACAGCTGACTTCACTGGACCAGCGGCTCAGCGCTAAAATGTAGCATTGAACCATCGCTCTGACACGAAGTGAATGCCTGCCGAAGGCAACTGAGAGATAAACATGAAACGCGAGACGCTGCCCCTGCCGGTTGTGGTTCCCAAGATTGCGCCGCATCTGAAGCGCCGCCAACGGCTGGCAAAGTCGCTCGGCGAGGGCTTGATGCTCTTGCCGACGGCACGCGAAGCCACCCGCAACGCCGACGCGCATTACGATTACCGGTGGGATAGCTACTTCTATTACCTGACCGGCTTCCGCGAGCCCGAAGCGGTGTTGGCGATCACGCTGGGTAAGAAACCGCGACACATCCTGTTTTGCCGGGAAAAGAATATCGAGCGCGAAATCTGGGATGGGTTTCGTTTTGGTCCGACCATGGCGCGCGAAATTTTCAGTTTTGATGAGTGCTACCCAATTTCTGAGCTCGACAAGATGGTCCCCGACTTGATGGCAAACCAGTCGGTCATCCACACGCCGGTCGGCGCGGATGCAGAGTGGGATACCGGGGTCGCCAAATGGCTCAATGCGGTGCGTGCCAAAGCTCGCGCCGGCATTTCCGCGCCGTCGGAGGTGCATGACGTTCGTCGCGAAATCGACTTCCAGCGGTTGATCAAGGATGAAACCGAGATCGACATCATGCGTCGCGCCGGAAAAATTTCCTCCAACGCCCACGCACGCGCCATGCGGGTGGCCAAGCCGGGGATGTTTGAGTACCAGGTCGAAGCCGAGATCCTGCACGAGTTTGTACGTAACGGCGCACGGCAGCCCGCTTACGGTTCAATCGTCGCGGCGGGCGGCAACGCCTGCGTATTGCACTACCGTGAAAATTCCGCCCAGCTCAAGAAAGGCGAGCTGATGCTGATCGACGCGGGTTGTGAGTTGGAAAGCTACGCGGCTGACATTACCCGCACCTTTCCAATCGCCGGCAAGTTCTCTGCGGCGCAACGCGATGTTTATGAGCTGGTGTTGGCGTCCCAGTTGGCCTGCATCAAAGCGGTCAAGCCGGGCAACCCGTTCGGCAAGTACCACGAGGTGGCGGTGAACGTACTTGCGCAAGGCTTGATCGATTTGAAGCTCTGCAAGGGCAGCCTCGCCAGCGTGGTGGAAACCGAAGCCTACAAACAGTTTTACATGCACCGCGCTGGCCACTGGCTGGGGCTGGATGTACACGACGCGGGCAACTACCGGCAAGCGAACGGCAAGTGGGTGGCGATGGCGGCCGGCATGGTGCTAACCGTTGAGCCGGGGCTCTACATTCGGCCTGCGGATAATGTGCCCAAAGCGTTCTGGGATGTTGGCGTGCGGATTGAAGACGACATCCTCGTGACGAAAACAGGTAACGAGAATCTCACCGCCAGTTGCCCGAAATCGGTGCGAGACGTTGAAGCGATTACCTCACAGGTGGAGGGCTGATCGGTACGATCGGCGACCGTTGACCAATGCATATGTCTGACATCCTGATCATCGGTGCGGGTCCGGTCGGCGCGACGTTTGCGCTACTCGCGCATGCGCGAGGGTTGCGAGGGTTAGGCGTGTCGTTGGTCGACGCACGCCCGGGGCCTTCAACTGAGGAGCGATCGTTGGCGCTGTCGCATGGCAGTCGGCTGTTGCTTGAGCGGGCCGGTGCTTGGCCTCAAGACATGCAGGTGACGCCGATCCACGCCATACACACTTCGCAAAAGGGCGGCTTCGGCAAAGTGATGTTGACGCGTGAAGACGCCAATGTGCCGGCGCTCGGCTATGTGGTGGGCTACGCGGCGTTGCAGGACGCGCTTGATCGCGCGCTCGAACGTGCCGCGATTCCGGTGATCTACGGCGCGCGCATTACCGCCATCGACGCGGATCGCGGCGAGCTTGGCTACTCGGTGAACGACCAGCAACACACGGTGCAAGCGCGGCTGCTGGTAATGGCTGATGGTGGCGCCAATTTAGATAAAGTGCCTCGCGTAGCAGTGGATGTTAAAGACTACGGACAGTCTGCGATGTTGGCCCAGGTGGTGGCCGATCGTCCGCACGGCAACGTTGCCTATGAACGATTTACCACCGATGGACCGGCGGCATTACTGCCGTCGGCCGACGGTACTGCACATTATTCGATGGTCTGGGTTGCGCCGCACGCACAGATTGATGCACTCATGGCGCTAGAGGAAGACGCCGCCAGAGACCGCTTTCAAACCCATTTCGGCAAGCGGGCAGGCGGCTTCCTGGCGTTGACCAACCGCCGCCGATACCCCCTGAAACTGCGGCAGACCACGACGCGCGTGGTTGGCAAAATGGCGATCATCGGCAACGCCGCACAAGCGATGCATCCGGTGGCCGGACAGGGCTTCAATCTTGGGCTGCGGGATGCCGCAACACTCGCCGCAACACTCGCCACTACACTGGCAAGCACGCTCGCGGAAGCGCCCGGCGCGGAGCTTGCGCTGCGCGCGTATGCGGGGATGCGTGAGGTGGATATCGCAAGGGGCGTTGGCTTCACCGATCTGCTGGCGTCGACGTTTATTTCGGACACGCCGACGCTGCGAGTACCACGCGGCATGGCACTCGCCGCCGTCGACATGCTGCCCTTTGCGCGGCGTGCGCTGGCGAGTCGAATGCTGTTCGGCGCGCGCTCATGACCCGCATCGTCGTGGTGGGTGGCGGACCGGTGGGATGTGCGTTCGCACTTGCGGCAAGTCGCGCAATAGCGGGTGCCGAGATCGTGCTTGTCGAGCGCAACGAACCACCCGTGGCAGATCAAGCGCAGACACAAGCGCCGGGGCCGCAGTTTGATCACCGCGTCTATGCGCTATCGCCGCAGTCGATTTCGCTGCTGAGCGAAATCGGTGTCTGGCAACGAATGTCGACGGACCGGCTGACGCCAATCGATGCAATGCATGTGTCGGGTGATGCGGACACACCGGCCAAGACGTTGCCGCGCATTGATTTTTCGCACGGCGCCCCGCTCGCCCACATCGTCGAGCACAAGACGTTGATGGCGGCGTTGTACGACGCGCTCGCCGAGACCGGCGTCAAGACTATATTCGGCACGACCGTAACGTCGATGTCGATTCACGGGGCGCAGCACGCGCTGGCATTGGCGGACCGCACGCAGGCGATCGGCGAAATGCTGCAAGTTGATCTGGTGGTGGCGGCCGATGGCCGGCAGTCGCGTATTCGAGAATTGGCCGGAATCGAGATTGACGCCAAGGACTACGCCAGCGTCGGTATTGTTGCCAACTTCGCCTGTGAAAGATCACACGGCAATGTGGCGCGACAATGGTTCACGCCGGATGGCGTATTGGCCTACCTGCCGCTACCGCACAATGAGATCTCCATTGTTTGGTCGGTCACCCGATTATTTGCCGAATCCCTGCCCGCTTTTGGCGATCCGGCTTTTGCGATGGCGGTTGCCAACGCGGGGCACCTGGCTCTTGGCAATCTGACCGCTACTTCGCCGGTCGAGGCGATCCCCCTCAAGCGGGTCACCGCGCGTCAATCAGTCAAGCCGGGGCTGGCGTTGGTTGGCGATGCCGCGCATGCCATTCATCCGCTCGCCGGACAAGGTGTGAACCTTGGCTTCGGCGATGTGCGGTCGCTGATTGAGGTTATTCGCAATCGCCCGACGATGGCGGGCGTCGGCGATATGGCAACGTTGCGGCGCTACGCGCGCGCGCAGTCCGGGGCGACCGCTGCCATGGGTGAGACGACCGACTGTCTGCACACGCTTTTCTCAAGCAACGATAACGTGGCAAAGTGGGTCCGTCGAACAGGGTTCGAATGGTTTAACAGGTCCGGGTTGGTGAAGAGACTCGTCACCGACTATGTGGTGCGCACATGAACGGCGGATCCGTTTTCGTCACGCAGTCCATCATTCAATCACCACCAAAACAAAACATTTTTAGTCAGCGAGTTGAACTTATGAAAAAGGTAATTATCGCCATTGCGGCCGCCCTGTTTGCGGTCTCGTGCGGCGTTCAGGCCAATCCGGATGACATCAAGAAGGAGCTCGCGAAGAAATTTCCCGACCTCAAAACCGAGCGCATCACCAAGACAACATATGGCGGGCTGTTTGAGGTGTTCACCGGCAGCGAGATCTTCTACACCGATGAAAAAGCCACCTTCGTGGTGACCGGAAACCTTATCGAAACCAGCACCCGCGCCAACGTCACCGAGGCGCGTATCGGAAAACTTACCGCGATCAAGTTTGACGATTTGCCGTTCGCCAACGCCATTAAGATCGTGCGCGGAGACGGCTCGCGTCGTATTGCAATTTTCGAAGACCCGCTGTGCGGTTTTTGCAAGAAGTTTGAGGCTGAAATCAATACGCTGAATAACGTGACGGCATACACTTTCTTGTATCCGATTTTGGCGCAGGATTCACACGTGAAATCGAAGGCGATCTGGTGCGCCCCGGACAAGATCACCGCTTGGCAGGACTGGATGTTGCGCGACAAGCCACCGGTTTCGCCCGCGCCCGCAGCCTGCGCCAACCCGCTGGCCGAAAATGTGGCGCTTGGGCAGAAAATGCGCGTCAACGGAACACCAGTGACATTCTTCGAAGACGGCGAGCGTATTACCGGGGCACTGCCGCTCGCGACCTTCGAGGCAAAACTG
>Ga0226658_10001218_pt1 | contig 12981 bp, 12 predicted proteins | sample OliLak19BULKMAT1_FD_169091 | JGI IMG/M metagenome (GOLD analysis project Ga0226658, IMG submission 169091) | Freshwater microbial mat bacterial communities from Lake Vanda, McMurdo Dry Valleys, Antarctica - Oligotrophic Lake LV.19.BULKMAT1 (v2)... | ecosystem: Environmental > Aquatic >... | reverse complement strand
CTGAAAATGCGGTACGAATTCAAATTTATAGTGCTATCATTACTTACACGTTGATTGTAGTCATTAAGAACAAACTCAAATTGCTTCAGTCAAATTATGAAATATTGCAAATCTTAAGCATATCACTACTTGATAAAGAGACGTTGAAAGGGCTACTTTCGAATTCTGTAAATCAAAATGTCAAAGAACAAAGTTATGATCAACTCAAATTTGACCTATTTTAACGGGACACTAATGATGCGGATTAATATCTAAGTGGTGTCAGGTGATAACACCTGACACGGCATCAAAAATTTCATTAATCCCCCTTCCTTATTTTATTCTTATTCCCAGTCTAATCGGTATTAGAAATGCTTGTTGAGTTAATAGAAGTCCGGAAGTTAGGTAAATGCTAAAATTGTCCTGCAGCTTATAACTTATTCCTCCGCTCAATTCAAACATCACGCTTTGTTTTCCATTTTCATACTGATTCCAAATGTGATTTGAACCAATTTTTAGATTGATTAATGGGGTCAGCTTTGAATTCAACGGGAGATATTGTAAGTCACCAAATATCGAATATCCATTTATTCCTTCAAAATTTAAATAACCAATTCCCAAACCTATAAATAATTTATTATTCAATGATATTCCATTTATTATGTCAAGTGATAAACCGTTTTGCTCTTCATTAAGATTGTAACCTCTCCAATTCGGTCCAGGGTCAACGTCAATTGTGGTATTCTGAAAGCTAAGAGTTCCAATTTCAGTCCTCAAATTGTATTTTATTTGTCCACTTGTGTAATGTGAGAAATGGATAAAGAATAGAAAAAATACTAGAAACCTCATTTTATTAAATTCAAGATAAATCGTAAGTAAAATAGTGATTTTCTTTTTTACTGAGCAAAACATATTCGGCATTTTACGTCACTGTCCATGGAGCCACCCAATTGTTGCCAGCGTTTTGCAGCTACAAGAAGTTGGCGATTTCGAAGCACTAAACTTTCTGCCACCACTTGATCCCGATTTTCGAGGCTCAAAGCTTCATTTAACCACTGAACTGCGAATTTATTGTAGGTGCTGTTATGCCCAGTTTTTATTCTTCTATTAGTGTTGTCAACGTTTTTAATAATGTTTTAAAATATTCCTTTATTTCTGTCTTGTCAATTATCAATTTTCTTACAGCACTTTCATACTTTTCGCGTGTCATACCAAGCCCTGTTGCTATTTTTGTCAATACAGGAGTTTCCCTAATTGGATACCGTGAAATTAAATCATCTAATTTTTTTTCTGCCACATATTTGTCAAAGCGTGCTTCTTCTTTTTCCTGTATTTCTTTTAAGTCATATTTTAATTCAAAATTTCCTTTTTCTTGAATTTCCTTATGTTTAGGTAATGCAGTCATTATGCTATTTCTAACTTGCTTTTCGCAAAGTCTTGAACACAACCTTAGTTTGTGTAGATTAAGATCATTGATAATATCAGAAGTCGCTTTTTCAAAAAGCACATTCTCTTCTTGTCCTGTTACGGAGGAAATTCTTTTAGCTATTTGTTTTACAATTTCCAAATTGTAATAAAGACTTTCAACAGAATAACAGTTTAAAGCTGCAACTCCTTTTTGAAACAATTCTTGTATTTGTAATTCTGTTCTGTCATCAGCGTCAATTAAGCCATACGCATTAATCCAATGTAATTTCTCCGTACCTTTTATTCCTTCAACAGCTTTCTCAACTTGAGTACAACTACCTTGTGGCATAATTGTTACATTGGGATAAATCAATTGATAGATTTGTCTATCTAAACTTTCGTAATCTCCTTCAACAAATAGAATGTTCCTTTTTGAACCAAGTATTTCACGTTTGACCGAATTTGGAATTTCGTCAGCTTCTGAAATTAAATCTGCATCCCAATCTTTTATGTTTTTGCCATTCCATTCGCAACTCCTCAAAAGTAAAACACTTGCTTCAGAATGATCAATTGGTAAAAAAACATCGTGGGTCGAAATAACAAACACACAATCTTTTCGCTTTTGAAATAAAGAAGATAATAGAGGTGAGATTATCGAACGATGAAGATGTCTTTCAGGTTCATCAAGTATTATAAGTTGGTTTGGGTCAGTTGTTAATACATCTGAACATATAAGCAAGGCATTTCTTTCTCCATCAGAAAGTTCTGCAATACTATATGGTTCGCTACCATTCTTTGAAGCAAAGAGTTGCTCGTCTTTACCTAAAGAAATTATAACAGGTATATTTGATATTGCTAAAAGTTCATTTATCGCTTGCAATGGAGCTTGTGCATTTGATAGTTCTTTTGCAAATGAAATATCATTTTTGTCAACTGCTCCGGCAATATTTCTGGCTCTAACATTTTCAGAATTTATCAAGTCAAATATTGAAATGGAAGACCTTGCTCCAGAATAATCGTCTTTCCAACGAGATTGAATTTGTCTGTCAGTATTTTTGATTTGGTTTTCAGTTTGCTTCTTGCTTGAAGCAGTCATATCCATTGAATTTGAATGAAACCAAGTTTGTCTATGTGCTAAAATTCTTTTTGTGTGGTTGAAATTCTGTTCTGAAAGTTTATGCATTAGGGTCGATTTACCAGCGCCATTAGCCCCAAGAACAAACAATGCGTTTCCTTCTTTCAATGGTATATCTAATGCACCGTTATTTGATGTCTGAACTGTAAATTTGTATTTGTTTTCTGACATTTTTTAGTTTTTGTTGGGTCTTTAAAATTGGGCATAACGGTTTGCAGCTACAAGAAGTTGGCGATTTCGGAGACGAAAACTGTCTGCCACCACAAAACTTGATACGTAGCACCAAGCATCATTTAACCACTGAACCGCCAATTTTTTGTAGGTGCTGTTAGCGGTAGTTTTTATTTCGTGATGCCCAATTGCTCCATTAATGCTTTAGGTCCGTGTCCGTTTGGGATTTCTCCGTAAGTGTCCACAATTTTGTTGTTTTCAACGCTATAAATAAAATATTCCGAAGGTAAATTTATTGTTTTACCTGTTGCGGCAGTTTTGGGTACGCCTACATTTTTCGGATAATCCAAAAGTCCTGTATGGGTTCCTGTCAAATAGATTGCGACTTTAACTTGGTTGTTGGTAGCACTTTCTATTTTTTCATTAAATTTAAAATCAGGAAAAGCTTTTTTTCTTGCCTTGTGCATTCCCAGTGCATCTTTTTTCTTTATGCTTATAAAGAATGGCATACCCTTCATTTTCATTTTGTAATTTTCCGCAAGATAGCTATTTGCCTTGTCCCAATCTCCATTTTCAATGGCACGCAAGTGTGCAATTACAATTTCAGTTGGTGTTTGGGTGTTATTTGCTTTCTCGTTGGAAAGAGGTTTGTAAGAACTACAACCCGAAAATAAAAATTGTGCTATTGTCATCACTAAAAGAATTTTTGATTTCATTGTCAATTACATTGTTTTTAAATGTTTGCAAAATAAAGTTTGTTTTGGAATAATTGACTTTTCTACGTCTAAATATTCAATGACTTTCAAGAAATTGACATTTTTTGTACATTGGTTTCTTGTCGTTTGTTGTGAAGTAGGCGTAGTATCATCGTTAGAAAATAATATTTGCATTATATTTGGTTTTGGCAAGTCAATTTCTTCTATCCAATAACCGCCAAATTGCGTAACACTTATTCCCCCACCGCTTCCCGAACCTGCAACACCAGTCGGAAAATTCTCGAAATAAGTCTTGCTTTCCCAAATATTTCGCGAAATAAATGTCAGGTTTTCATCGCCTTGCACTTGATACAAGTCTATTGATTTTATACCTGCACTTTTAAAGTTTGAAGCGAAAGGTGTCCAACGCTTTACAAAATCGATTTCACTTAATTTGGTTTTAAAACCAACATATTGAACGATAAAATTATTGTTTCCTACTGTCATTTTTTGTTTTATAAACGTTTTATAGTAAAAATAGTTTAACTGTTTTCGTAATCCAAAAAACAGTCCGATAAATATAATAATTATGATGCCTATTTTCATTTTGTGAGATATTTTGGTAAAATTACCGCTAACGACCTGTGTTTATGACGGATGCGGCTTTCGAAGCTGTGTCTTGTCCCACGTGCCGAAACGAAGTATAAAAATTAAACGACAAATAAACACGTCACCCGCAGCTGGCATAAACACTTTGTTGCCAGCTGTGGCGTTTCCAAGTATATCATAATCATGTTGTAACGGACTCATTTTTTAATATAGGTAGGCGGTTTCATCTCCCGTATGTAAAAGAGGCCGTCAAATATTTTATTCCACGTTGCCTTTGTTTCAAAATAATCAATGCCTGCCATGTTGAAGGGTTCTTCGTTTTTCAAGTTTCTTATGTCTATAAAAGCTAAGCTATAAGTCGTTTTTGCAACCAACGCTTCAAATGAAGAGGGTGACTTATTTATCGCGTATGATGGGGAGTTTTTTGGGTACCACTCACCATAGTTGCCCTCTGACGAAATAAAGCCTAAGGTATAAACCTGTTTGGGTAGATTTTTATCTACTACGTTCCCCATGGTTTCTAAGTTGGAAACATCAAAGCGTTTATTTGTCTCGAAATACTCCTTGCCTTTAGCGATATGAAAACTGGCTGCCCAAACAATAATTTTTCGCCTTTTAAATTTAGTATCAGCAAGCCACAAAAAGTTTTCGGCCATAGCACTGTCACGTGCGGAAAATCTGGATGTTCCTTTCAATTTTGAAAGAACCCAACAGCTACGAGCCTGTTTTTTTAAACTTTTTAATTCTTGATTCCAGAACTCCGTTTCAGGAGATTTCGTGAGCTGTAGAATTTGAATTCTAATCATCTCCAAGACAGAATTAAATAATACGATCTGTTTCGAGGTTACTTTACTTTCAATATCATCTCTTACTAGGCTTTCTAAGAGTATGTTGAATTTAGTGTAGTCTAAAGGTAATTTAATTTTGTTTTCGAAGAGAAACTTGTCAAGATCCATTACATAGTTTTTTTGCCCGTATTTACCTTCATGTTTACAATCAAAACCCGACAGGTCTAACCGTTTGCCACCTGCATTTCTTGCCATAACATAGTTTATGAGTGGTTTAAACTCCTCTGTCTTCGACCAAATCCCATAAATCTCGTTCTTTGTGCTGTCCATTTTTTTTGAAAGCGTCAAATCGCAATCCCACAGTTTATTTATCTCGTAGAAGCTGCTTTCAAAAGCTAGCACGTCAAATCCTAGATTCTCAACTAAGTACTTTATGATTTTTGTTTTTGCGATGAAGGTAGTGCCATGACCATGTGTTTGTTCTCCAAGTAATACAATGTTGGCATCGCCAATTTTTTTAGCGAGCACTTCATAACCAGTAAAATCATCATCAGATATATCAATAGATTTAATTTCAGTTATGTTCTTTTGTAAATCAACTTGTGTTACCTGTGCATGGCACAAAATTGGTAAACTGACAAGGAGCAAGTGGGTTAACCATTTTATCATTTTGGAAACTTTGATTTAATCTAATTTTGCTTTTATTTCATTCGTCAAATTGTCAGCGTAATACAGGCTGTCCCACGGGAACAAACTGTTAGCGTAAAACATTTTAATTTTTAATTTTACGTCCCCACCGCCCGCGGAGGAAAATATGCCCACGTGAAAAAACTGTCGTGCTGACCTTTCAAATCTTGTCTGTCGACCAACTTTTAAAAGTTCAGTTGTCACCGTCCACGAAGCCGCGCCATTGCTGGCAACGTTTTGTGTTTATGACGGCTGCGGTCTTCGAAGCTGCGTCCTGTCCCTGTGGCCGAAACCAAATATAAAAACTAAATGCCAAATGTACACTAAACACGCAGCTGGCATAAACACTTTGTTGTGCGCTGGCACTCAGTCGTCAATTTATTGTTTATTCTGACCTTCTAAAATAGTATGATAGTCCCCATGAAAGTCTTCCATAATTAATTTGAAAGCTATTTGAGTTTTGGCTAGTCGTCAGATTACTATTGTAGCCATGGTTTATTGAACCGATTCCAACTTCAAATCCCCATTTTGGAGTGGGAAAGAAAATGAAACTGGGTGTAATGCTTGTATAAATTATATAATTCTGCGATTTGTCCTCTACCGTAAGGCCAATTAAAGGTTGGGTCGTTGTGTTTGTAATGGCACCTCTATTGAATGCAAAAGTTCCTACAAGTGAGAACAAAAACTTGTCAGAAATTTTGAAATATCGCTTGGCAAAAATGGCTGTTGAAATGTACAATGATTTAGATTCAGCCATGTATGTCGAACCATTTGTGAATTTTGAGTAATATGATGAGAATCCAATTTGTCCGCCTACAGCAAACTTCTCATTTAGTAAAAATCCAACGGAGGGATAAACAGAAATTGATGTGCCTGAAGAATTTCCACTATTGCTGATGTCTGGGTAGCTTCTATTATCGAAATCTACAGTCCCGCCAATGAATTTATTACCTCTTGCAAATTGCCCAAATGATTGCAGGGAGGTCAATAGAATGAGTGTTATTAAAATCGGTTTCATTTTTAATTGTTTTAGCGTTACCCAATCTTTCCGAGTGCTTGCGCACAACATTTGGATAGCCGCACCTCCGTTGCGTCTATACACCCAAATATAGGTAATAGACGCACCTCCGTTGCGTCTATTTCCCATTTAGCTGCCGTTGATCATTTCGCCCCCGAAGCCCCATCCATCCTAAAAATCCAAACTTTCCATTCGGCTTTTTATGCCGCACACCACCTTGCCTGCCAGGTATGCATATATCGCGGCAGCCTTGCTGGGCCCGTTTGTCTTCAACATTTTTAAAGCATCTTCAGCCGTCTGGAACTACGCTTTTCAGCTTTAGCTTGACGAGTTTTTTGATCCGGCCATCTTGCCCACCTCATGTCGCTATAATCCTTGCTCTTTTCGGAGTTCGGTTATTTTATGCCCTATTTTCATAAGGGATAAAACAATTATTTATCTCAAAAAGCCTGCAACAGACAAGGCCGAAAGAAAATGAATCCGTAACATCTTCTAGTAGCGGAGTTGTGTCGATTGAAACAAGCCGGGAGAGTAGAAAGCGCAAACGGCTCGATTGCGCCAACGTTGTATTTAAAACTTTTGAGTAATGCTTTTAATCCCTATGGGCAATAAACCTAAACAAAACCGACAAAACACTGTTTACAAAATTGGCTAGGAAGTCGGCAAAATAGACTAGATTTAATATTTTAAATTTCAGAATGATGACCGAATTTAAAGTTGATGCATCTAATTGCGACAAAGAGCCTATTCACATTTTGGGAAAGATTCAGGGGCATGGCTTTTTAATTGGTGTTAATAGTAAAGACCAGTTGATCCACTACATAAGCGAAAATACAGCTGCTTTTATTAATGACGATCCGGCAAAATTTCTTGGAAAGCATATTGGTGAGATAGAAGGCCGTATGAACATTTCCAATTACGGCAATGAGCTAAAGCTGTCTCAAATAATTACTCTGGGGTTAGGCAACGGCTTTGAAAGCCTTAATCCTTTTTACATAGAAGTGGGTGGCACGCCATACAATCTTATCATAAAAAATGCTGCCGCCATCTTACTATTGGAGTTTGAGCCCTGCAACGTAAAGGGGGAATTCGATGTGCAAAAAACAATCGGGCGTTCAATATCAACTATACTGGCAGAGTCAAGCTTACATTCCATGTTTGAAACTGCCGCCTTGGAAATAAAGAAAATCATACAGTACGACCGAGTGATGATTTACCAGTTTGGGGAAGATGGCCATGGCGAGGTGGTTGCAGAAGAAAAGAATAGCGACCTGAAACCTTTTTTAGGAATGCATTACCCGGCCTCGGATATCCCAACGCAGGCAAGAGAATTGTACAAAATAAATTTACCCCGAATTTTAGCAGATGTAAATATGGATTGCCCTAGTATCATTGGTAATCCTAAATTAGAGGCTCCACTTGATTTAACCCATTCTGTATTGAGGGCTGTTTCACCCATACACATTCAGTATTTAAAAAACATGGGGGTTGCAGCCAGTTTCAGCATCAGTCTTCTTTCGCACGGTGAGCTTTGGGGGCTGGTAGCCTGCCATAATTATTCACCTAAATTTATTGATTATAGAGCAAGGGAGGCTGCAAAATTAATTGGCCAAATACTCTCCCCTGCCTTAGAGTACAGGCTCGGGGAAGAAGATAGTGAAAAATTCGGGCTGCTTAACCAGTCAGTAAGCACACTTATAAAATTTATAGAAAAGGAAAGTGATATTGTTAGCGCATTAACATCCAATGCAGTTACTATCAATAATGTTTGTTCCAGCACCGGTGCCGTACTTGTATTTGATAATAAGATTACCGGTATTGGGGTGACGCCCAGTAACGATGAGGTAAAAGACATTGTAAAATGGGTAATTGATAATTCACAAGATATGGTGTTTTATACCCATCGGTTTCCGGCCATATACCCTACTGCAGAAAAGTACAGTGATTTTGCCAGTGGATTATTTGCCTGCATACTTTCAAGGGAGTTATCTGAAATGATCTTATTTTTTAAACCGGAGCAAAAACAAAACATTGTGTGGGGCGGCAATCCGGAAAAAGCCGTAATGGCAGCCACTGATGGTTCCCTGCAATTATCTCCGCGCAAATCTTTTGACAAATGGACAGAAACAGTAAGGCGTACCTCAGAAAAATGGAGTCGCGGGGAAATTGCTGCTCTCATCAATTTGCGAGAGCAGGTTATTTACCAGATTAACCGTATGGCAAATGAAATACGGCAGCTAAATGAGCGGCTAAAATTAGCGTACGAAGAATTGGATACCTTTAGTTTTACGGTTTCGCATGATCTTCGAACGCCACTATCTTCTATAAAAAGTTATGCGGAATTATTGTTGCTTACAAATCAAAGCCTTGACGATAACGCTAAGAAAATGTTGGAAAGAATAAATGCCTGTTCTGATAGGATGGCGTTGTTGATCAAAGAAATATTGAATTACTCAAGTTATTCAAGGAGTGAAATTAAGTTGGAAAAGATAGATATGAGGCAATTGATTGAAGGCGTTAAAGCTGAGATTTATGAATCAGTACATCCTCAAACCCTTGAATTTAACATTGGCCCTTCACCCGATATTTCGGGAGATGCTATTATGATAGAGCAGGTATTTGCCAACCTGCTGGGCAATGCGGTAAAATATTCGTCCAATTTAGGTAATGCGGTTGTAAGAATTGAAGGCTATGTTTCCGGAGAGGAAACTATTTATACAGTTGCTGATAATGGAATCGGTATTGATGTTAAATACTATAACCGGGTTTTTGAATTGTTTAAACGCATGGATAACGCAAAAGACTTTGAAGGAACAGGCGTAGGATTAGCTATTGTAAAAAGAATAGTGGAGAAGCACAAAGGGAGAATATGGTTTGAAAGCCAACTTGGCAAAGGCACTACTTTTTATGTAAGTTTTAATAATGAGCCTGTCGAATAAAGTAGACATATTTTTGGTCGAAGACAATGAAGACTTTTCTTTTTTAATAGAAAAAGCAATCGATCATATTGATAAGGATTTGTCTATAAAGATTGTTGATAACGGATTGACGGCATTGGAAGTTTTGAACTGTTATAGCCAAGAAGGCACAAGGCCGAGGATTATCCTGCTCGATTTAAATTTACCGGGTTTATCAGGGTTGGATTTATTGAGAGAGATAAAGGGGATCAATTTTTTCAAACAAGTGCCGATTATTCTTTTTACAACATCTGATAATCCAAAAGACGTAAGGTCGGCAACAGAATATGGCGCCAATGCGTATGTTACCAAACCGCATGGGTACGTAGCGCTGATAGCCTGTTTGAGGTCACTTTTTAATTTTTGGTTTACCCATCACACAACAATAGATTAATACATGAAAAAGATTTTTATAGTAGAGGACGATGAAGATATTACAGATATACTCACCATAGCTCTTGGCGCCAAGTACCGTCTGTCAATTAATAACAATACTAATAACCTGATGCAAAGAATGGGTGAATTTTTACCCGATCTTATTATTACTGATAATTTTGTGGGCCAAAAAGTGGCGGCAGAAATTATTGCGCAGATAAGAAGTGAACATCGTTTCAGCAACATCCCCGTTATATTATTTTCTGCCCACCCGGATATTCAAAAATTATCCAAAGAAATTGCAGCCACTGCATATTTGAGGAAACCGTTTACAATGCAGGAGTTAAATTCTTGTATCGAAAAAGCAATAGTCAACCTTCACGGTGAAAAAAAAATACACGGATGATGTTTACCTTACCTGGTGGCCAAATGGTTGGGGAAAAGCAACGGTAATCGTTTTAGGCGCTTTAAATAGGGCGTCTGTAAAAAACCTGCTTTTTTTACCTCCACCCGGTTCCCTTTTCGCAAAAAATAGTGCAACAGAGTTTTTATAGATGTCCACAATTAAACAACTACACGGTCTATGATTTCGGATAAGCTTAAAAGCGGCACCACAGCGTTTCATCAACTGGCAGAAGAAAATAATTTTTCAAGTAAATTAAGAGATGGCACAATCAGTAAAGAAGAATATGTCATTCTGCTAAAGCGATTGTTTTGCTTTTTTAGTCAGGCAAAAATAATTGCTGATAAGTATGCCGGTGATACTATTATTAAAGCGAACCTGTTTGAAGAAAAAATAGCCTGTTTAAAAAAAGATCTTGCGGACTTAGGTGCAACAGGCTTTAGCGAACACATCGTATTTGATGAACTAAATTATTTTGACAGCATCGGATTTTGTTATGTGCCATTTGGTTCAATGCTTGGTGGCAAAATGATTTATAATAATCTGGTGAAAATGCAAACGGATAAAAGTATTCACCTTCCTGTTAGTTTTTATGAAAGTTGTAAGGATACTGTCTTTGTCAATTGGAGCGAATTTACCGGCCATCTTAATCTAATTGAGGCAAACCATCATAATGATATTTTGAATGGGGCCAAGTTATCTTACCTACATTTTCTTTATCTGTGCTTGGTAGTGCAATAAATAGTACCGGAATCACGAGAATGCCGTCAATTTTTTATGGCTTGGGGCTTCACTCCGTTTTTGGTGTTTTCCACCGTAGTTGTTAAACTAAGCGCAAGCATAAACGAACTACCTGATACTGTAGTTGGTTTGCCGCTGAAACGCTCTTTGCCTCAACGCTTCATATACCACCACAGCCGTAGCGTTTGAAACATTCATACTGTCAATTTTCCCTAGCATGGGAATGATGATATTGGCAGTTGATTTGTTTACCCAAATAGCTGAAAGGCCTGTTGCTTCTGTTCCCATGACAATGGCAGACGGTTTGGTGAAATCAGTTTGGTGATAGGGGTGAGATGCTTTAAGATAGGTACAGAAAATGGAGATATTATTTTTTTGCAACCACGCTATTGTTTCTTCCGAGGTGGCGGCCGCCAATTGATTTGTGAAAACGCAGCCCACGCTGGAGCGTATTACATTTGGATTGTAAAAGTCAGTGTGTGGGTCGCAGATGATTACAGCATCCACATTGGCGGCATCTGCGGTGCGCAAAACGGCTCCCAAGTTGCCCGGTTTTTCAACTCCTTCTAAAACGAGTATCAATGGATTGTTGCTGAGCTTGATCTCATCGAGGCGATGGGTCTTTTGTGCGGCCACTGCCAGCATTCCTCCCGTACTTTCGCGGATGGCAATTTTGTCGAACACCTCTTTCGAAACAGGAATCAGCAGCTTATCCTCCAACGGCATCTCGGCAAGTTCTTGTGGGCTGACGATCTCATCACAGAAAAAAAGGTTGCCTATTTTATATCCGGCCTCCAATGCCAATCCGATTTCTCTTTTTCCTTCCACAATAAAGAGTTGTTGCTTTCTCCGCTCGCGCGGTTTTTCCAATGCCAACAAGCTTTTGACTTTCGGGTTTTGAGTGCTGGTAATTTTAAAGTGCATGGTAGTTCAAAATTAACTTTAAACTTGGAACTCTTACCATCTGGGTTCAATTCAAATCCGATCGCGGTTAGATGTCTTGGAGCTTACAAATTATCGTACGATCTCCGATTAAGATTGTTCTTCCTGCCCCCTTCGCATACGGAGTAGAGAGGGTGTCCACTCGCCTCGCGTGGTCGGGTCCGCCTGCCGCACAGGCAGGGGTGAGTGGCTACAAAGCGAAGGTATCCGCAAACCAAAGATTGCTTCGCGCTACCGCTCTGCCCTGCGCAGTTGCTCGCAAAGACGAAGCCTAGATTTGTGAAAGTTCAGCGCTAAACTTTAAACTTTAAACCCTAAACTTTAACCTTTAAACTCTAAACTTTTGAACTCTAAACTTACAAGATGTTATTTATCTTTGCTGGATGCAATTGCAAAGCCCTACCTCGTGGAAAGAATATGAACTGATCGACTCTGGCAACTTTGAAAAGCTGGAGCGCTTTGGTTCCTACATCCTCATTCGGCCGGAGCCGCAAGCCATTTGGCTAAGATCACTTTCGGAAGAAGAGTGGAAGCGATTAGCCCACGCACATTTTGCGCGCGAACAAAAAGATAATTATCGCTTTGGCGATGATGTGAAAGGGGGCTGGAAAAAGTATAAAACCATGCCCGATAGCTGGGACATTCAATATCAATACGATACACTTTCACTTTCACTTCGTCTTGCACTCACCAACTTTGGGCACGTAGGCCTTTTTCCCGAGCAGGGCGCCAACTGGAATTTTATTTATGATTCAATTTCCGGTTGGGGCATATCCCAACCAAGAGTGTTGAACTTATTCGCCTACACAGGCGCAGCTTCTGTGGTGGCAAAAGCAGCAGGAGCGGATGTCACTCACGTAGATGCTTCACGCCCGGGTTTGAATTGGGCAAACCAAAACATGCAGATGAACAGGTTGGAAAATATCCGCTGGGTGCACGAGGACGCCTTGAAGTTTGTGAAGCGCGAAGCAAAACGCGGTAAAAAATACAACGGCATTATCATGGATCCACCACCCTACGGTCGCGGCCCCGATGGAGAGAAGTGGACACTGGAAGAGAAATTGAATGAGTTGG
>Ga0226658_10001205_pt1 | contig 13052 bp, 9 predicted proteins | sample OliLak19BULKMAT1_FD_169091 | JGI IMG/M metagenome (GOLD analysis project Ga0226658, IMG submission 169091) | Freshwater microbial mat bacterial communities from Lake Vanda, McMurdo Dry Valleys, Antarctica - Oligotrophic Lake LV.19.BULKMAT1 (v2)... | ecosystem: Environmental > Aquatic >... | reverse complement strand
GTGGTCACGACGGACTCCGACGGTCGCTACAAGTTGCGCGGTGTCCTGGCCGAGACGGACCTCGCCGTCGTCGCGACCGGCCAAGGCATCCAGCGCCAGCAGAGCGAGATCGTGCGCGTGCCCGTGGACTCGACGCGTTCGGGTGTCGACCTCGTCGTCAGCCAAGGCGCCGGCCTCGAAGTCACGTGCCGTCGCGCGGACGGGTCGCCGGCGACGCCCTGCGAAGTGCGCGCCGAGTTCCAGGGCGAAGGCGATGCCGACACCAAGTTCGAGATCACGCGCGGCGACGGGAAAGCGCGTTTTCAGGGCCTGAAACCGGGCTCGTGGCGCATCACGGTGCGCGACTTGGGCACGGGTCCGGACGAGCGCGAGCGGGCTCCGACCGAGCAAACCGTCGAACTCGAGGTCGGCCCGACGAAGACCATCACGATGGAAGTCCGCGCGCCGTGAACCGCTGATCGGGCCGCGCGTCGAGTGCAGCCCTTAGACCTCGGACTAGGGCAGGACGCCAAAGTGGAGTTAGGCTCGGGTGGTGGCACTCCCCCCCGGCCGATCGAAGAAACGCAGGCTCGTGCTCGCGGTGCTCGCCGTCCTGGTCGGGCTGGTCCTGTTCATCGCGCTGGGCGGCGGCACGGGTGTCTTCGCCGCCGGCCCGGAGCGGCTCGGCACGAGCGTCCTGGGTGTCGGGCCCGGCGGCGAACTCGCTGCGAGTGACTCACCCGGCGCGAGCAGCACAGCGGCGTCGCAGACGCGCAGTTCGATCGCGGTGCCCGAAGTCGCAGCGGGAACGCCGAAGGCCCCCGTTCGCTCGAAGCCGCGCGTCCGTGGGCGCGTCGTCGATCGCGCGGGTGTCGGCATCCCCGGTGCGCGCGTGTGGATCACGACGAGCGAGTTCTGGGCGAAGATCCCGCTCGATCTGGAAGTCGAGGCACTACCCACGCGGTGGATGAAGGTCGAGCGCGCGGAGTGCGATGGCGAGGGACGCTTCGGCTTCGATGACCTCGAGCCGGGAGCGATTCGACTCGCCGCACGCAGCGCGACGTGCGCCCCGGCCTACCGCGAAGATCTCGAAGCTCTGCGCGAGACCGACGTCGCGCTGCCCGACGTCGTGCTCGAGCCCGGCGTCGTCGTCGCCGGCGTCGTCCTTGCGCCCGACGGCAAGCCGGCGCCGGGAGTGCGCGTCCTCATCGCAGCTTCGTCGCTGTCACGCGGCGGCGGGATCGCCGTTCCCGGTCGCGGCGCGAGTGCGGGCGCGACCGACGAACTCGGGCGATTCCGCGTCGACGAACTCGCAGCCGGACCGTTCCAACTGCTGTTCCTCGCAGAGGGGCTCGCGATCACCGAACTCAGCGGACGAACCGAGCGCGCGGGCGAAGTGAAAGACGGTTTCGTGGTACGCCTCGAGCACGGCGTCGAGATCGCGGGCCGCATCACTCCGAAGTCGGGACCTGCCCCGGCGGGATTGCGCATCGTCGCGCGACGTTCGGCCCCGGACGAGGACGAGGATTCCGAGGACGCCGACGCCGACGCCGCGCTCCCCGACGCACCCGAGTTCGAGGCTCGTCCGCGCACGGCGTTCGCCGCCGCCGATGGGTCGTTCCGCATCGGCGGATTGCGCTCGGGGGAGTCGTATCGACTCACGCTCACGGTGCGGCGCGGAGAGGCCTGGAAAGCCGCGGGCTCGACCGGCGCCAAGGTCGTGCGTGCTCCGAACTCGGGCGTCGATCTACCGTTCGAGCCCGAGACCGCGATCCTCTTGCGGGTCGTCGACGACGCGACCTCGCTGCCCCTCGATGTCTTCGTGTTGTGGGCCGGTCCCGGCCGATTCCGCGCGTTACGCGACGAAAAGGGCGAGGTGCAGCACGCGTTCCCGCTCGGCGCCGCGCGCTATGGCGATTTGCGACTGAATCAAGTCGCGAAGCCTGGATGGTTGCGCGTGTCCGCGGCGGGCTACCAGGACTTCGAGCGCAAGGACCTGACGCTCACTGCCGGTCGCGAACTCGACATCGGCGAGGTCCGCTTGAAGTCCGAGCGGAAGACCGTGGTCACGGTCGTGGATGCTGCCGGCGCGCCGGTCGAGAACGCGCGCGTCGTGATGACGACGCAGACGCGCGAGCGGCTCGAGCAATGGTCTGACGTGCCGCTCACCCTCGATGTGCTCGGCGAACTCGAAGCCCGTTCGGCGCGCACGAATGCGGAGGGGCGGTGCGTGCTGTCGAGTTACCCGGGAAAGAACGTGCTGGTGCAAGCCGGTGCGCGCGGTTTCACGCCCAGCGAAGTCGTGGCGGCGTTACTCTCGAAGGAGGCCGATCACGCGATCGCGCTGAAGTTGGAGCGCGGTGCCCGCGTCGTCGTGCGCGTCACCGACGGAGGTCGACAGCCGGTCGCGGGCGTTCCCGTCGGACATCGTCTTCCGCGGCGTTCCGCCGACGAGGGCGAGGATCGCTTCGCCGAAAACTTGGTCACCGATCCGCGCGGCGAAGCGCGCTTCGAAGCGCTCGAACCGGGCGTCCACGCGTTTCGGATCCAACAAGAAGACGGCGAATCGTCGTGGTGGGAGGACGATTCCGGTGCCGAGGCGCGCGAGGAACCGTGGCAGGAGCTCGTCCTCGCCAGCGCGGCCGAAGCTGCGCTCGTGCTCGTGGCCCCGCCGCGCGGAACTCTCTTCGGCGTCGTGCGCGAAGGCGGTCGACCGCTCGAAGGCGCCGTCGTGAAGCTCGTGCCCTACGTGGAAGGACGCGAATCGGGGTGGACGTGGGGTGGGAACGGCGACGACCCGTTCTCGGCGACGACCGATCACCGCGGCGAATACCGACTCCTGAATCGTCGATCCGGACCGTACGTGGCGCTCGTGCACCACGCGGATCGGCGCATGGCGAGCGAGCTGCGCGTCGTGCTCGGGACCGGCGAGCAAGCGCAGGACTTCCTCCTCGACCAGAACGCGATCCACGGTCGCGTCACGGATCCCGAGGGTCGTCCGCTGGTCGGAGTGCAAGTCGGCGTGTCGCGCAACGAGGCCGGCATCCAAATGGAGCCGCCGCATTCCGTCGTGCTGTCCGAGGACGATCGCGGGAACCCGAACGTCGAGTGGCGGCAGGCGCGCGGCGGCCGTGAGGCGCGCACCGACACGCAAGGGCAGTACGTGCTGCGTGGTCTGATCGAGAACGCGCCGCTCGTCGTCGCGGCGCAGGGCGACGAGGTCGAGAACAAGGCTCTCGAGCCGATCACGCTCGCGCCGGGGGAGATCCGCGGCGGAGCCGACTTGGTGCTGCGCCGTGCGTCACGCGTGCGCGTGGAAATCGCCGGGAATCTGAGTGACGACCGCTGGTACGAAGTCGCCTTCGTGTCGAAGTCGGGCGACACGGAAACCGTCGCCCGCCAAGCATGGCTCGGGAAGTGGAACACCAGCGAAACCGTCGGCTCGATCGTGCCCGGCATCTACGTCGTGCGCCTCACCATGCGCGATCAGCAGGGTGGCGAGACGCGGATCTCGGAGACCCCGCTCGAAGTCGAGCTCGGGAAGGTGGCTCGCTTGGACTTGCGCGTGCCATGATGCGCGCATCTTGATCCTGGAACCGATGCTCCGCGCGCGGCCGGCGCGCGTCGTGCCCGCGCGGGCGATCCTGCTCGACCTCGACGGCACATTGCTGGACGAGTCGAGTCGCGTTCACCCGGAGAATGCGCGTGCATTGCGCGAGCTCGAGGCCCGCGGCGGCCGCGTGATGATCGCGACGGGACGATCGACGGTTTCGACGACCGGAATCGTCGAGGAGATGGGGCTCAGGACGCCGGCGATCACGTTCAACGGCGCGGGTCTGTGGTGCCCGGTCCAGAAGCGCATGCTCGAGGAGCGCGTGCTTTCGACCCGCACAGTGGCGCGGGCTCTCGATTTCGCCGCGGAAAAAGACCTGTTGACCGTGCTGATGACGAACGACGCGAAGTACGCGAGCCCGCCGCGCGACGAGCAGGAGCGCGTGTCGATCGAGGGCCTGATGGGACTGCGTGTCGTCTCGCGTGGAGAACTCGAGTCGGTGGAGTTCGTCGTCCGTGTGACGCTCTTCTCGACCGATCACGCAGGTTCGCTCGCGCTGCACGACGAGGTCGCGGCGCGCATTGCGCAGCCGGTGTACTTGACGCACTTCCCGCTCAATGCGTTGCCGATGCACCGGGCCAGTCCGATGGCGGTTCTCGACATCCACCCGCCGTGTCGGGGGAAAGCCGAGGGCGTGCGCGTCGTGCGCGAGCTCTACGGGATCGAGCCGGGCGCGGTCGTCGCGGTCGGTGATGCGACGAACGACATCCCGATGTTCGAGGCGGCGGGTCTGGCCGTCGCGATGGCGACGGGGATGCCGGAGGCGGTGGCGGTTGCCGATCGGGTCCTGTCGCACAACGAGGGGACGGCGATCGCGGAACTCGTCGCGGAGCTGTTCCCGGTGTGAGTCGCCAGCCCGCATCTCTCACCACGACCTACTGCGGCCGAGCTATCTCGGGCCGTGCGCGGCCTCGAGCTATCTCGTCCCCGCTACGATCGTGGTGAGAGATGCGGGCTAGCAGCCCGTGGTGAAAGTCTCTACTGCGGCTTAGCGCGCGGAGCGGCTGCTTCGTCGGGCTCGTCGGGCCGTACTCAGCGGCCAGGAAGGCCGCCTCCGTCGCCCATCCTTCGCCCTCCTGGCGTCCGCTCCGCGCGCTTTGCCTCGCCACGGGACTTTCACCACGGGCTGCTAGGACTTCCGCTTCTTCGGAGTCGAGCTCGGTGCGGACTTTTTCGCGGCGGACTTGGAGGGCGTTTCACGCTTCGGCGCAGTGTCGGCCTTCGCGGTGGGCTTCCGATCCGTGGTGGGATTGGGAGCCGACGCAGCCTTGGACTCCGACGTGGACTTGGAATCAGAGGTGGGCTTGGAATCAGAGGTGGGCTTGGAATCAGAGGTGGACTTGGAATCAGAGGTGGGACTTGCGGCGGGGGTTTCGGGCGGGGGTTGAGTACTCGTAGCTGACTTGCGCTCCGCTTCGCTTTGCGCGGTATACGCCTTCGATCGATAGTCGGTCAGATAGAACCCCGACCCCTTGAACAAAAACCCCGCACCCGCGCCGATGCGGCGTTCCAATTTGGACTTCCCGCACTTCGGGCACTTCTTCTTCGGCGCCTCGGACATCGGCTGGAAGATCTCCAGCGCGTGTTCGCACGCGGCGCACACGTAGTCGTAGGTCGGCATGGATCAGGACTCCTTGCCGCCGTTCGGGGCTGCCGCGACGCGCACTTGCGCCGGACGCAGCACGGCACCTTGCCACGCGTAGCCCTGGCGCAGCACCGCGAGGATCCGGCCTTCGGGCGCAGCGCGCGTCTCGACGCGCTCGGCGCAATCGTGCCACGTCGCATCGAAAGCGCCGCTCTCGCGCACGAGCGTCACGCCTTCCTTCTGGAGCGCGGCCCACAGTTGTTGGCGTGTGAGCTCGACGCCGGCGCGCAACGCAGTCGTCTCGGCATTCGTCGCCGGCGCGGCCAGCGCCATGTCGAGGTAGTCGAGGACGAGGAGCAGATCGCTGACGAGCGCCTTCTTCCCGCGCTTGACGGCGTCGTCGACGTCGCTCGCGAGTCTTCGTCGTAGGTTCTGGTAGTCCGCCAGCGCGCGCTGCCAGTTCTTGTGGTTCTCGTCGCGCTCCAGGATCGCCGCGTCGAGGCGTTCCTCGAGCGGTCGGTCGTCCGGAGTCGCCTGCGTTTCGGTGGTCTCGTTCATGGGTTCAGGCGAAATAGCTCGCGATCTTCTCGAAGAAGGACTTGTCGCCGGAATTCTTGCGCTCGAGGTCGGCGAACTCGCGCAGGAGCTCCTTTTGCCGCGCATCGAGCTTGGTCGGCACCTCGACGAACACGCGCACGAGCTGGTCGCCGCGCCCCGTGCCGTCGAGTTGCGGAACGCCCTGTCCGCGCATGCGGAACACTTTGCTGCTCGCCGTGCCGGGCGGAATCGACATCTTGGCGCGTCCGCGCAACGTGGGGACCTCGACATCGTCGCCCAGCGCGAGTTGAGCGTAAGTGAACGGCAATTCGCACAAGACGTCCGCGCCGTTGCGCTGGAACATCTTGTGCTCTTTCTCGCGAACGACGCAGTAGAGGCTGCCACGCGGAGCGCCGGGGTCGCCCGCGTCGCCCTCACCCGTGACGCGCAGTTGGATGCCGTCCTCGACACCGGCGGGGACGTCGATCTTGATCTCGACCTTCTGCTCGGTGCGCCCCTGACCGTGGCAGGTCGCGCACGGGCTCTCGATGGTCGTGCCCGCGCCGCGACAGCGCGGGCAGACGAGCGCCATCGTGAAGAACCCTTGGTTGCGATGGATCTGACCACGACCGCCGCACTGCGTGCACGGTGCGGACGTCGTGCCCGGTTTCGCGCCGCTGCCCTTGCAGGGTACGCACGATTCACGGCGCTTGATCTCGACGCGCTTCTCGACACCGCGGTCGACTTCCTCGAGCGTCAGCGCGAGCTCGATGCGCAGATCGCGACCCGCCTGCGGCCCCGCGCGGCGCCGTCCGCCGCCGAACATGTCGCCGAAGATCGAACCACCGAAGGCCTCGAAGATGTCCTCGACGTTCGTGAACTGCGGGCCCGCGTTCGCGCCGCCCGAACCGAACGCCTGGTGGCCGAACCGGTCGTAGCGCGCGCGCTTCTCCGCATCGGAGAGCACGGAGTAGGCCTCGGCCGCCTCCTTGAATTTCTCCTCGGCGGCCTTGTCGCCCGGATTGCGATCCGGGTGGTGAGCCATCGCCGCTTGGCGATAGGCCTTCTTGATGTCCTCTTCGCCTGCCTTGCGGTCGACGCCGAGAGTCTCGTAGTAGTCGCGCTTTTCGCTCATCCGCGGGCGTCGGCCTTCGTGCGAGGGGGGGCGGATCGGCAAGGTTCGTCGTCTGAGAAGTGCCGAGGGCGACGGTTGTAGCCGCCGCCCTCGCGAGTTCGCGCCGGATCGCGATCAGGACATCGAGCCTTCGACGCGCGGCTTCTCGTCCTTGATCTCCGTGACCATCGAGTCGGTCGTGAGGAGCAGGCCCGAGATCGACGCCGCGTTCTGCAGCGCGCTGCGCACGACCTTGGCCGGATCGATGATGCCGGCCTTGAACATGTCGACGTACTCGCCCGTCAGCGCGTTGAAGCCGTTCGACTTGCCCGCCTCGCGGACGTTCTCGACGACGACCGGTCCGTCTTCGCCGGCATTCGCGGCGATCTGACGCAGCGGAGCTTCGAGCGCCTTCTCGACGATCTTCGCGCCGAAGCGCTCGTCACCGTCGAGCTTGAGCGCGCGCACCGCGTCGGCCGCGCGCAAGAGCGCGACGCCGCCGCCGGGGACGATGCCTTCCTGGATCGCGGCGCGCGTGGCGTTCAGCGCGTCCTCGAGCAGGTCCTTCTTGGCCTTCATCTCGGCTTCGGTCTTGCCACCGGCCTTGATGACCGCGACGCCGCCCTTGAGCTTCGCGCGGCGCTCCTCGAGCTTCTCCTTGTCGTAGTCGCTCTTCGTGGCCTTGATCTGGACGTCGATCTGCGCGATGCGCTCGTCGATGGCCTTCTTGGCTCCCTTGCCGCCGATGATCGTCGTGGAGTCCTTCGTGATGCGCACGCGCTTGGCGGTGCCGAAGTGCTCGACCGTGATCTTCTCGAGCGGGAGACCGAGCTCTTCTGTGATCGCCGTTCCGCCCGTGAGGACCGCGATGTCGCCCAGGTAGGCCTTGCGGCGATCGCCGAAGCCCGGAGCCTTGACGGCGCAGACGTTCAGGATGCCCTTGAGGCGGTTGATGACGAGCGTCGCGAGAGCCTCGCCCTCGAGGTCCTCGGCGATGATCACGAGCGGACGGCCCGTGCGCACCGCGGCGTCGAGGACCGGCAGGAACTCGCGCACCGACGAGATCTTCTTGTCGTAGATGAAGATGTAGGGATCGTTGAACTCGCAGGTCAGCTTCGTGAGGTCCGTCGCGAAGTACGGCGACAGGTAGCCCTTGTCGAACTCCATGCCTTCGACGACCTCGACCGTCGTCTCGAGGCCGGTGTTCTCCTCGATCGTGATGACGCCGTCGTCGCCGACCCTCTCGAAGGCGTTCGCGAGCATCTCGCCGACCGCCTTGTCGTTGTTGGCCGAGATCGAGGCTACCGAGGCCTTCTCCTCGCGCGTTTTGACCTTCTTCGACTGCGCTTTCACGGACGCGACGGCGGCCACGACCGCGGCATCGATGCCGTTGCGCAGCGCGATCGTGTTGACGCCCGTAGCGAGGTACTTCAGGCCCTCGTTGAAGATCGCCGACGCCAGGACGGTCGCGGTCGTCGTGCCGTCACCGGCGACGTCGTTCGTCTTGTTGGCGACTTCGAGGACGAGCTTGGCGCCCATGTTTTCGAACGGGTCCTCGAGCTCGATCTCCTTCGCGACGCTGACGCCGTCCTTCGTGACGGACGGGGCGCCGAACGACTTCTGCAGGATCACGTTGCGGCCCGCGGGCCCGAGGGTGACGCGGACGGTCTTCGCGAGCTTCTCGATGCCGACGCGCATCTTCTGGCGCGCGTTGTCGTCGAACAGGATTTGCTTGGCCATGTGGGGGATTCTCGTGTGTGCGGTAGTGGGTGTGCGGGTGTTGGTGAGAAAGCGGTGCTAGGCGCGCGGACTCAGAAGTCCATTCCGCCGCCCATGCCTCCCATGCCACCCATTCCGTCCATGTCTTCGCCGCCCGGACCGCCCTTGCCGGACTTCTTGGGCTCGGGCTTCGTGACGATGAGCGCGTCGGTCGTGAGCAGCAGTGTTGCGACGCTGACCGCGTTGTTGAGCGCGGCCTTCGTGACCTTCGCGGGATCGACGATGCCGAGCGCGAGCATGTCGCCGTACTCGCCCGTCAACGCGTCGTAGCCCCACGTCTCCTTCTTCTCGCGCAACACGCGGTGCGAAACGACCGCGCCGTCCTGGCCGGCGTTCTGCGCGATCTGCTGGATCGGACGCGCGAGCGCCGCGTAGAGGATGTCGAGGCCCATGTCGTAGTCCTCGTCCTTCTTGGTCTTCAGACCGGCGAGGACCGAGCGCGCGCGGAGGAGCGCCGTGCCGCCGCCCGGCAGGACGCCGCCTTCGATCGCGGCACGCGTCGCGTGGAGCGCGTCCTCGATGAGCGCCTTGCGCTCCTTGACTTCGGTGTCCGTGGCGCCGCCGACGTTGACCTGCGCGATGCCGCCGGTGAGCTTGGCGAGACGCTCTTGCAGCTTCTCGCGGTCGTAGTCCGAGGTCGTCTCCGCGACTTGCGCGCGGATCTGTTCGACGCGCGCCGCGACGTCCTTGCGATCGCCTCCGCCACCCACGATCGTCGTGTTGTCGGCGTCGATCGTGATCTTCTTGCACGTCCCGAGGTCACGAACCGTGAGGTTGTCGAGGTCGACACCCAGGTCCTTCATGATCGCCTTCGCGCCCGTGAGCGCGGCGATGTCCTCGAGCATGGCCTTGCGGCGATCGCCGTAACCCGGCGCCTTGACGGCGACGGTCTGCACGATGCTCCGCAGCTTGTTCACGACGAGCGTCGCGAGCGCTTCGCTCTCGACGTCCTCGGCGATGATGACGAGCGGGCGACCGCTGGCCTTGACCTTCTCGAGCAGCGGCAGGAGCTTCTGGAGCGAGCCGATCTTCGACTCGTACACGAGGATGAGCGGCTTTTCGTACACGCACTCCATCGTCTCGGGGGAGTTCACGAAGTGCGGCGAGAGGAAGCCGCGATCGAACTGCATGCCCTCGACGACCGTGACTTCGGTGTTGAGCGTCTTGCCGTCTTCGACCGTGATAACGCCGTCCTTGCCGACCTTTTCCATCGCGTCCGCGATGAGGCGACCGACTTCGGGATCGTTGTTCGCCGAGATCGTCGCGACCTGGCGGATCTCCTCGTTCTTGCCGACCTTCTTCGAGATCGAATCGAGGCGCGCGCAGACGGCTGCGGCGCCGTCCTTGATGCCTTTCGTGAGTCGTGCGGGATGCGCGCCGGCCGTGACCGCGCGCAAGCCCTGCGCGAAGATCGCGTCCGTCAGGAGCGTCGCCGTCGTCGTGCCGTCACCGGCCATGTCGCTCGTCTTGCTGGCGACTTCCTTGACGAGCTGAGCGCCGAGCTGCTCGTAGGGATCCGCGAGTTGGATCTCCTCGGCGACCGTGACGCCGTCCTTCGTGATCGTCGGCGCGCCCCAACCCTTGTCGAGGATCGCGTTGCGACCGCGGGGACCGAGGGTCGTGACGACCGCCTTCGCGAGTTTCTCGACGCCGCGGCGCACGGCTTCGCGCGCATCCGTCTCGAACAGCATCTGCTTGGCCATGACAATCTTTCTCAGAACGCGTGGACTGGGGAACGGCGCTCGCTCGTCGGACCCGCCGCTGGCGGCGGGGAGCGGAGAGGTCGCCGTGTCCGCGCGGGACAGCAAGTTCGGTGCCGATGTGGCTGGTGGCCGCAAGTCCTCGTCTAATAAGAAGTTAGGTGTGGTGACGTCCTCCACCCAGTCTGCCGTTGTGGCGGGTGCGTGAACGTGTTCGGAGACGTGCTGCCAAGTTGGCGCCCTGCCGGGAGGGTGCCGGATAGGCCTTTCTGCACTCTCCGACACCTCGGCAGCTCGTTGTCTGCGCGGCGAGAACGCAGCTCATGGGTAGCGTCGCGACACGCTGACGCTCAGGATCCGCGCATGCTCCAGCGCTTCTCCAGACTCGGCGGCGTGCTCGTGTGCACTGCACTCGCGGGCTCGGCACGGACTCCAAACGGCTCGGGTTCCGCGATCGTGCTGGCGACGGACCTCAGCGAACGCGCCATCCCGACTTCCGATTTCACGGTCGATGGACCGACCGCGTTCCCGGGACTGCTCGTCCGATTCGAGGGCAGCTCAGTGACGGCTCCAATGCGCGCGGAGGACGCCGTCGTCGAGCTCGCGGGCGGCGAGCGGCTCGTCGGCCCGATCGCCGGCGGCAAGGACGAGCGTTTCGAAGTCCGGCTCGCGGGGGACCTCGCCGTTCCCGCTGACCTCGAACGCTTGCACTCGCTGAGGTTCGAAACGCGACTCGCCGGCGCGCCCGCTGTCGAGCCCGCGAAGGAAGGCGATCGCATCTACCGCGTGCAAGCGAACGGGGTCGAGCGCATCGACGGCGCCGTCGAAGGCTTCTCGGAAGGCGGCGTGCGTTTCCACGGCGAGCTCGTCGGCACGATCGCGATACCGTGGCGCAGCGTCGGTGCGTTGTTCGTCGAACATCTCGGCTCCAAGCCGCCGCGCATCGACGAACGCGCGTTGCCGGTCGCGGTGGATCTCGTCGACGGCAGTCGCATCGCCGGACTTTTCCTCGGACTGAAGGGCGGCGTCATCGAGCTGAATCGGCGCGGCACGACGCTGCGCATCCCCGTCGACGCGGCGCTCCAGATCGGGCGCGACGACGGCTCGATCGCTTTCCTCGCCAATACAGCGCCCGCCTCCGACGAACCCTCGCGACCGTACGGTGACGATCTCGGCATGGTCTGGCGCTCGCGCGTCGATCGGAACGTGAGCGGCGGCGCACTCGTCGTCGGCGGCGCGCGACAGGCGCGCGGACTCGGCGTGCACGCGCCCAGTCGCACCACTTGGGCTCTCGACGGATCATTTTCGACGTTGCGCGGGTCCGTCGCGCTCGACGACGAGGTGTTGCGCCTTTCGGCGCGCGGATCGTGCGTGTTCCGAGTGCTCCTCGACGGGCGCGAAGCGTTTGCGAGTCCTGTCGTGAAGGCCGGCGACGCGCCGGTCGCGTTCACGATTCCGCTAGGAGCGTCGAAGGAAGTCGCGCTCGTCGTCGATCCCACCTCCGACGGCTTCGCGGGAGACCGCGCGAACTGGTTGGGCCTTCTCCTCGCGCGTGATCAGGCCGCAGGCGCGAGTGAGCGGTAGTACACCGCGCGGTTTCCCCCGAGGCGTTTGGCTTCACGCAGCGCACTCTCGGCATGACTGCGCAAGTCGAGGATGCTCGCCATGTCGCGTCCGTCGAACGTCTCGAAACCCAAGCTCACGCTGATCTCCAGCCCGAGGTCGCTGAACTTGCTCGACACGGCACGAATGCGTTCGCGTAGTCGTTCCACGACGCGCTCCGCGTCGGCTCTCTCCGTGTAGGGAAGCACGAAACCGAATTCATCGCCACCGAGGCGTCCAGCGACGTCCTCGATTCGCAGCGCGGATCGGATCGCCTCACCGACGTGTGTCAGAACGCTGTCTCCAAGAGTGTGGTCGTACACCTTGTTGATCCGTCCGAAGTGATCCAGGTCGGCGACCACCAGCGCGAGCTGGTGACGATGCCGCTCGGCCGCGGACCAATGCTCGACCAGTCGGCGTCCGAACGCCTCGGGCCGCAACAGCTCCGTGCGATCGTCGTAGATCGCGCGATGGCGAAGCTCGCTGAGCTCCGCGCGCGTCGCGCAGGCGTCCGCGAGCCTCTCCAGTCGCACCATGATCTCCAGGGGATCGGCGTCTCGATGCGCGATGTCCACCACGCGTCCGGAGATGGACGTCCACACGGCCGCTGCTTCTTCGATGTGAGTCGGGTCGGCGAAGAGCAGCAGCGGAACCGGTGCGGCGCCCGCGCGATCGAGCGCTTCGATTTCCGCCGCGCCGCCCTCGACCAACGGATCGAGCACGAGTGCATCCGGGGTCGTGCCCGCCAAGCGCTCCAAGGTGTGGCGAACGGAATCACTGACATCCATTTGCCAGCCCTCGTTGCTCAAGGTTGCGAGTCGATCGGCCAGGCCCGATCCGCGGTGATCGCACAACAGCAGGTTCGGCGCCCGGCGAGGTTCTACAACTGTCAGGCATTGCACGGGCGAATTCCTCAATGTGCTCCCCTCGTCGCCTCGCAGCGCGGCGTTCGAGGCTGGTTGCAAAGCCACGCCGGTCGCCCTGCGAATCGTTCCAGAGCTCTCCACCCGACCAACTCGCCGCGAGTGGGCGTCGTGCCGAAGATTGCCCATCGTGGTGGACCCGTTCTCGAAGTACTCATGTACTCTCCATTGCATTTCGAGTGCCGCCGCGCAGCGCCGGTGGGTCCCACTCGAGCCAGAT
>Ga0226658_10001201_pt1 | contig 13087 bp, 10 predicted proteins | sample OliLak19BULKMAT1_FD_169091 | JGI IMG/M metagenome (GOLD analysis project Ga0226658, IMG submission 169091) | Freshwater microbial mat bacterial communities from Lake Vanda, McMurdo Dry Valleys, Antarctica - Oligotrophic Lake LV.19.BULKMAT1 (v2)... | ecosystem: Environmental > Aquatic >... | reverse complement strand
CGCAGCTGTTCCCGTACCAGCGTCTCAAGGACCTGCAACCGCTGCTCCAGCCGGGCGATCCGCTCGTCGTCGCTCATAGCGGTTTCTCGGTGGCGGGTACGGGGACCGGCGTCTCTCCCGTCGGACTGGGTAGTTGATCCACCTGAAAAGCGAGCACGCTGACCAGTGCCATCATGCAGGCGGCGGCGATGAATGGCCACTGGTGGCCGAGCCGCTGGAACAGGAGCGTGCCGAGGATCGGCGCCGCGATCCGGGCGATCCCCGCATACGTCTGGGCGACACCCATCGTGGTCCCGATATCGGCCTTGTCCGAATAGCGGGTCATGAGTGAGGTGGTCGCCGGAAAGAGCAGCGCGGTACCCACCGGCACCAGGGGAATGACCAGGACCAGCTGCCAGATCGACGCCGCCAGCGGATAGCCGATCAGGCCGAGGATCAGCGCCGCGGCGCCGAGGCGCATGGCGCGAGTCTCGCCCACCCGCTCGACAATCGGACCCAGCAGAACCAGCCGCATGATGATGTTGAGGATGCCGATGTAGGCAAAGAAGTAGCCGATCGTTCCCTCCGTCACGCCATGCTCCGCCATGAGGAACAGCGCGATGAGCGAGGTGAACGAGGAGAACGCGAACATCCCGATCCCGTAGATCCAGACGAACCGCGGGACGGCGCGGGTGGGAAACCGCAGCACCTGCCAGGCCGCATCCCAGACCGGTTTGCGCTCGCGCCGATGGTCCGCGGCCTGGGCGGGCCGGGACTCCGGCAACCAGCGCCACGCGAACCAGGCGTTGATGGCGCACAGCGCGGCGGCGATCAGCCCGGGCGCGGAACGGTGGATCTGCGTCGCGAATGCGCCGATGATCGGCCCCACCGTGACCCCGACGTTGGTCGAGGCGGAGAGCCATCCCAGCGCCTTGGCCCGATCCTTCGGTCGGATCGTATCGGCGACATACGCCTGGGTGACGCCCGTCGTTCCGCCCCCGGCCCCCTGCACCAGCCGGGACACGAACAGCAGCCACACCGTCGTCGCGAACCCGAAGACGACGTAGGCGATCGCCGACGCCGACAGGCCGATCACCAGCACGGGGCGGCGGCCGATACGATCCGAAAGCCGGCCCCAGAACGGTGCGGCGATCAGCTGGGCCACCGAAAAGGCGGCGATCAGCAGGCCGATGCGCTCCGGACTCGCGCCGAGATCGCCGGCATAGAACGGAAGGATCGGCAGCACGAGCATCAGGCCGATCATGTCCACCAGATTCACCCCGATCAGCACCGACAGCCGCTGCATTTCGGTCGGGGGCCGCTCGGTGGCACTCACCGGGTCACCACTTTCTTCTCGCTGCCCAGTGCGAAGACGAGGCCCGACAACAACATGAGCAGCACTCCGTAGGCAGCGGCGACGCCGATGTCGCCCTGCCGCAGACTGGAGAGGATTTCAAGGGAGAGTGGACGGGTGTCGTACGTATAGAGAATGATGGAAGTGACGAAGTCGCCGAGCGCGGTGACAAAGGCCAGCGTGGCACCGGCGGCGAGTGCCGGTCGCAGCAGCGGCAGCGTGACCCGCCGGAAGGTGCGCCACGGCCCTGACCCCAGCCCGGCCGACGCCTCGGCCAGCGCCGGATCGAGCCCGCGAAATCCGGCGAGGATCGCCCGGCTCGCGATTGGCAGGTTCCGGATGAGATAGGCGAGCGGCAGGATCCACAGCGTGCCGACGAGCACGATCCGGCCCGCCCACGGCGCGTGAACATTGAATGCCGTGGCCAGCGCCACCGCGAAGACGGTGCCTGGCACCAGCCATGGCAGCGCCAGCAGCCCTTCGATCGACGCCGACCCGCGCGCCCGCTGGATCACCATCTGCCCCGCCAGCAGCGACACACCGACCGCCGCCACGGTGGCGAGCGCCGCCATCCAGAGACTGTTGACCAGCGGCCGCAGCCGCTCCGGTTCAGCGAACAGCGTGAGGTAGTTGCGCCAGGTGTAGGCGGGCGGAATGGTTTCGATCGTCCAGGTCCCCACCGGTACGAAGGACAGCAGGAGCAGCGTGAGGTGCGGCAGCAGGAGCAGCAGACCGAGTGCCCATCCACCCGCCGTCGCGGCGAGACGCCAGCCCGGTGACGCAATCAGGCTCGGCGCCGGCGCGATGCCCTTGCCTCCGGCACGTGCGACCGTCTGCACGCCCTCGCGAGCCAGCGCCAGCCCGGTCAGCGCGAGCAGACTGAGCATGACGGTCTGCGCCATCGCCAGGCCGTAGTCGCCGTTGAGCCGGGTGAAGACGATCTGCGTCGTCATGACGCGGAAACCGCCACCGAACAGGTACGGTGCGCTGAAGGACGCCAGCGCGGTCATGAAGGTGAGCAGCGCCGCGCCCCGGAGCGATGGCGCCAGCAGCGGCAGCGTGACCCGCGTCAGCGTCCGCCAGCGTCCGGCGCCGAGCGACTGGGCCGCCTCGATGGCGGCGTGGTCGAGAGTCGCCAGCCCCGCACGCGTGAGCAGGTAGAAGTAGACGTACATCGAATAGGCATGGACCAGCAGGATGGCATACGCACCCTCCAGTCGCCACGGTGGGTTCTCCAGCCCAAGCACGGCCTGCACCAGTCGCGCAACGAAGCCGGTCTCGCCGTACAGGAAGAGGAAGGCGATCACTCCGACCAGCGGCGGCAGCACCGCGGGCAGTGCCACCAGGGCCCCGATGATTCGACGACCGGGGAATTCGGTGCGCTCGAAGAGGAAGGCCAGAGGGATGCCCAGCACCGCCGCGAGTACCACGCTCGCGACCGACGTCCACAGGCTGGCCCACAACGCCTGCCATTCGCGCGGTTCGAGGAAGAGGCGTTCGAAATAGCCGAAAGTGAGACCGGCCGGCCCGCGGATACTCTCGGCCGCCACCAGCAGCAGTGGCCAGGCGATGAGCCAGAAGAGCAGCGCCCAGAGTGCGAGCGGCAGTAGCCCGCGCGGAATCCGCGAGGTCAACCGGCCGGCCCGATCCGCCGGCGCCGCAGACTCACCCGTCATTCCGGGCCAGCCCGGAAGCAGTGCGCAAGCTGCTGGGCATCGGCCGGCGAGTCCTGCGGTACGAGCGTGACCGCCGCGCCGACAACCGCCGCCTCGGCCGGTGCGCTCACCTCGATGACATTGCCCTGTGTCGTCGTCACCCGGAAGTGCGCCGTCGCCCCGGCGAAGCGGCGATCGGTCACGGTGCCGGCCAATCCCGCTGTGCCCTCCGGGCCAAACACGAGGCCTTCCGGGCGGACCAGAACGCGGACCGCCTCACCCAGACGCGAAGCTGGCGAAGCGCGGAACGACCATTCTGCCCGCTCGATCCGCACCTGGGTGATGCCAGCGTCCGCGCCTGACACCCGTCCATCGAGCCAGCTCCCCCGGCCGATGAAGCCGGCCACGAACGCCGTGGCTGGCGCCCGGTACAGCGCCTCCGGCGTGCCCGCCTGTTCGAGGTGACCATCCTTGAGCACCGCGACGACGTCCCCCAGATCGAAGGCATCATCCTGCTCGTGCGTCACCATCACTGTGGTGATGCCGATCCGCCGGATGAGGGCGCGCAACTCCCGGCGGGTGCGTTCCCGCAGGGACGGATCCAGATTCGACAGCGGCTCGTCGAGCAGCAGCACCCGCGGCTCCGGTGCGAGGGCACGGGCCAGAGCGACTCGCTGCTGCTGGCCACCAGACAAGCCGCCGACGGGGCGGCGCTCAAACCCGGTCAGGTCGACCAGCGCGAGTGAATCCGCCACCCGCCGAGCGACCTCTCCGCGGGCAACGCCGCGTGACTCCAGTCCGAAGGCCACGTTCGCGCCGACATCGAGATGGGGAAACAGCGCGTAGTGCTGGAAGACCATCCCGAAACGGCGCTGCTCCGGCCTGAGCCTCGTGACATCCTCCCCATCGACAACCACCTGCCCGCTGTCCGGCTGCTCGAAGCCGCCGAGCAGCCTGAGCGTCGTGGTCTTTCCGCTGCCGCTGGGGCCGAGCAAGGCAAGAATCTGCCCTCGCTCCAGAGAGAGCGAGAGCTCGAAGAGGCCGGCGCGCGCTCCGAAGCGCCGGGTGAGGTCGTGCAGTTCCAGGTACGGCACTAGAGGTATCCTGACGCTGTATGCTGAGGGCTCACTGCGGCGCACCCTGCGCCTCATCACCATTTCATTCTGCCTTCACGCACCGCTCGCTTATATGGTACCCGAACCCATTCCGGACGAGGCGACAAGTGGCGTATGCAGGGGTGACGATCTTCCTGTTGTTCTTCGGCATCAGCCTGCTGGAGGCACTCTCGGGTGGGCATTGGGTCCGAGCCGCGTTCTGGATCGCCCTCGGACTGATGTTCTGGGCACTTGACCGGAAACGGCGCGAGCGGGGAACCAGACCGGAAGCGCCATCAGACCACTTCAGGTAGAGACTGACCGCCGGCGCGCAGCCTGGTCGCCGATGGCGGGCGGATTACTTCCCCGTGTTCCGCACGTGCTGATCCCAGTACCCCATCCACCCTGCCCCCTCCCGGGTCAGGAGCGCCCAGTCCATCGGCTCAACTTTCATGTCCCGCTCGACCGCGGCCACCCAGGCCGGCATCCGGTCCGGTGGCAGATCATGGCGAGCCGGCAGCCGGAAGACTCCCGCTGCGGCGAGGAGCTGGCCATCGACACTGCCGACAAATTCGATGAATTCCTGTGCGGTCGCCGGATGACGCGCATTGCGCACCAGGGCGATCGCATCATCAATGACGACTGTCCCGCTCGACGGAAAGGTGTAACCGAACGGCATGTGCTTCTGCCGGGCGATCAGGATGTCGGGCAGGTCCCACAGCGTGACCAGCCCTTCCTGCCGGGCCAGCTTCGCATCCAGCAGTGCGGGCGATAAAGCATAGGTGCGGGTCTGGCCGTCGAGACGCCGGAGCCAGGCCATGCCCTGCGCCGTGTCGCCCGTTGCCCGCACGCTGCGCTGCAGAATCAGGCCCCAGATGGCCCGCATGGTGCCGCTGGCAACCGGATCGCGGATCAGCACCTTGTCGCGCCACTGCGGCAGCAGCACATCGTCCCAGTCGCGCGGTGCCAGCGAGTCCGGCACCGCAAGGCTGTTGTACGCGATCACCGCCGGCGTCCGGTACACGGGGTAGTAGAGATCCGCCGGACCAATCCCGGAGGAATCCACCGACCCGGCCCAGCTGGGACGGTAGGGCGCGAGCAGCGATTCCGCGACCCCGCGCTCGAACAGCGTCGTCGGTCCACCGAACCAGAGATCGGCCTGGGGATTGACCCGCTCGAGGCGGAGGCGATCGAGGACCTCCTGACTGCCGAGGTCGAGCCAGCGCACATCCACCTCGGGATGGGTCGCCTCGAACGCATGTTCGAGCAGCGTGAGGTGATCACGTCCGTGCGGGGAGTAGATCGTGAGCGGGATGCGGCCGCCCTGACAGGCCCCGAGGAGGAGCACCAGGAGGGACCACCCGGCGATCGAACGATTCACTCCCGTTCCACCTTGAGCGTATCCGTCCGCACCGCCCGGGCGCCACCGCGCCGTTCAGCCAGCGCAAGCAGGTTGGCGAAGAGTCGATACGCCCCTGGCACCCCGGCAGGCAGTTGTCGGAAGAAACTGAGTCCGGTGTAGACATAGGTGCCCCGGCCGAGCGGCGCGATCAGCAGCCCGCCCTGGAGTGGCGCCTCACCGGGATCATGCATCGCGAGAATCGGCTGCCAGGGCTTCTCCCAGCTGTGGGCGAAGTACAGGCCCCGCTCCTGCACCCAACCGTCCCAGTCCGCCGACCCAAGATGGTTCGGCCGTCGCAGGACCGGGTGAGCCGGTTCGACGGCGGTGACCCCGGCGGATTCATCCGTGACCCGGTCGTGGCCGCCGAGCAGCGCCGGAGCCGGCACAACGCCGCCGGGCCGCGCGGCGCCTGTCGTCGCGGTCGCCGTCGTCCCCGGCGCACGAGTCCCGACGGTCAGCGGGAAGGGTGCAAAGCCGCCGAGGAAGTAACCGTACTGCTGGTACTGGACGAGCACGAGTCCACCTTGCTTCGCGAAGGCCAGCAGCCGCTCATTCGCAGCCGGCAAGTCGGGATCGGTTTCCCACGCCCGTGGTCCGACCACAATCGCGTCGAATCCCGCCAGATTCGACTGCGCCAGATCCTGCCCGGTGACCACCTCGACTGGCAGCCCGAGACCCCGCAGCACCTCCGGCACATGATCCGCGGCACCGCGGATGTAGCCAATCCGGCGCAGCGTGGGCAGCGCGAGGTCGGCCAGGTGGATCGTCGCGGATGAGCGCACCGCCCAGGTGCGCGATCGTACATGGGCATGATCCATCTCGCGCAGCCCGACGTCGAACCGCTGGCCGCGCCGGTCGGTGACGACGGCACCGAGCTCGAAGCTCCCGGCACGGATGCCCGGCGGCACCCGGACGGTAAACCGGAAGGTCCGCCGCTCATCCTCCCGGGTGAACTCGTGGCGCTGCGCCGGTGGCACCGGCCAGCCATCCGGAAGCACCAGTTCGACCGTGGCCCGGGTGGTATCGCGCGCTCCATGCGTCACGGTGACGGTGACGGACCGGGTCGCAGCTCCACTCAGGCTCCAGAGCTCGCTGCCCGGCTCCAGCCGCACATCGAGTCGCGGCACGACGACGATCGGGCGACGGAATTCCCCGGAGCCCTGGTCGTTGCCGCGGAAAGTGAGCTCGCGGGAACCGAGCACCAGCCGGTCCCCCCCGGCGCGCATCCCGGTCTCCACCGTCCAGAGCGGCAGCTCGAACGCTCTGCCCCAGGCGGTACGGTCGTCCGGATCCCACTGGTAGAGATCTCCGACCAGCGGGCGCCGCAGGAAGTAGGGTGTCGAGTAGTCCGTCGCTTCGAGCACCGTGGCATCGAGCCGCGCCGTGGCCAGCTGCCCCGCGCCCAGCGTCCGCTCCTCCGAGCCCGCCAGGACCAGCGTGGCTCCGGTCCGGTCGGGCGCGAGGCACGCCCCTCGCCGGCTGTCACGATCGATCGTGCGGGTACGCCCACTATCGGTGAGCAAGGTCCAGCCCAGCCGGCTGGACCCCACGCAGATGGTGACGGCCGACGCGCTGTCGCCTGCGTTCCAGAGCGACGCGACGACGCCGACCTGCTGCCCCGGCACCACCCGGGCATCTTCGCTGATCGCATCGGCGACGAGATCGAGAGCGGAAAGCTGCACCATGCCCAGGCGGCCAAATTCCCCCTCGAATGGATCACCGGCGAGCACCGGATCGGACCGCAGCCGCCGCATCAGATCGACCTTCTGCCCGTCGTTGACCGCACGACGGGCGAGGAGGAGGTCCACCGCCGCCCGCGACAGCGTGGACTGGAGCCGACCGCGTTCCGCCGGCGCGAGCAGCGCGCGGGCACTGTCCAGGCGGGCGGCATAGCGATCGAGCGCGGACTGCGCCCGCGTGCGCGCACTCCCCTTCAGCGTGGCGACGAACGGCAGGCCGGCAAGCGTCGTGTCGATTCCCGACCAGAGCTCGGTTGCTCCGGCCCCGGTGAGATCCTCGAGCAACTGCAGCCGGACCACCGATGGCCCGAGCCCCTGCACCTGGCCCATGTCCTGCGAGCGGTGCAGGCTCCGTCCGGCCATGGCGATCTGATGGAATGACTTGCCGACCGCAGGATCGAGCGCACCGCCATCCAGCGTGAGCGTCGTGGCCGCCGTATCGAATCGGGTGCTGCGATACAGCTTCTGGGCCTGCCAGGCGACGAGTCCCTCCTCGTCTTCCATCTCCGCGAAGCGCGCGGGATCGGCGGCGACTCGAAATGCCTCCTGTGCCGCCCAGCCAGCCGCCTGGTGCTGGCCATGTCCGTCGCGCGGTGTCCCGCTGAAGATCGAGACGATGATCTGCGGCCTGAACCGGCGGATAATCCGGACCACGTCCTTGAGCACCGAATCCTGGGGCCAGTGCGCCCAGGTGTCGGCCAGGGTCTTCGAGAACCCGAAGTCGTAGGCCCGGGTGAAGAACTGCTGTGCCCCGTCCAGCCGCCGCGCCGACAGCAACTCCTCCGTCCGCAGCAGGCCGAGCGCGGGACCGAGTTCGTCGCCGATGAGGTTCTGCCCGCCTTCGCCCCGATTCAGCGACAGGTAGGCCGCCGTTGCCCCTTCACCACGGACCAGGACGGTCAGCAGTTCGGTGTCCTCGTCGTCGGGATGCGCGGCGATCATCAGGACCCGCCGCGCATGCCCGACCAGGCGCAGCGACTGCTCCAGCCCGACCAGGCCCCCGGTGGAGGGCGGGTCGAGCTGGGCGCAGAGCAGTGACGGAACGAGGAGCAGTGTGAGGACGACGAAGCGCCGCACGGAAACCGACCGGCTACGGGAGGCCGGAACCTAATCGCGGCCAGGAGGGCAGAGAAGCAGAGCGTACCGGAGTCGCAAGCGAATCACAGCGCGGAAGGCAGCAGACGGTGGGGCCGGACCGCACGGATCAGCGGTCCTCGCCCGGGGGTTGTTCCGCCCGTTTCCCGGCGAGGAACGCCGCGATGAACAGGATCAGCGACAGGACCAGCAGCCCCAGTCCGAGGGAATTCAGCTGGGTCTGCAGGAGGATCAGCATCCCGATGGACACCGAGAGCGTGCCCGCCCCGCGCAGCACTTCATCGAGATTGCGCCACTGGGTCGTGCGCCCCCACTGAATCGCCGGCACGAAGCCCAGGACCCCGAGTGCCAGGATGGCCACCCAGATCCACGACCAGAACGTGGGTCCGCCGGCGATCATCCCGGCTCCGGGGAACAGGCGGGACAGGGACAGAGCGCGAGCAGCCGGTCGTAGGTGTAGATGCCGGTGTTGTGTCCGTCACTCCAGTGCACCTTGAGGCCGTAGGCACCGACGAGCGATAGTTGCAAGGGACTGATGTCGGGAGGAACGCTGGCGGGGTCGAGCAGCGGACGCCCGCTCATCTCCTCTACACACGCGGCGCAGGGGCAGGCCAGACGGAGCGCACGGGCCGGAAACAGTCCACGATGACTGCCGGGCGCCCATTCGATCAGTATCCCGTCATCCCTCCGCGTGATGGCGTAGGGCACTACGGGGGCTTTCATCATGCGGGACCGCACCGCCAAGGTGGCTAGAAGGGAGCGCTGCAATTTATACTTGGTGACCCCCATACCATCCGAACTCGGATCAGGCCATGACCAGGAACCAGCCCAACCCCTTCGGTGTCCGCGGCACTCTCGCACTGGGCACCGGGCCCGCCACGATCTTCCGCCTTCCGGAGCTTGAGCGCAAGGGTGTCGGTCGGATGGATCGGCTGCCGTTCTCGATCCGGGTGCTGCTGGAGAATACCCTCCGGTTCGCCGGGCGGGGGATGGTCACGGAAGCGCACGTCTCGCAGCTGGCCCGCTGGTCCGCCGCCGGCGGCGGTCAGGGCGAGGTGCCGTTCATGCCCGCCCGCGTCGTGCTGCAGGACTTTACCGGCGTGCCCTGCGTGGTGGACCTCGCCGCCATGCGCGACGCCATGGCCCGGATGCAGGGCGATCCCGACCGCATCAACCCGATCGTCCCCTGCGACCTGGTGATCGACCACTCGGTCCAGGTCGATTTCTACGGCTCCGCCGACGCGGAACGGCGCAACGTCGATCTCGAATTCAGCCGGAACCGCGAGCGGTACCAGCTGCTCAAGTTCGCCCAGCGCGCTTTCCGCAACTTCCGCGTGGTTCCGCCGGGCACCGGCATCGTGCACCAGGTGAATCTCGAGAATCTGGCCCCGCTGGTCCAGCTGCGCGACCAGCACGGCGAACTCACCGCCTACCCCGACACCGTGGTAGGAACCGACTCCCACACCACGATGATCAACGGCTTGGGCGTGCTGGGCTGGGGGGTGGGTGGCATCGAGGCCGAGGCGGTCATGCTGGGGCAGCCGTACTTCATGCTGATCCCCGAGGTGATCGGCATGAAGCTGGTCGGCGAGCTGCCGCTCGGCACCACCGCCACCGACCTGGTCCTCACCGCAACACAGATCCTGCGGAAGAAGGGCGTGGTCGACAAGTTCGTGGAATTCTACGGCCCCGGACTGTCCAGCCTCTCGCTCGCCGATCGGGCAACGATTGCCAACATGGCGCCGGAGTATGGCGCCACGATGGGGTATTTCCCGGTCGATGCCGAGACGATCCGGTACCTGCAGCGCACCGGCCGCGACGCAGCCATTGTGGAGCGGGCCGAACGCTACTTCAAGGAGCAGGGGTTGTTCCGCACCGACCAGACCCCGGACCCGGAGTATACCAGCAGCGTCACGCTGGACCTGCCGACCGTGGTGCCCAGCCTGGCGGGGCCCAAGCGGCCGCAGGATCTGGTGCCGCTCGATGGCCTCAAGCGGAATTTCCAGGTGTCGCTGCCAGAGCTGATGACCCCCGCGGTCCCTTCGCCCCGGCGCGAGATCGCGCAGGCCACCTACTCGCGGTGGATGACCGACGGTGGCGGACAGGAGGTCGCCACAGCGGTCGATGACCAGCCCCCGGTGGCACGGCCGGTGGTGAACGGCGCCCCGTGGGAGTTGCGCGATGGGTCGGTCGTCATCGCGGCGATCACGAGCTGCACCAATACCTCCAATCCGTCGGTGATGATGGGCGCCGGGCTGCTGGCGAAGAAAGCGATCGAGAAAGGGCTGAGCACCCGGCCCTGGGTCAAGACCAGCCTCGCCCCCGGCTCCCGTGTCGTCACCGAGTATCTGAAGCATGCCGGCCTGCTGCCGTACCTGGAGCAGCTCCGCTTCAACGTGGTCGGCTACGGCTGCACGACCTGCATCGGCAACAGCGGCCCGCTGCCAGAGGCCATCTCCCAGGCCATCGACGAGCACGCACTGGTCACCGCGGCGGTCCTCTCCGGTAACCGGAATTTCGAGGCCCGGGTCCATCCCCAGGTGCGCGCAAACTACCTCGCCTCGCCGGTGCTCGTTGTGGCCTTCGCGATCGCCGGCCGGGTGGACATCAATCTCGCGACCGAACCGCTTGGAACCGGCACGGACGGAAAGCCGGTCTTCCTGCGCGACATCTGGCCAAGCCCCAAGGAGATCGCCGACGCGATGGCGGGCTCCCTCAAACCCGAGCTCTTCCGCGAGCGCTACGCTGCCGTCTTCGATGGCGACGCAGACTGGCAAGCGCTCCCGGTGCCGACCGGAAGCCGCTACACCTGGGATCCAGCGAGTACCTACGTCGCCGAGCCCCCGTTCTTCCAGAACCTGGGTGCGGAGCCGGGGCCAATGCAGGATATCGCCGGGGCCCGCGTGCTTGCCGTCCTGGGCGATTCAGTCACCACCGATCACATCTCTCCCGCCGGCGCGATCCCGAAGAACGGCCCCGCCGCCCGTTACCTGCTCGAGCATGGCATCGCCCAGGCTGACTGGAACACCTTCGGGGCGCGCCGCGGGCATCACGAGGTGATGATGCGGGGGACGTTCGGCAATGTGCGGATCAAGAACGCACTCGTGCCCGAGAAGGAAGGCAACTGGACGGTGCACATCCCGAGCAACGAAGTCATGTCGATCTTCGATGCGGCCATGAAATACACGGCCGAGGGGACGCCGCTGGTGATTCTGACGGGCAAGGAATACGGCACGGGCTCCAGCCGCGACTGGGCCGCGAAGGGTCCGGCGCTGCAGGGCGTGAAGGCCGTCATTGCGGAGAGTTACGAACGGATTCACCGCAGCAACCTGGTAGGGATGGGTGTGCTGCCGCTGGCCTACGAGCCGGGAACCACGCGCCAGTCGCTGGGACTGACCGGCCGGGAGACGATCGCCATCTCAGGTATCGCGAAGGGCTTGGCTCCGGCGGGTCTGGTGACGGTGACCGCAACGGCCGCCGACGGGAAAGTCACCACCTTCCCGGCCGTCGTACGACTCAATTCGGCAGTTGAACTGGACTACTATCGCCACGGCGGGATCCTGCAGCGGGTTCTGCGGAAGTTTGCCAACGGTGAGGCGTAGGCGATTGCGGCAAGCCATGAATAGCACACACGAAAAGGCCAGTCATCATTGCTGATGGCTGGCCGATTCAACTGCAACCCTTGAACGCCCCTAGGCGACCAGGTCCTTCAACTTGTTCCCCTGCTCGCCTTCGCGAAGGCGGGTGAGGGCCCGGTCCCGCAACTGGCGGATCCGTTCACGGGTGACACCCATCATGCGTCCGATCTCCTCGAGGGTCCGGCTGTTCCCGTCCTCGAGCCCGAAGTAGAGCCGGAGCACCTTGGCGTCCCGCGGCGGCAAGGTCGCGAGGGCCGCCTCGATGTCGGACGTCTGGCTGTTCGCCATGGCGGGGGCATCGGTGCCTTCCGCGTCCAGCGCGCTGAACCGTTCGATCCGCTCGCTCGAATCCCCGTCGCGCGTGGGGTGATCGAGCCGGACCGCCTCGGTGTTGAGCGCCCCGAGACTCCGGACCGCCTCCACCGTCAGGCCGGTGGCACGGGCCAGTTCCTCGGTGGTGGGCATGCGGCCCAGTCGGTCCTTGAGCAGGGTCGTGGTACGGCCAAGGCGGCTCAGATCCGCGGTGCGGTTCAGAGGAACCCGGACCGGGCGGCCGTGGCGGGCGATCGCAGCCTGAACCGCCTGACGAATCCACCAGACGGCGTACGAGATAAACTTGACGCCGCGATCGGGATCAAACTTCCTCGCGGCGGTCATCAGGCCGAGGTTTCCCTCACCGATCAGGTCCACCAGCGGGACGCCACGATTCTGGAACTTCTTGGCCACCGAGACCACGAAGCGGACATTGTGGCGGGCCAGCCGCTCCTGAGCTATCACGTTGCCACGGAACGCCTTGCGTGCCAGTTCCATCTCCTCATCGCGAGAGAGAAGGGGGACCTTGCTGATCTCGTCGAGATACAGATCGAGGCTCTCCCGGCCCTCATCAACGGCCTTGGCAATCTGGGCCGGCCGTACTGTGCGCCGCTTGCGGCGAGGCTGCATCGTCACGAGCGCCCCTCCTTGGGCTAAAAAGAAGACCAAAACACCCTAGAAACCCGACAACTCGCCAATATAAGGGAAAGGGGTCGGAAAACAAAATGTCACCTTAACCTGCTGACTCGTAATCGCTTGCCGTGCAGCACCGAACATAAACCGGCACTGGTTCTGCCCTCCCCCACGCTCCCCCATTCC
>Ga0226658_10001168_pt1 | contig 13202 bp, 11 predicted proteins | sample OliLak19BULKMAT1_FD_169091 | JGI IMG/M metagenome (GOLD analysis project Ga0226658, IMG submission 169091) | Freshwater microbial mat bacterial communities from Lake Vanda, McMurdo Dry Valleys, Antarctica - Oligotrophic Lake LV.19.BULKMAT1 (v2)... | ecosystem: Environmental > Aquatic >... | reverse complement strand
ACGCGATGCGCTCTTTGGCGATGGGGGTGGTGTCCAGTCTACGCTGTCTGGCACTCTGCTCCTTAATCTTCAGGTTCTCTACCTGTCTCTCCAATCTCCTGACCATGCGGTTCTGTTCCCGCACGGTGGCATCGGTGTACTGGAATTCCCCACCCCCGACGTCATCCAGGATTTGTGAATCGACTGACTCCTTGACGACCGCTGCCCGGACTACCGGGTTGGCTGCCTCAAGACTGGTGGGGTCATTGGCTACGGCGCGTAACATCGTCTGTTCTGGGGTGACCGGAATAACGGTAGTGGGTGGGGTGGAAGACTCTGGTGGCTTGGGTTTGAGGGTGACCGGAATCTCTGGCTCAACAACCCGTGGCGCGGGGGTGATGATAGTCTGCCCGGATGAGGGTTCGGGTGTGATGAGGGTACGCTCTGCCCCGGCTGGTAGTTGGGGACGGTCGGGTTGACCAGTCAGTTGGGCTGGGTCGGGGAATGCACCCATGTCATCAATGACTGTCTGAGGGTCTACCCCAAATGCAGCCATGTCAGCATCAACGACTTGTCTGGTGGGGGGCATCAGACCGGGGTTGGTAACGATGCTCACAGCCAGGGCATCCGTACCGTTGGAGAACACTGCCTCCCCCTGTGTGACCGTGGCAGTGGGTTGGGCTACTGAGTGGGGTGTTGCCGCCTGAGCGGGTGGTGACTGTCCCCAGGGGTCTGGCTCGGTAGGTGGTTCCACTACCCTCCCGACTCCGGGTTGTCCCCCCCGACCGTAGTTGGGTGGCTGGATAACAGTGGCTTGTGATTCCGGTGTAGTCCAGGGGTCTGGTACTCCGTTGATATCAGTCCCTAGTGTCTGCGCCTGCACCCGACGAGCCTCACGTGCGGTACGGCTGGCAACCTGGTTAGTTGTCTCAACAAAGGGGATGCGTAATCCCGTGGGAGTCCTACCTGGTCTACCAATCCGGGCGATGTTGGTGCGTAGTGAGGGGTAGGGGATAGTCAATGCACCCACCCGTGCCCCCCGGACTCCGACACGAACGATGTCATCCACCCCACCCGTAATCAGGTCTAGTGCCATGCCCACACCGAACCGTGCCCACCACGTCCCACCCGTAGCGTTGGGGTCGAGGATGTTCAGGTAGGCGTTGGCTTGCTTTGCCTGGGTTGTGCCCATGTCTTGCGTGAAGGATAAGTCGCCACCCCCAAACGCCTGGTAGTAGCGATACCCAAGCTGCTGTAGTTCAGGTCTGTTCACAATGTCAGACCCGAAGTCGTTGGTCACTTGGCGGATGGATTCACCCACGATGGGCAGTCCAATGAGGGCTTGGTTGGCTACGGCACCAGCATCCGTAATGGAGTAGATGCTTGCCCCTATAGCGTTCTGGAAGATAGAGGTGGCATACAGTGCAGCACCACCCAACCCTGAACCCTGGGCACCGAACCGCCCATCAGCGAAATTCGTAACATACCCACCATTGATATTCTCAGCGGGGGCTATGGACTGCCCAAGTGCTGTTGCTGCTACATCGATAGCCTCTGTCTGTGACGTATCGGCTCGACCCCGGACAGTCAGGTTGCGACCAACGGCATAACCCAGTTTTGGTACGACACCAAACACAACATCGGGTAGGTCAGTAATGGAATCAAACTTACCATCCAGGGGGGTGAACAGGCTACCCACGAAGTTAGCGACTGCGGAGGCTTGACCCGTGATTGAACTGTACCAGGCACTAGCACCCGTCTGAACTTCGGGGGCTGCTGCACCGGGGGCAATCTCACCGATGGGGTTGTTGAGTGAGTCGGGTGGTGATGGCATATTCGCAATCTGCTCACCCCTGGACTCTGCCCAACTCTGACCCGTACCAAGGGAAATAATAGATTGTCGTGAGGTGGGTGCGGTCAGGCGGTCAGGCAGTCCTAGGAGACTACGCCCCACATCCGTCTCAGACGTGGCATAACTACGGTCTATGATGGAATCTCGTGAACCCAGGAAGGAGTCAACAAACTCACCTTGCCTCTGGGCATCAGTCTGTGCCTGTAATTTATATGGAGCCATCACCTCTTCAGCAATGTTCCGACCAGGCTGCATACCCGGAACCAGTGCTTGACCCGTTCTACTGGCGAACAGGTCGTCTAGCATCCCACCCTGTGTGGAGTGGGTAATCGGGGATGCTAGGTTACTGCCGAATGGTGTGGGGGTATTCGGGGGAATGGCACTTGGCTGCGGCTGTGTAGGTGGGAGGGTGTCGATGTTGACACTCGGAAGCTCATCACCAAACGGTAGACCCTCCGTAGCGCCTGGGAGGGGTGGTTCTGATTGGTTGGGTGCAAGGTCAATGGGGTTAGGCGGCAGAGCCTCACCGAATGACACGGCAGGCTTCTCCAGCCACGCTCTCTTAGGGGGTGGCTGGATAGTCAGCTCTCTACGGGTAGCATCAGCGTTAGCCTGAGCCTCACCGATTAGGTCAGAAGACATAGAAATACCTTATTGCATTGTTTTCTGATTAGCCCAACAGCGGCTAAACGGGAGTAGAGAATACAAAAAAAATAAGGTGGTGTCTTCTGATGGTCAGGAAGTACGATGTCAACACAGTAAAATACTTCTCACAATGGGATAATAAGTTTGAGCCACAGGGCACATGTAACTTCACTTCCACAGCCAGCGCCCTGACAGGATACGGTTTCGTGGGTGGTGGCGGTAGGTTTCCCGATGAGATTTTTCAGGAATATAACCACAGGTACTCTCGCCACGCGCCTGAAACGATTGTCAAGATTTTCAGTGACTACGGTATTAGTGACGTATTTAGCTACGCGACTGACTTTGAAGACGTGCTATCTCACCTGGCAAAGAAGAAGCCAGTAATCATCCACGGGGATTTCACGGCATCGGGTCATATCATCCTTTGTAAGCAGGTGTTGCCGTCAGGACTAATCCAAGTGAATGATTCTAACGGGAAGTTTAGCGCTCAAACGGGGCAGTACAACAAGTGGTTGTCGGGGGAGAATGACCTGTGGCGCAGTGCCAGTCTACTGAAATGGACTAACTACACCTTGCCGGGGGTTCGTTCGGTGTGGGCACACAGGATTGGCTAACCAGAAAAAGTGAGGAATCTATGGAAGATGATGATTTTGATTTTAAGGAAGAGGATGTGGTCTATGGCGTAATGGTCACAGAGCCAGTACTCCGACTCCTGAGAAAGATAGCGCGAGATGTGCGCTATGGCAACGAGCATATTCTAGATTTGGAGTATTTAATGACTAAGTTTTCAGTCTATCAAGAACAGGTTGATGGGTCTAACCGCGCCATCTTGGAAGCCATCAGCTCCCAGGGTGTTGTGATTAAAGGCTTACTGGACGCTGCCCTCGCGGGTGACGTTCCCGGTATCGACCAGGCTATTGCTGACCTAAACCTCAGTCGTGGACAAATCCTTGATGCTATCGCTGGGCTGGTTTCGACAGTTCCCTCGCCCACCGTCCCCACTGAGCTACCCGCACCCACTCCTGAAGTTCCGGTTCCCCCGTTAGAACTGCCTGAGCCTGTGCGTGAAGTTCCCGAAACCGTTCCTGAAGTTGTAGCCGTCCCTTCACCCGAAGGCGTTGGTCTAGAGAACGCAGTCAACGTCGGTTAATCAAAACTAAAATCCCCTCTTCTAGCACGAGCCGGAAGGGGGGATTTTTAATACAAAAAATTATAAAGTAGGGGGTGGTGCCGTCTGCTCTGGGCAGGTATGCTGGCGTAGGGGTTGGCTAGGGTCAGTAATGTTAAGGTAAGTAGCGAATATCGTAGACAAGATGAGTAGTACGATTGCAAGAAGTTTCATTTAACTTGCTCCGTAGTGGGTGGTGCCGTCTGATGTAGCTGGTAGCTAGTGATGGCAGTATTCCCCAAGATGTACAGGAGGCATACCGCAATCACGGCTACCAGGGTTTTGATGTTACTTGTTGACATTGACCTTGCTCCATAAGTACTCAGTCTTAGTTACCCGAAACACGAATGGCGGCATCCAGAATCCCTCTAATCGCCCGGAGCTGGGTGTTGCTGACGTTGTAAGTGACTCCATCAACGTCAATGTCTTGGGGGCACTTAACGATGATAGGGGTGGCTGAGGTGACATGCTGCTTCAGGGGGGAATTGAGGATGGCTTGCTGGATGGGTATCTCCAACGTGCTGATGTGAACCTTCTCGTTGTATGAGCTGGTGGTGTTGTTCCGAGTAATCCAGCTCTGGACATCGACTGTGTGCTGGTCACTGAAGAGGGTGTATACCGTGCCTTGTGAATCCTTAGCCATTTTCCTTACCTGCCTTTTTCGCTAGTTGGTCTTCAGTCTTAAGCTTTGCCTGTAGGTGTTGGAGGTGTGTGTAGTCTGAATCTAAATCACCAGGGTCGTTCTCAGGGAGTAGCTCGTCAGGCGGCGGTGGTGCCATACCTGTTATTTTGTAAAACGTTTCCATATTACTTTTGTGAATGTATTCTTCAAGTGTTTCAAATCTTTTCATGTCTGTTTCCTCTAGATGGTATCGTAGGCTGCGGCTCATGTCAAGTGGGTCTTCATCATCTGACTCCACGCCTCATCTTTCCCGAAATGTAATTTGATTAGCTGCTTACACAAATCCTGGAGGGCTGCTACGTTGGTGCAGTTGTCTACCTCCCGGAGCTGGCTCTCCATATAGAGTTCCTTGTGGGCAGGAATTGACACCTCAATGTAATCTTCTTCTTCTGGCATTACTTTAACCCTCTGATTTTGGAAGCTAAATCTATGTACACTTCTGCCATATTGATTCGGAGAATGTTTGTGCCATCACCGTGAATCTCTGCGGCGAATGCCAGAACATAATCAGCCACTTCATTCAATGTGTCCTGTCTTGTATCAATCACCGGAACCTCTTTGATTTAATACAAAAAATTATAAGGTAGGGTGCTGCCGTCTGTCAAGTATCCCGAAGGTCTTGGACAATCTGGTATGCGATGACACACAGCAGAGCCACGTTAGCTAAGATAAGCCAGAGCGCTACTCCCAAATTAATCATAAGCAAGACCGTGAAGCATTCCGCTACGAATAGCACTACCTGTACATTATGTAAATTATCGTAATCCATATTTACCTCTGACGCGAAATCCTAAACTGCTTCTTCAATTATAAACAGAAGACAAGAAAAGTCAAATCTCTTTTTCTTCCCTAACTCACGCCCGTTGGTTGTGTCCGGTTTGTCCCAATAGTGTAGCACGGATTTTAATAGTTAGCAAGCCCCCCTCAAAATGCCCCAAACCTATACGGGAATGGGGATACACGATTTTAATCAGAAAACATCACCTTATTTTTTTTGTATTAATTCCGGGATGGTGGTTCGCGCCGCTGCGTTTGCAAGGCGATGAACCCTCCAATAACACTAGAGTTTATCCCCAGTGCCGCCTGCATGACGGCATCGTTATCCATATTTTTGAATGCCAGGAAGTTGACCAAGCAGATGACTAGGATAAAAGCGATGCTTAGGATTCGTTCAGCCAGAGTGGAATGGTACATATTATCCCACCATTGCCCAAGAACCGTTGACGGGTGGCATATCCCCATCTTGAAGTTGGTGTGTCGGCATAGAAGATTGCATTCCTTGTTCCCATGTTGTTCGGTATCTTCGCCCTGCTGCATGACCCATCCTCCTCATGTGCTGTGGAAACCCAGCATTGGAGTCCCCATAATCCCTATCCACCGGGGCAGCACGATACATGGCACCACCCCCCAGGACTGCTGCATACAGGTCTTCAATAGTTTCATACTTACCCTTACCCTCCGTTGCCACTGCCTGCCAGTAGGGGAGGATGATGTTCTGTGCCTGCCACACCTCATCCCGGCTGGTGAAGTCACTACGGGAGAACCCCTGTCGGGCAATAAAGTCAGAGTTCATCTGGATTAGTCCGGTGTAGGCTCCCCCATCACCACCCGCAATATCCCGCCTGAAGCCAGACTCCGCATTCATGATGTCAGCCACCCACATACCGGGGACATCCAAGGCTTTAGCGATTATGTGAATGGCTTCGCGTAACTTGGGTCTGTCCCGTAGTTCCTGGTAACCATAGTTGTCTTCCTTCGTGCCGATAGAGGGGAAGGCATTCCGATTAATGGGAACCATACCCCCGACTTGTGGCGTAGCACTCGTGGCTACCCTCTGTATAGGTACACCAGGCTTCGCGTTGGCATTCCCGGTGGCACCGACTCCGAGTATCTGTAGCTGGTTGTTGGAGAATACTGACCCTTGTAAATTATTTCCAGAGAAGGCAAATCCGCTGGGCAGTATAATGGCACTGCGAGGAATCTGAACGTAAGCATTTCTAGCCCCATCTTCAGGGAAATCCTGGTTTGGTGGCAAGCCCTGCTGAGAGTTGTTGTTAGCATTCCCATACTGTATTCCTTTTAGGTAAGCTATCGGGTCAACGGCGTGAGTTCTGGAAGTGTATCCAACCTCCCCATCGGTGGTGTCAGGTCTGTAGATTGTTAGGTGTATGTGCCGTCCGGTCGAACCACCAGCCATCACGTCATTATCACCACCACCCATCAGACCCAGTGGTGTTCCGGGTGGGATTACCTGACCAGGCTTGACATCGAACGACCTCATGTGGCTGTATTGCTCTACGTGCCCGGAGGGTGAGCGTACCGTGACCGTGCCACCATACCCGTTATCACCCCAGTTGGCAGCGTGGAGTACAGTCCCACCCGTCATAGCCCGGACTGGAATATCCCCCCTATGGTCTGAGGCAATGTCAATACCGGAGTGATACCTCCCCCGACCATTCTCACCATTACCAGGCTCACCATACCCGTCCGTGATGATGGCGTTCACACCGGAGATGGGACTAATCATGTCGGTTTGGGCATCACCCCGTCTGCCATCCTGGAGGCGGCGCAGGGGGACAATAGGTTGAGTGGGTATGCGCCCTTCCCCATCAACCCGATTAAAATTTGGCGTTGCGGGGGAAACTGTTCCGTCAGGACTGAGTGACCACTGGCTATTCGGGAGGGTGGGTCTGGGTCGTTGGGCTGCTGCCAACTGGCGACCGTGTTCCAAGACCTGATTGACGGGAACCTGGAACTGTGGGTTGCGGATGTTGGTAAGGTCAACCCCACGCTGCTGCCCGTTGAATATTAACTCATCCCGCTGTCGCACCGTCTCCTGCGTTCGGGCGTAGGCTGCATCAAACGCTGCCCGTGATGCCCCAGGTCGGATAGCGAATGCACCACCCGGAATCTCCACGGGGGACACTATTGCCCCGGTTATGGGGTCGCGTGAGGCTGCTAGGTAAGTACTATCCCCCATCCTTGTAGGGTCAACCTTATCGGCGAGTGACTCCATCTCCGCATTCTGGGAGAGGACATCCTCATTGAGCTTGGCTAGTGCCGCCTGGTCTTTGTCGTTAGCCTCAGCCAGTGCCAGGGCTTCCTTCTCAATCGGCGTGGCTGCTGGGTTGCTGCGGATGCGCTCACGTTCCGCGCGGGAGTTGCCATCCTGTTGGGTCAGTTTCCACGCTAGACTCTGTACTGTTGCTGAACGGAAATCCCCAGCCGTGCGCTGCATCTCCCGGTCGCCACTCTCGATTGCTAACGATGCCAGGTCAGCCTGAGTCTTAACATCCGCCAACACGAACGACCGGATTTCGGAGTCACTCTTACGTGCCGTAATCAGTGCGGATGCGCCAGGGAACTGTCCCCGAACCTGCTCGTTACAGGCGCTCAGGGTGTTGGGGTCATTGCCGTACTTAACATTGCAGGCTTCCAGTGCTGGAATCGCGGCATCAATATCCTGCTGGGTCTGGGCAATACCCGTGACCGTAGCGACACTGGCTTGGGAGTCAGCCGCTAACTGGTTGAGGAGGGGTTTGAGGAAGATAGACCGCTCGCTGGGGGTCATGTCTCCAGTCGCCGCCACCGCAGCATCCAGAATGGTGGTCATCCCGGTCTGGTATTCTTCGGCAGTCCGGGCTGTCTTGAGTGCCCCCAGCATTGGGGATAGTTCGAGCGTGAGGGTGGCTAGTTGTGCCGCCTTCTCGGACTTCACCATCTCATCCTGCACACCCCATATCCGGGAGTAGTACTCATCCGATGCGGAATTTCTGGCGGCAACAACCAGGTTCTCAAGCTCTTCGTAATCCTTGGGGTCTAACCTTGACCTGTTCTCCGCAAGCATCTGGTCGATATCAAGACGGATTTTATTGACACCCTCGCCACCCGTGCGGGTATTGATAGCCTCATTCAAATCACTTATTTTTTGTTGTATTGCTGTACGGACGCTCTGGTTCGCCAGGGTCATCGCAACCTTGGACTCAGCAATCTTACGCTTTGCCTCTACGTCCTGGTATACTTTGACACCCGTAGCCACAGACTCAAAGAGTCCGGCAATCTCTGCTGCCCCCTGACCCCTGCCCCGGCTGGTTAGGCTGGAGGACTTGGAGGTGGCAACATCCGTTAGACCCTGCACCGTATCCTGGTACATCTTGGCTACGGACTGCCTGGACTCAGCGAACTTCTGGTCGGTGATGTCCTGACTGATGGGTGTCTGGGTGTTCTGTACTGTCTGTACTCTCATCCGGGGACTGTTTGTGCCCATGATGTCCACTAGGGCTGAGTTTCTCGGTGGTAATGATGCCATAACGTAACCCCCGGCTCTAAATAATAAGTTTACTTCTTCACTAGCTCATCAATAGTGATTCCTTGGTTTGAGAACATCCGAGCTTGTTGGATAGCAAAGATGGCAAACTTCTGACAATCATCGTCCTCAACGTTATCCACAACAACCTTAGCGAACGCCAGGGCTGCATCATTGATTGCATTATGCGCCTGCTTTCGTGCATCCGTTGTGGGTGGGTGATACTTAAAGTATTCTTCAATGGAGATTTTGGTGTTCATTATGCTCTCACCTCATTTCCGGTAGTGCCGGAGTAGGTTGTGTTGGTGGGTGGGAATGAATTGATGTTGGTATTGACTGCCGGGGGCATAGTCGAGATGCGGGAGGAGGGGGTACCTGTAGAGCGACCAAGTGAGAATAGACCCTGCTGATAAGCCTGGGTTGCAGCACCAATCCCCAAAGAAGCATAGCTGAGTATTCCTGGGCGTTGGATACTCCCTCTCTGGGCAGTCGCTTGGGAGATTTGCGCCCTCTCACCAACCAACTGTCCGAGGTACTGCGTACTGTTCTGCCCTTGTGCAGATAAGAATGCAGCTTTACTAGCTATTAGATTTCGTCTGTTCTGGAAATTCTCCGCAGCCACTCCCCCGTCGAATGTTTGGGCATCCGTCTGGTTCTGGTTTGCCTGGGTCGATTCGATGTACCCCGCTGCCGTCTCTGCTTGCTTAATAAGGTTCTCCGATAGTTTGTTACCGTACTCTGTTGCATTCCGGGCTTGGAAGTCCCGTGTGGCTGCGTTCCCTTGGACTCCTTGGTCTAGTGCTACCTGTTGGTTTACGAGTGTCTGCTCACGGGCACCGGACGAAACCGTGTTGGGGCTACCTTGTTTGCCAGCTCTAGCAACTTTCCCGGCACTCTCCTGGGAATTCATGCTGTCTGTGGCTTGGTTAAGTCCCGCCATCTCGTTCTCATTTTGGGTGAGAAGCTGGTTCGTCTGATTGCTGTAATCCTTGAGCAAGTTTGCCGCCTGCGCTTTAGCGTCATTACGAATGCCGCTCGACTCCGCTTGGGACTGAATACCAGCCAACTGTGCCTGCATCCGCTGTTCGTTGATGACTAGGAGGTTCTGCTGGTGGTTTGCTTTCAATTGCTCCTGCTCCTTAGCCTGGGCAATTTTAGATTGTTCCTTAACAATCTGCTGATTTTGGTATGACAGAGTAAGGCGTTGCTGAGAGGACTGTACCTGCTCCTCAAGCGCCTGGTCTTGTTTCCTGGCTGCTTTAGATTGGGATGACATCTGGGCTACCGAACCAGCAACCGAGGCTGCTAACCCTACCGCGCCAATGACTGCTGGGGGCATAATACAAAAAAAATAAGGTGGTGTCTTCAGGTCGTAGAGATTAACTGTCGTTAGCCGCTATGACCTCTGATTAGCCTAGTCTGTCCGGGATAGCCCCTTACCCTGTTTTACCTTGACCTGCATCTCGTACCCCACTAGCCTCCAGGTCTTCTCATCGAAGGAGAAGTTGACGACGTTGAAGCTGTAAGCCCCGCCGATAATGGGGACGAACGCACGAGTGTACTGGGTAGATTGCTTGGGTGGTGTCGCCTGACCTAAGTTTGCCGCATCCCAGAACAGGTCATCCGACCCCAGGATTTCGGACATGATTGGGGAGCCGTCTGCCTCGTCATTGAACAGGACAACGATGGACACCCCAATGCTATTGACCGTCGTGCCAATAAGCTCCAGGCTCTCACCAACCAGAATGTCCAACCGCTCCAGGTACTTACCTAGTTCATTCCGGTAATACCCGAAGTAGGTCTTCATCCGCTTGTAATTCGCCAGCGTACCCCTGCTCATGGTGATGGTGCTGTGGTAGGCGGGATACTGGATTGCCACGGCGTACAGAGGCTCTGCTGCCCCACTAATTGCCGGGTTCCCGTAGACGATTGGATTGGTCGTTGCAATGGTGGGTGAGGTGGGTGCTGTCGTCTGCTCTGCCGTCACGATACGCTTGTATCCCACGACACTGCTAGTGGGCTTCAGTTCGGTGGTGCGTTGCTCAATGACGATGGGCTGTCCCGCTGACTCAAAGTTCAGTACGATGGTCGATTGGAGGGTCTTGTAGTAGTCCGTCCCGAACTGTAATTTAACCGTGTTCTGGTAGACCTCAACATCCTGGACATCCGTGAAGGGGAGCATCTTGAATCCGGTTACCTGCCCTGAACTTTCGACGGTGGTTGAGTACTCAAAGACATCATCCTCAAGTGTGTAATAGACGACTCTCTGGCAAGGCTTTGACCAGTTTCCAGAGAATACGGCACCAGTACAGACATCGACAAAATATTGATTAGGGTAACGAGAAATCCGATAACCTTCATAGACTGTATCCCCTTGGTATGTTGGTGTTGTGACTAGGTGGGCGATGTACAGGTCTGAGTCAGAGGGGGTGTTGTAGCTCATGAAGGCGTGTTTGGTGAACAAGCCCTCACCACTGCCGTCAGCCCACCTTGACCAGGCATTCCGTTGGGCGAAGTAGACGAAGAAGTCCGTCGTCCGGGTGGTTGATGTTGTCGGCAGAGCCATGTATAGGTTCTGGCGCACAGAGTCCCACACGAGGTAAGCCAGTTTCTCCATATTCAACCTGTTCTGAAACTCGGTTCGTATTTTGGCAGAGACTTCCTCGACCGCATACGCATCGGATAGACCACCCGCCGGAATCAGCCTATATAATCCCTGGTTAGACAGGAACATGAGGGCTTGGTCTGTCAGGGCAACAGACTGGTTGTTGACGACACCTACCCCGGCAGTGGCTTGGAGGCTGAACGTACCATACGAGATGCCAGCGTTCCCACCCGTCAGGCGGTACACAGAGTATTTAGAGAAAACCCACAGGGAATTCTGCCACTCACGCAGGCACATGATGATGTCGTCTGCACTCTGTAATCCCACAGAGATATCGAAAGAAGACTCAGGCTCCCCCGTGGTAACCGTCAACTGGAAACTCTTGTAGAATACCCCTACCTGTGTCGTATCATAGAGGTCTGATACGAGGATGGCACCCGGAAGTCTGGCAAAACCCGCGAGGTAGAGCCTGCCCTGGAAGATAGTTCCCGTGGAGGGGAAGTCACCATTCTCATAGTTGGCAATTTCCCACAAACCAGGAGCAGCCCAAGGATACCCATCGAAGGTTAGGTCAACCCCGGTAGGCACACTCAAAGCACCATTCCCAATGTAGGCAGAGTTAAGTTGGGTGCAGCTAAAGTAGATGTCCCACTCAGACCTCACCAGTGTACCCACACCACCATCCATGCCGTCAAAAGACCACCATTTCATAGGGGCACCCGAACCGGGGAGGTCGAGCGAGTAGTCTGCCACCCTCTTATTCCAGGCTGGGAATGTACTCCCCAATGCCAGTGTATTACGGGGAGCGACAATCAAACCATCCACCGCATTAGTTACGGTTACTGAACACTGGGACTCATCAATCTCAGATACCGAGTTAAAGTCGGCAGTGTACCCCCGTGTGAATCTCACAATGCTGGCGGTTGCAGCACCAAAGGTTATAAAATTAGGGGAGGGGACAGTGGTGGAACCCACCGTATTTGCGAACCCAGAGGAAAACTGGAAGTCAGAGGTCGCACCCCCAGTCTGACTGTATGACTGTCCCTGTGGATTAATGGGGTACGGTATCACCGTGGTTGAGTATGGTGTTCCCACAATACCATACAGCAGTTCCGGGGGCACGGGCACAGTCCTATCACGAACAGGGTCAACGTTGAACCGCTGCCTATTGGCTTGACACCAGGCACCCTGTACATACTGGGCACGACACCACCACTGCCAGCTCACGAACACACACCAGTATTCACCGTCGGGCACCGTGGCGGCAATGTTGGGGGACGTGTGTGTGCCTGAATAGACTACGAGGGTAGACTTGTTAATCAGGAATGTGTTGTGGGGTCTGATGCCAGACCATGCATTAATTTCCTGTGCCGTGGGTGAGCCAGGAATAATTCCGTATGGTGCCAGGTTGCTGGTAAAAGTCAGGTTGCGCTCCCTGATTGTGAACTGTACGGGCACGTTAGTCCCAGTCAGGTACAATAGGCGTATCTTATCCGTATCCTGAATAACCGTGATGTCTGGCTTTTCTGTCGCCAGTGGTGACCAAATCATTGCTGCCGTGTCAGTCCACCCACGGGCTGCTGAGAATACCTTATCCCGCAGCAGTGTCATTTCCATCCCTACCCTGGTAGAAGGCGTATCTTGATAGCGATGGAAGACAATTGAGTACGGGGTTGCTTTGGTTCCGTAGGTGTAATAGGAGCTTCTGGAGATACCACCGTGAGGTCGCGGGCTTGAAATTGTTGAAGCTGGTGTGGTGCCTTCATAGATGTCAAAGCCTTCTCGTTTACTGACTGAGCCGTCATAGTTGATGTTGACGTTGAGCAGGTCTGGGCTGTCCTCTTCGGGCATTGCCAGCCTGGATGCTGTTGTGTTAAGACCACCAGATACGGCAGCCGTAAAGCCTGTCCGGTCTGTCTGTACTGCCTGTTGTTCTGCCATTTACTCTCTACCTCTCTGACCACG
>Ga0226658_10001167_pt1 | contig 13208 bp, 28 predicted proteins | sample OliLak19BULKMAT1_FD_169091 | JGI IMG/M metagenome (GOLD analysis project Ga0226658, IMG submission 169091) | Freshwater microbial mat bacterial communities from Lake Vanda, McMurdo Dry Valleys, Antarctica - Oligotrophic Lake LV.19.BULKMAT1 (v2)... | ecosystem: Environmental > Aquatic >... | reverse complement strand
GTGGGGAAGCTCTACCCTGTCCGATGCGGCGCTACACCGCAAACTATACAGGCGCATCCCGGGCCCAGCCGGAGACTCTCGACGTATCTGCAATGATTCGGCGCTCGGAGAGTGACATCTGGGAGGATGTTGGCGGTATCTTCGCTGAGCGGCTCCACCCCCGTGCGCCTTTCATCATCGAGAGTTCCTCTGTGGACTTGGAGATGCTCGCCACATGCCCTGGTCTTGGGACGGGCCTGTACGAAGCTGCTGCAAAAGCAGCCTGCGCGAAGGGGTCGGTCATTGCCGGCAGTTCGTTTCGATCCGCCTTTTCCGAGCGCTTTTGGCGCAGGCAGATGACGAAGAAACGTGCGCGCTGTGGGGGTGGTGAGGCACTGGTGTACCAGGACCCGCACGCCGACTTGCGCCGAAAGTTGCTGGGGGGGACGATCACCGTCCCGCAGTTCAACGACCTCGTGCGGGGTCTACCTGATGCCCTGGGCGTCTGGAAGTGCAAGAACATCCCGCTCACGAAGTGCAAGAACGAGAGCCTTCGGGGGATCTCGAAAAAAAGAACTTGACGGTCTTCAACGCTTCCGTAGAATGGACCGCATGACCTCGAACCATTGACCGTCAGCCTCACGGCACACCGCGCGAAGCCCAAGCCTCCTGCAGTGGACAGTCTGTGTTCGTGCCACCTCATGGCCCCGTAGCTCACCGGCAGAGCACTGAGGTAACCGCAAGGGGACCCTCGGAGGCAGTAGGGTTAGTACCTACCGGGGCCGCCAACTGGTCTGGAGGCGCTTCGGAGCGCACCAGGAGTAATGACCCTGGAGGTGCGGGTTCGATGCCCGCCCGGACCGCCAAGTTGTACGGAATCGTGAGGGCTGACCTCACGCCGGGTCTACGCACCGCGCAGGTCGGGCACGCGTTGATCCAGTGGGCGTTGGAGCACGGCGAGCCGCCCGAGAACCTCGTCATCCTGCGGGTGGCGGACCTTCCGGCACTCGAACGCCTGCGGGAGTCTCTCGGCGAGGGTCGTATCGTCGCCTTCCGTGAACCTGACCTCGGCGGGGACCTGACCGCACTCGCGGCGGGCCCGGAGTTCTGGCGTGCGCTCGGCGCGCTCCCCCTCTTGCGTTGACGATCTGCTGTGCCCCCGGGTACGAGGGGGGCATGGCCAGAAAGCGTCGCAAGGGTCTCGGAAAGCTCTACAAGCGCGCGCCCAAGGGCTGCGCCTGCAAGCCAGGGGAGAAGATCCTCGTCGGCAAGTCAGGCGTGCGCTGCATGAAGGTGAAGCGTGTCGGCGGGCGCAAGCGCTTCGTCTTCAGCAACACCCCAGCAAAGTGCAACCCGTCGTGACGCGCTCGCTCGCGCTCGTCGCAGTGCTTCTGCCGTTCCTCTGGGGCTGCGGCGGTTCGCTGACTGAGGATGCGCAGCAGGTGATCCGCTACGGCGGGCTCGCCGTGCGCGAAGTCGATACCGTGGTGGCTCCGCTCTACTCGGCGCAGCATGCAACTGTGCTCGCCGAGGCCCCGGATCTGCAGAGCTACAACCTGCGGATGGCGCCCTGGAACACGCTGGAGACCGCGCTGCGGCTCTCCTACAGCGCGTTCGTCGCAGCGGACCACGCCATCGAGGCCGGTGGGCAGCTCGGGCTCCGCAGCCTCGCATGCTTGCTCGCATCACTCTCTGTGGTGACGAGCGCGCTCACGAGTCTGCATCTGGAGCCCCCCGAAGTGCTCATCGAAGCCATGCGCCTCGGTTCGAGCTTCACGGGTGAATGCACAGAGGAGCCTAGACCATGAGCAGCCACGTCGTTCTCGTGCTGACGCTTCTTCGCGTCTTCATCACCGTGTTGGAGCGTGCCTTCAGTGGCAGCACGGACGCGGGGGAGAAGGTCCTCTCCCTGCTCCCTGAGGGGGAGCTGAAGATCACGACCATTCGCCGTTTCACCGAGGCACAGGCTTCCGCCAAGTTCGCGCCTCCTGGCGGCTGACATGCGCGACGACGAGAGGACACCTGCTCGCACGCCAAGCTCGATCCAGCGGCTGACGCACTGGGGCGTTCTGGAGGCATGGCTCACGCAGGGCTTCTCTCGTGCAATCGTCATCGCAATGGGGCCCCGCGGCTTGTACGTGACAGTGATCGACCCGGATAAGGGCGAGCGCATCGAGGACGTGGGGCGGGACGAGGACCTGTCCAAGGCGGCGATGCGCGCGTGGAAGAAGCTACACGAGTGACCCCACTGGTCGGGCGGGATGCTTGTCTTCCCCCCGCCCCGCTCGACCAGTGTTTGTTCCTCTGGAGGTAGTCATGGCCGTCGACATCACAGCGCTGCAAACCAACCCGCCACGGGACGCACGTGAGTTCAAGCTCTTCAAGGGCAAGGTCCTCGTCCGGGACCCTCTGACGGTTACGGGCATCATGCTGCACCAGACTGACGTCTGGTACGGGCTGACGAAGCAGCAGGTCAGGGACGCAGGTGGTGACCGCCATGAGGCTTTGCATCGTCGTGCGCTCCACATCCCTGCGCATCTGACCGCCTTCGACGGGCGGAAGGCTTCGCTCTGCGGGCATGCGGTACACGTCAATCCGCTGAGGTGGTACGCGTACCACGGCCACGCAGCGAACCGCATGTCCCTGGGCATCGAGTGCGAGGGCAAGTACGCCGGGCTCGTACGGATGGCGGGGGAGCAGCCCAGTGCGCGGCTCATCCAGGCGGGGCGTGACGCCATCGCCTACGCTGTCACAGAGGGGCGCAAGCTCGGGATGCCCATCGAGTTCATCTGGGCCCATCGCCAGAGCGCGGCCTCGCGTCGTAGAGATCCTGGCGAAGCGCTCTGGCGCGCGCTCGTGGTGGAGTACGCGGTGCCCGTACTTGGGCTCAAAACACAACCTCGGCGGACCTGGGGGGACGGGCGAGCAATTCCGCTTTCCTGGGCCCCCGATGGCCACGGTCCGTGGTAGAAGTCTCTTCCTACACGGAGGCAGACATGGAGGACAACAACATGGAGGAAGACAGCATGTCAAAAAAGAAGGTCATGGACATCGAGGCAACAATCGACGCGTCGGATACGCCCGCAGACTTCGGCATCCCCGAAGCCTTCGGCATCCCTGCGGGGGCGTTCTCGATGCTTCTGCAGCAGATCCAGCCTTTTCTCGGCCTCGGCCGGAGTGAGCGGCTGGCGATCCTGTCGCGACTCGCCGAGCGCGGCATGACGCAGGAGGAACTTCTGCAGCAGGCCAAGCTCGTGCAGTCGGCGCTCAACGCCTGGTGTGCGGAAGACGACATCCCCGCCAGCTTCTGAACCGATAGTCAGTGGTCCGTTGCACATCGCCCCGCTCGTCCTGTACGACGCGGGGCGATGCGCTATCTGGTCCCCTATCTGCTGGCTGGAGTCCTGACAACTGTCGGGGGCTCGGGGTATGACGACAGGATGGAGATCCGCTACCCGGATGGCACCGCGGTCCGCTTCGACGAAGCGGACTTGCTCTGGACGGCGAAGCTGATCCAGGGAGAGGGCGCGCGTACACCGGAAGAGGCTGCAGCCATCGTGTGGACGCTCGTACAGCGTCGGTACTGGGGCACGGGCATGAGGAGTCCCAACCCGCGAGCCTTTGCCGGCTACCGTTCGTGGCGCACCTACGTGCAGACCTTCAGCCAGGCGCTCAACCCGAAGTGGCTGCGCACAGGGGAGTTCTGCCGCGCGGGCGGGGCGCATGCGGCGACAGGGTATTGCAGCACGGAGCGTCTGCGTCGTCGTGATGTGCTGGCGCGTGCGACGTGGGACCAGCTTGACCAGATGCCACGTGCTGTCGCGCTCGCATTCGTGGAGGGCAAGATCCCAAACGTCGCGCCTGGGGTGGTCGACTTTCGTGCAGGGGATGATGTCGTTGTTCGGATGCCGGTCGCGACGCTTGCGTTCCCGACGCGCAACCGTTTTTTCTACAGCTACGGGAGCACGAGCCGTGCGTGGGGTGGGGCTGGCATCCGAATCGAAACTGGTGCCGTTACCAGCTTCGAGGATGTCATCCTGGGGCTGCTGCCTGGAGGGCGTGATCTCTACGCGATGCGCTGATGGGAGCACTCTCTGGCCGCAGCATCTACCTCGTCGGGGACTCCTGGGTGGCAGGAGCGGCAGGTCGTGCGCTCGCAACCGAGCTGCGCAGGCAAGGCGCGCGCGTGCAAGTCGACGGCAAGGTCGGCCGCACCAGTCGAGCGCTCTCTCGTGACGTGGCGTTTCCTCGCGCGCTGCGCACGTTTCGGCCGTCGCTGATCATCTACATGCTCGGCGTCAACGACACGCCGGGCGCGCAGCTGAGGGGTAACTACGAGCGCCTTGCTGCAGCTGCGCGTGGGGCAGACGTCTGGGTGGTCCCCAACACGATGCTGAACCACCACGTCGAGCGTATCAACGCCGTCACGCTGGCGCAGCGCGAAGTCTTTGGCGAGCGTGTCGTCAATACGCGTGGGCTCACGACGGCGGAGGACTACGACGGCTCCGGGTACCACCTGCATCGCGCAGGGGCGGAGCGCTGGGTCGCACGGCTGGTGCAGCGTCTGCCGATCACCCCCCTCGACACGCTCGGGCAAGCGTTGTTGCAGCTCGTTCCCGGAGCTACACGATGACACACTGGATCACTGCACAGGAAACCTGGGAGCTGGCCATGTGGGCCATCTTTCTGCTCTCGGTCATCGCTTGGCAGGAGCGGCGGTGACCCGTCCCCGGCAGTGCCCGACGGGGCCGGTGACACTCGGCATCGACATCTCCGCGCACCAAGGGGAGATCGATTGGACCCGCGTGGCGCAGTCGGGCGCCCAGTTCGCCTTCATCCGCGCGATGGAGGGCGTGGCGATCGACACACAGTTCCGGCGCAACTGGGCGGGGGCGAAACAGGCCGGTCTGCTTCGTGGCGCCTACGTCTACTTTCGTGCGCGGCACGGGGGGGACCTTCAAGCGCAGATGCTGTTGCGGCTCCTCGGTGACGACGTCGGGGAGCTTCCGCCGGCCTGCGACATCGAGACCCTCGACGAGCAGACACCGAGCACGGTGGTCTCCCGGATGCAGGACTGGGTGCGCGTGGTGCGCCCCGCTGTGGGCAAGCGCCCAGTCATCTACTCCGGCAGCTTCTGGCACTGGCAGATCAGCTCGGCCCACTTCGCCGACCTGCCGCTCTGGACCCCAGACTACACCTCGATGGGCTGCCCTGGCGTGCCCAAGGGTTGGGATACGTGGACCATCTGGCAGTACACTTCTTCAGGCGCTGTCCCCGGCATCTACGGGCGCGTCGACATGAACTGGTTCCGCGGCAACGTCGACCAGCTCCGCGCGCTCGGGGCGGATGGTTGGCCCGCGTGGAAGTGGCTCACCGTCGCTGCGCTCGGCGGGGTAGGGTATTGGGCGTGGCGTAGGTATGGACGTAGCAGAAAGAGGCTGGCGCGATGAAGTACCTCTGGTGGACCCTCGGGATCGTAAGCACGGCCGTCGTGACGCGGGAGCTGTGGCTCGCGTTCGTGACGCGTCGAGCGCGGCGCCGCACTGTCTTCAGCCTGGCGCAGCAACGTGCGCAGCAGCTCGGCAAGCCGCTGATCGTGGTGGGCAACCCCGCGGGGGGGATCATCATGCAGTTCTTCGGGCCGGATTACACCTGCGGCTCGATCTGCGTGGATGCCACGGGCTGTCCAGGCTGCGAGACGCAGGTCGTCGGGCGCCTTGAAGACGTGCTGCCGCACATGGATGCCAACAGCGCCGTGGTCTTCGTCTCGAATGCGCTGGAGTTCGTGGACGACATCGTCTTCGTCGCCAACCAGCTCGACCGGATCTCCGGCGGCAACCTTTTCATCACGCATACCGAGAGTGCGAGTCTCACCGGCTGGTTCTGGCCGGGAGCGAAGCGCCGGATTCTCTTCGCCCCGCCAGAGTCCCCGGACCTGATCTACAAGACGCTGCCGTGGCACCCGGAGCCACAATCGGCGCCGCTCTACGTCATCTCGCTGCCCAATGTGCGGCAGCGTCTCGTGGGTGTACTCCCCCAGCCCGTGATGCCGCCTCCGGGTGTCTCCAGTGTGATCGACACCGACGGATTCGAGGTGGACTGATGGCACGCGTGACGCTGTACCAGGACGAGCTTCTTTCCCGAGACCTCGACGAGACGGATCCGGGGGATGACTACTTCAACTGTGGGTCGGCCAAGCGCTTCGGCCTCGCTGGTGTTGGCGTTTCCGGCCCCAGACGCGCCGCACGCTGCAAGACTGATGCAGAGGTCGCGGCTGGGGCCCATGGCCAGCAGGCTTTCACGGTCTACGTGCGCCAGGCTGCGATGGAGATCCTCGCCAATAGGACTCTGCGCTTGGCGTACGAGGGGCAGACAGCGTACATCTACATCGACCCGCCGATCACTGTTGCGGAGTCGCCGCCGTGGAGCCCCCTGGGGCAGGTGATGACGCGAACATCCCTGCTCGCCAACGTCACGAAGATGAAGTGCCCGAGCTTCTCCTTGCCCGCGGGCTCGCCGACGTTTGGTGGCTCCTGCCCGGGCGCGAAGCAAGGCATGACCATCGAGTCTCCGCAGGCACTCAACATCGACTCCGATGGCAAGCAGCTGATTCGGGAGCTGACGAAACCGCCCAAGACGAGGGCGGCTGCGCCCAAGATGACGGCGGAGAAGTGGTACGCCACTGCGGTCTGCCAGCACTGCTACGCTGTCGCAGGCAACTACCAGTATTTCAGCAAGCAACTTGGGCAGCTGGTGATCTACGCCTGGACGCAGCAGGCAGTCAAGAATGGCACCTTTGTGCCTGCGCTGGTCGAAGCCATCGAACGCTCGCCGTTCCATCAGAGCGACCCACGTGAGCGTCGGCATCTCGAAGCCTGGGGCTACAAGCGGGTGTTTCGCCTGCACGATTCCGGCGACTTCTACAGCCCGCAGTACGTCGCTGCCTGGAAGACGATTGCCGACCACTTCCTGCCGGGCAAGGGCTCGGGCACACCCACAATCTTCTGGGCCCCGACGCGGCTCTGGGCTGCAGGCACAGCGCGGAACTGGCTCAAGCTGATCGGACCTGCGGGGAACCTCCGCACCAACAACCTCGTCGTGCGCCCCAGCGCCTTCAACACGAATCAGCGCTGCCCCACCCCAGTCCTGGGTGAGGTCGCAGGTTCGACCGTGCATGTCGGCGAGGCTGAGGCGGAGCGCGAGCTGCAGGCGGAGGGTATCTTCGACTACGTCTGCCCCGCCAGCCGCAAGGCGGAGAAGGCGAACAACTGCCTTCAGGTGCGTGGACCAGATGGGGAGATGGGCTGTCGCGCCTGCTGGACGCAGCCACAACTGACCATCTCCTACCACATCCACTGAGGCCAGCATGTCTATCAAGTTCCGTGCTCCGGCCAACGTCCAGAATCCCAGCGCAGGGCTTAGCCCTGGGCTGGTCAACAGCCCGCGCGCATCGCGATGCGAGATTTTTGTCACGGAGAAGAGCAAAGGCCAGGTCCAGCTTGGCCGCAGCCTCCGGGGCTCCTGCCCAGTGCAGTGGGTCTGGAAGAAAGGGCAGCCCTACCTGCGCTTCTGCCATGACGTAGGCCAGGATGGCCGGCTCATCCCGGTGCGCAGCTCGAAGGACGCGCTGGAGCAGGCTCGCAAGCTGTGCGCCGCTTGGTACGCTCGCACCAAAAAGCTCCCGAAGAGCACGGCTAAGAAGGGCGGGACGCGCTACAAGGTCGTCGCGAAGGAACTGTCCGACGGTATGTCCCAGTACGCACTCGGGCGTGCGGAGCGGCGACGCTGATGGGCAAAGTCTGCGTCCACCAAGCAAAGCGCAAGCTCGCCTGCTTCAAGACCCGCCGTGACGCGATGACCTTCATGCTGCTCGACGGGCGCAAGGGTCTCACGCTCGACGGTGGCAAGAAGAAGCGGAGGCGCTCGTGAGCGTCTCGAAGGAAGACCTGCAGCTGCTTGCCGAGGCATACCAGCAGTCTCCTGATCGCAGCGCCAGCGCCAAGGTCCGCGCGATGGTGCGTGCGGAGGTCGACCGTGTGGATCGCGCGTTCGCTGCGCTCAAGCGGAAGATCCAGGTCGTCTTCACCCCGAAGGACCCGTACCCTTCCTACGAAGCGATGGTGCAGCGCGTCCTCTCGGAGAAGACGATGCTGGTCTACACCGGTTTCAGCGAAACACCGCTGTGGACGCCGGAGCAGAACTGGAAGGCGCGCGCAGTCCATGACTGGGACCACATCCGTGCTGGCGTCGACTTCAGCATGCGGGGGGAGGCAGCAGCCTTCCGCAAGAGTGCGGCGCGCATGGAACAGCTCGCACCGCTCTACCTCTCGGAGATCGCCCTGCAGGCTGCGCAGCAGAACTACACTGGCAACTTTGACGACGTGCAGAAGGTCGTCATTCCGACGGCTGCGCGCGTCGACCGCATCGCGCGCAGCCTTGGCTCCGTACCGCAGCCGACGAAGCAGCAGGCCGCGTTCGTGTGGCGCGCGGCAGGTGTGCTGCGCTTCGCTGGCCCGCAGGGGCTCATGCTGCACCTGCGAGTGCTTGGGCTCGATGAAGCGAGCGCCGTACAGGTCGGAGCTGCCGCACTGCTGCTGCACAGGTTCGGTCAAAGATAGTTCTTGACTCGACTCTGCCGTCGGGTACCCTGGGCTCGTTGGCAGTGTGTGGGGGGTCGGCCCCTGCATGCTGTCATGCTGCTGATTTAGCCCCTCCACGCTGTGGACGGCGTTTGAAAGAAAGTTCTTGCACTGTGCTCCCTTGCTGCTAGAGTCTTCTTTCACTAGGAGCAACCAACCATGACCAAGACCAAGCTCCGCAGCAAAAAGTTCGTGTACAAGACACTGCATGTGCAGGATATGCTCCTGCGCGCGCCGCTGACCATGGAGCATCTCCGGCTGGCCGCCGAAGAGCGCGGCTTCAATGGCACCATCGTGTCGGAGTCGTCCCGCGTGCTGGCGTTCCTCCATGATTGGCTGGCCCGCGACGGGGGGAAGCTGTGAGAAAGATGGCGATCCAGTTTACGTGGGACGAGCGCACGTTCACCGCGATCTACGATCCGGCAAAGCACCGGACGCCCGCAGACGCGGTTGCAAAAGCGTTGTCGCTGCGCCTGTGTGCGCACGTGACCCTTCTGGATACCGCGCGGGGCGAGTACGACGCGTCGTACTACGACGCCCGCAAGCAGGTGTACCGACGCGACGTCGTACGAATACCCTCCGAGGTGGTGACGTGATGCCGTATCCCTCCCGCTCCCTGACTGCGCCTGTGCTCCCTCGGTCACTACAGGTCACGCTCACGCGTGTGGCTCTGCTCCAGTCCGCCGAGGCGCAGAACCTCGATCGGCGCTTCGCCGCGGCGTCTGTCTACGTCCTGAACACACCCAACGTGCAGCGCCTGGAGGGCCTGGGCTACCTCCAAACAACCCTGCCCACGAGGGAACCCAAAAGAAGGCACGTCTGGGTTTTCGTCACATTCAAGGGGCTGCAGGCACTGCCGCTGCGAGTACGTGCTTGGTTGGCGCTCGTCAAGGAGCCTTTGCCGTGAAGAGACTTCATCTGCGGATCCTGAACACGATTGCCAAAGAGCAGCTGGAGGCTGCGCAAGCGGGGAACTACGCCTGGCACTTTGGCTCAACCGAGCGAGAACCCACACCCACAATCCGTGCAATGGTCACGCACGGTGTCCTGACCCAAACTACCTTCCCCCCTCGCCGTCATGCTGCGGTGATGTGGGATGTCCGTGTCACAGCGCGTGGCTGGACGTACCTCGCACGCTCAGTGCGTACTTTCCTGGTGCTCGCTGGTGCGGAGCCCAAAGCGGAATGAAGACCTACACACAAGAGCAGATCCAGAAGAAGCTCGTCAAGATTGCTCTGGCGCAGCAGGAGGCAGTGATCTTGCCTCACCAGCGTTGGTGCGCACAGCCCGTACCTATCCCACGCGGGGGTCCGGGGGAAAGATTCCTGCTGAAGCGCGGGCTGCTTTCCCAGCATGGGATTACCCTGTGGCCCCTCCGTGTTACTTTGACAGACCGGGGCTGGAAGCTGTTACCCCTCGCAGTGCAGAGCTGGTTGGCGCTGTTGGGGGTGGACCCTGACCAGATCGCGCACCTGAGACGCAAACGGCTACAGGCCGCACAAGATGACGCGGTGCTGGACAAAGCCTGGCTCAAGAAAGGGAGAATGTAGAATGGACCCTGAAACCTGTTTGGATGAGGCCGAATGGCAGATCATGCGTGACCCTGACGAAGCCGCGCACGTCCTTGAGTGCTACGCGCAATGGCGGCGTAACGGTGGATTCGCGCCCGTCGGCGGGGACGAGCGAGCGGCGCGTCTGCAGTTCCGACTCCACGCAGTGGTGCGCTGATGGCCAAAGACACAACGCAACTGGTGCTGGATGAGTGCCGAACTGGGTACTACCTCAGCTGGGTGGACGACGATGGCGAAGGCGCGTGGGTTGGGCAAGACCACGCGACCTCGATCCTGGTACTCCGCACGAAGCTGGATTCAGCACGCGCGGAACAGCGCCAAGAAGACTACGAGTACCTCTGCGTGGAGCTGGCTGCACAGCGCTGGGCCCAAGGGTACGCAGCAGGCATCGTGGCGGGCGAGCAGGGCTACATCATCGCCTCCAAGGCACGAGCACTGCAGTTCCGCAACCAGATGCGCGCTACGCGAAAGTCCGCGCAAGCGGAGTTCGCCGCTGGCACTCCCTGGCCCGACTGGGCCCGCTCAGCTGCAGCCAACGGCTGGGTTCCGCCAAAGGGCTGGAAGCCGTGACTCGAATGGCTGAGCGCGTCAGGCTCGTCAAGTCCTGCGACCGTGGGGAGTGCCCGAGCTACTCGGTCGACAGTGAGGTCATGTCCGCCACCTGCCGCTGGGCCGGCCGTAGCGGCCCCTTCAATGGCCCGCCGCTCAACACCAGCTTCAGCTCCGACCACGACAGCCGGCCGCCGGACTGGTGCCCACTCCGTGCGGGGGAGCGCAGAGTCAGGACCACGCACGCGGGCAGCACCACGGTGGACGTCACGCGGCTGGCGGAGAGCGTCGCACCGTGTGATGCGCAAGCTGCACGCAGCCGTAGGCGCGCAAAGCAGAACCCAGCACCAACCCCGCACTGGCCACCACGGCGCTCGAAGGTCAACACGGGGCAGGGAGCCTGAAAGAAAGTTCTTGCACTCCGAAAGGTAGCTGCTAGTATCTTCTCTCGGTCGCAGGACGCCCCGGCGACCAACCAAAGAAAGACCAACCATGACCTACACCGCAAAAGTGACACGTTATATCGTCGAACATGCTCTGCAGGGTGACTACCTCGTCGTGCGGTACGACAACGGTCGTAGGCGTGTCGAGCTGCTGAGTGGACACCCGCGCCGCTTCCCTACGCGCGAGGCGGCACAAGCAGCCCTTGACGCGCACTTGGACGCACAGCTGAATGCGGCTCTGGCTAACGCATGAAGTCGCAACAGAGTGCGCTGGAGCCTCCCAAGGAGGGCGAAGTGACGACAGTGAAGAAGTACGAAACCATCGTGCTGGCGATCGGCACAGTGGCGCACAACAGGCCGTTCACCGTGACGGACATCGCCGAGTACGTACACGCGAAGAACATCTCGTTCGCCGATGTCGCGAGCGCGGTACGCAGGCTGTACGCGGACGGGCTGTTGCTCAGTGTCGACCGCTGTTATTTTCCGACATCTGCCCTGTGGAAGATGATCGAGGAGGCGGCGGCGCGATGACCACCATCAAGAAGTGGACCGCGTCGGACGAGCAGAGGCAGGAAGCCCGGCGTGAGCACCCGGTCAGCAACTTTGAGATCCTCGTGTTCCTCGGCCGCAACGGTCTCTGGGGCGCACGGGCGAAGTCCGCCCTCGGCAGCTGGTACACGGCCCCTGTGTACGATCTCGCATCAGATGCTGCGGCCGATGCAGCTCGTGTGCTCTGCGAAGCCGTGCCGGGGGACAGATTCATCGTCGACGCGTGGAGGAGGTCACAGTGATGAGTGACGGCACCAGAGTCTGTGCGGACTGTGGCGACCCTGGAGCCCGGGGCGACGGGCTGCGGATCAAAGGCCGCGGCGAAGACTGGGCATGGGTGTGCCTCGACGACGAGGCATGTGAGCTGCGCGAGACGGTGCGCGACCTGCGAGCGTGCGTGACGGCAGCCGACGCGCTAGCGCGGTGGCTCGACTACGGCGTCTCGCACGCGTGGGATGACCTGGTGACTGCGTACGACAAAGCACGCGTCAAGGTGCAGCCGTGACGTGGGCGGACCCGGAGACCAGCTGCGCACTCTGCGGCTCCACGAGGGCGCGACTGATGGTCTCGTTCGTCTGCCGCAGGGGCAGTGGGCCGATCCACTGCGTCAACCGCCCACAGTGTCTGCGCCGGTGCATTCGTGACCGTGTAGCACTAGTCAACTTAGATATACCTAAGTAGACTGTATACACGGGTATACAATCAGATGTGGCTGTGGTAGCCTTGCGCGCGACTGCGGCGGAAAGCTGGAGGACAAGATGGGGAAGCTCGACGAGACCGATCAGATCAAGAAGCTCAGCGACGAACTGTCCAAGCTGCGTGACACCTACGCTGGGGAGCTGCGTCAGCGAGCCTGGCTGGTCAGCGAGCGGGATCGAGCGCAGGCCCAGCAGGCAAACGCGCAGCGACAACTCGACACACACATGGCCCAGGTGGAGGCTGCGGAATGCCGCGCGCCTGAGCACGGGTTCGAGCAAGCCGACATCGTTCGGGCGCAATGGCAGCAGCGTGCCGTTGCGGCGGAAGAGGTGTGCGACCGCTGGGGCACCCGCGTGCGCGAGTTGGAAGGTGAGCGCGACGCAGCTCGCGCATGCTACGACGCTTTGTGTGTTGGTCTGCTTGCGGCGTACGAGGACGACGCCGGCTTCGGTGACACGATGCAAGCGCTGATCGACGGCCTGTCCGAGCAGACCTCAGAGCGCAACATCGCGTTCTGGCGCACGCGCGCCAAGAAGGCAGAGGCGGAGATCGACGCGGCGCAGTGGCCCCACATCGTGCTGACGGGTGAGCGGGACACGCTGATTAGAGAGCGCGACGCGCTGACCGAAGAGCGCGACGCGATGATGGCAGAGCGCGACTCGATGACGGCAGAGCGCGATGCGCGCGACGTGATGACGGCAGAGTGGGGCGCGGCCGGACTCGCCGAGATGACGGCGGATCGTGACGAGTGGCGCACGCGAGCCGAGAAGGCAGAGGCG
>Ga0226658_10001161_pt1 | contig 13250 bp, 10 predicted proteins | sample OliLak19BULKMAT1_FD_169091 | JGI IMG/M metagenome (GOLD analysis project Ga0226658, IMG submission 169091) | Freshwater microbial mat bacterial communities from Lake Vanda, McMurdo Dry Valleys, Antarctica - Oligotrophic Lake LV.19.BULKMAT1 (v2)... | ecosystem: Environmental > Aquatic >... | reverse complement strand
ATGCCGCCCGATTATTTAAACAAGATGCGTTTTAACGTATAACTACCGCGCCACCCACCCCAACGGCACCACCAGCAGCGGCGTACTCCCATCCGGCAGCGTAGGCGTAAACTCGCTGTATTCGCCTGTGGTCACGTTGACAAAGACTAAGCGCTCTGAATTCGGATACGGGCAGGAGTATTCGCGGGGCTGATAAGCCAGCCAACTGCCATCATTTGACCACAAAAAGTGGCAGCCGTTCGGCAAATTGTCGGCGACAGCGGCATGGTTAACTATCATATCTGCACGAGCAGAGGAATTGGCTGTCAAGGTGAAAATCTCAACATACTCGGAGGCCATCGAAGCATCGTGACCCATGATGTTAGCGACACTAAAATGCGCTGCCACCTGATTTGACACTGGATTAACCGCTGCATCGTCTAATTGAAGATCGGCAATTTGGGTCAGTGTCTCCTCGCTGACCTGATAGGCATAAGTGCCTGAAATGGCAACATCAACCTCGATGGAGTAGGTCACACCAATCAGCAGGGTATCGGCATCATACCATAGTGTGGTATAGGTGACCGGGGCGATGCCATATCCTTGCTCCCGAAACACAGGACTCACGAAGTCGGTCACCTGTCGCAGCGTCTGCGCTAGAGTGTCCCACAGAAAGACCTCCGAAGCGCGATCAGGCACATAGGTTGGCGCGAACCCTTTGATAAAACTCAGGTAGCGTCCATCTGGCGACCACTGCAAATCTGTGTTGTACCATGCGATCCACGAGGGCAGCGATGCTTGAGCAAACATAAGCTCTTGAACAACTTCGCCATGAGAAGTGGTGAAAATTTCAAGCCTCTCGGAATTAAGGGAAGCAACAAACTCACTACTGGGCGAGAAGGCAAAATCATCACCATAGTAGTCATCAGTTATAGTGAGGGAGCTTTCATTTTCAATGGAATACAGAACCATGCCACCATCACTTCCTATAGACTGATTGTATGCAAACCATTTCCCGTCGGCTGACCACCCCATTTGTGCGATATAGCCCGATTGTAAATTGCGGATTTCTTGAGTTGCCAAGTTAAAGAGACGCAGAAAGCGTCTTAAGGTGGGATCTTCACTTTCTATACTGGATGCCGCAGCAACCCACTCACCATCGGGACTCATCATCGTTCTAGGTGCCCTCCAATCTGCCTCAATGGGCACCTCCACGTATTCAATACGGCTATCCAAAAACTCCGGTTGAAGCAGAGCAATATAACCCCCACCGTTGTAGTCTGCCGTGATGTGATAGGCAAAGTAATGCGTGGTTTGTGCGGTAACGTCGCTCCGAGCTTGAGTCAATATCGTCAAAGTGAAGATACAAAGCGTGATAAAAAGTGCACGTCTCATGTTTCTTCTCCAAATCATAGATCAGCATTAATTACGAACCATCGCAAATACACTCTTGAGGGTAGCAGAAATGCTGCTAAAGAAGCAATCTATACAATAATATGCTAACCCACCGTTTGCCCTACGATTGCCCTATGCCAAAACAAAATCGGGCGGCATTCCTACTTAAACAATGCCGCCCGATGATTTATACCAGATGCGTACTAACAACTACCGCGACACCCACCCCAACGGCACAACCGCCAGCGGCGCACTCCCGTCCGGCAGCGTCGGCGTAAACTCGCTGTATTCGCCCGTCGCCGCATCCACAAAAACAAACTGCTCCGTGTTGAGATCAGGACATCCCATTGGCGGGATGCTGTAGGCTAAAGTTGTACCGTCCGGCGACCAGTGGAAGTTGCAGCCGTCGGGGAGATCAAAACGATTGATGTCTACAACCTCGCTTCTAGCGCCGGTATCGTTTAGGGTTAAAAGGGTAATGCCGGGAACAAACGATAAATCTTGGATTATGGGTTGACTGTAAATATCATGTGGCGTTGCTCGATTCGCCACGATTTGCCCTGCAAACGGATTGAGCAACCATTCGAAAACGTATCCATCAAATAGGGGTTGTAGATCGGCTGCGTTGACTCGGTAGATATAGGTCATTTGGTTCATGGTCTGCTCTGTAGGCAGCCCATAAAAGGCACTTATGAGTAGCGTGTTTGCATCATACCAGAGTATCTCATAACTACCTGGAGAAACGCGCATTCCGCCGGGTTCGTAAGCAGGTGTCGTGAAATTCGTTAACTGCATCAATTGCTCAGTGTTTGTATCCCAAAGAAAGACTTCACGGGCAACATCCGCTGATGCATTGCAGCCCAGTACAAAACTGATGAAGCGATTGTCAGGAGACCATTCTAATTTGCAGCTTTCCGCCCCGATAGGCACAAAATCCAAGAAGTTCTGCGAACTCTGGCGCAAGTCAGCATCAAGACTTATCACCTGTATTCTACTCACACAGTGCTCAATGTCAGGACAAGAAAGTGTTGACAAAACCAGTTTTTCGGAGTTCGCAGACCAAGCAATTTCCGGATGTGCCAACCCATCATTGCTTACGTTGCGCTCTGTATCAGACTCAATAGCATAAATAAAAACATCGAATTGCTGAGATACACTTAATCGACGGCTTATCGCCAGAGAATGACTATCTGGCGACCATGCCATATCCAGCACATAACCACTATCTAAATCGCGTATTTCACCCGTTTCAATATTTAGAAGTCTCAAATACGGTACGCTATCCGCACTTTCTATACTAGGGGCATAAGCGATCCACACTCCATCTGCGCTTAAGATAGGCAAAGTCGGAACACTCCAGTTGGATTCTATGGGTAAATCTATAACCTGAGTTTCAGGTACCGGGTCCGCAAAATCAATAAATCTAACCTGCCCACTCATGGGCAGATCAAGCAAGACATAATAGGCGAATCCAGCGCGATTTTGAGCAAGCGTGGTCATGGGCGACACCACAATCAATAGCGTTGAGGCTATTAGGACCAGAAATCCTCTAATTCGCATGTTGTTTACTCCTTTAATTTATGCTCAGGGACAGCCAACAATAGGTGTGGATGGCGTAGCAGGAGATACTGCCCATTCGGCGACCATTGAAAATCAGCGACATAGCCTGAATCAAGAGTCCGTACTTCCCCAGACCTTATGTTAAACAAACGAACGAATCGTGGTATTTCGCCTGTTTCATTATCTAAGCTCGTAATCATGGCAGCCCATTCACCATTCGGACTCATTTTAACTCTTGGGACACGCCATTCTTCTTCTACAGGAACTTCAATATATTCATCAGAACGGGCCAAAGTGTTATTAGGGACTACGGCAATATAACCACCGGAATTGTAATCCGATGTAATGTGATAGGCAAAGTAATGCGTGGTTTGTGCGGTAACGTCGCTCCGAGCTTGAGTCAATGTCGTCAAAGTGAAGATACAAAGCGTGATAAAAAATGCACGTCTCATGTTTCTTCTCCAAATCATAGATCAGCATTAATTACGAACCATCGCAAATACACTCTTGAGGGTAGCAGAAATGCTGCTAAAGAAGCAATCTACACAATAATATGCTAACCCACCGTTTGCCCTACGATTGCCCTATGCCAAAACAAGATGAGGCGGCACTCTTAAGTTAGGGTGCCGCCCGATTGTTTATATGAGATGCGTACTCATTACCGCGCCACCCACCCCAACGGCAAGGTATAAATTACGCCTTCCAAATTATCTAATGCAACATCATGCTCTTGAATACTGCCGCTAGTTATATCCACAAAAGTAACCTTCTCAATTCTAGCGCCGCAGTCTCCGGTTTGGGAAAGGGTATACGCAATCGTTTGTCCATCCGGTGACCAATAAACCTGACAACCTAAAGAGATGTTAAAACTTGCTTCTGAGGTTTCAAGGCTTAAAGGTATTAAAGTATCCTCACCGTTGGAGCTATATGTTGCGATTTGAATTTGATTGGCATCTTCCACAATTGGGGACGAATAAACAAGTAAATCCCCAGAATTTGGATTTACTGTCCATATAGTTCGTTCGTCAATTGACAATATGCTTGTTTCATTGCTTATAACATTGTAGTTCAAAATTTGATTATGATTTTCTGCTTGAAGCTGGTAAGTACCTTCAATGAGCAAATTATCGTTATCCGACCAAATGACATTGTAACTCATGTATAAAGGGATTTCGCCAGATGAAAAAATATCAGTTATCTGGGAAATTGCCTCAGTTTCCGTATCCCAAATATAAACATCAGTGGGTGTTTCGGGTATGCCACTACAAGGGGAAATAAAGCTCATATAACGCTTGTTAGGTGATAAATCGAGGCCACATACCTCAATAGTCCCAGAACCTACACGCAAATCGGATGTTCGGAAAGATTTTAGCCGATTTCCCGTTCCTGCATCAAAAGTATCGAAAGTAACCATACAATTTGTGTCACGTTGGGGACAAGATTCCGCTGAACTTACAACTGTGGTAGAGTCTGATGACCAAGCAACTCTGTATTGATTTAGATCGTCATGTGTTATATTGATTTGGCTATCATCGGCAATAGCATAGATATAAGCATCTAAGTCGTTAGCCTCATGCCTATCATCTAGTGAATCGAGGATATAAGCTAAATATTGGCTGTTCGGCGACCAAACTATGCTTTGATCTAAACCGCCAAAGCGCACACCTGTCACTAAGCCTTCAGCGACTTCACGAGTTTCGCCTGTAGCCACATTTACGAGTTGAATGAACCATTGTGTTTGGTCAGCAGAGTTAAAGAGCAACATTAGCCATTCACCATTAGGGCTTAGAAGTGCTTGCCCTGATGGAAACCACCCACTTGGAGTCTCCAAGCGATGAATTTGTGCGGGCGCTGTAGGATTGGCCTCATTTACAATCCGCAAACTTACTTGAAAATCTTGCGTCAATACCAGATAAGCAAATTGCTTGTTTTCTTGAGCAAAGACTTTGTTCCAAGAACCTAAACATGTTGTCAGTAGAAGTGAAACAAATATCACCATATAAGCATCGCGTTTCATGATGGTCACCTGCTTTCCGTTAATTTGGACAACCCTGAACTGGGGTCGTTTGAAGTTGTGGATTCCCGGGACTGTAAAACCAATTATCATAAAGACAATATGGCCTTACCAACATTCCTTGCACATCATTAATAGCTTGTTCGACTACCGCACCATTGTAATACTGCGTCTGATATGCAAGATGTGTTGGTGTAGTGGCTGTCCGAACCTCACACGACGAAGAAAATGCTTCTGTACTCAGACACATATATCCAAGGAGTTGTCCAGCATTTACCAATATTCGATTATTAGATGGGACGGTAGGTTGAACGACATGCGACAATGCAATGATACGATTACCGTTATTGGCTCCTGCCGAACAATTTTGAGTATTGTCTATTCGGAGATAAATAGTAGGTGGTTGGTTTTCATCGATATTTGTAGTCGCTGGGTTATCTTCAACATCCAAATAGATTGCACAACTCTGGACAGGTGCATAAATTGGGATGCGTGGCGATGTAACACCAATTGGCGGATCACATAAGTTAAGATTGGCAGCATTAGAAGTATCGATACAAAGTTCTATGTTTCTAGGTACAACATCAATAGTTGCACCATCACCACGGCTAGGATCAAAACCATAATGCCGTCCGAAACTGCCCATTGTCGCTGGTGATTGGAAGTTATCAAAAATGGCAACTGGAGTGACACCAGCAAAACGGTCAAGAGATACGCTCGGCAGCGATTCTCGAAGAAACGGCAAAGAGGTATAACTGCAATTGGGGAGTAAATCCCTGACATTCATATAGCCATAAAGAAGCTGGCTGTATGGAACTTGATTGATTTGCAAATAGATTTGAATCTGTACCCACTCGATGGTTGGCGATACCCAAGGAACAACCCCTAGATAACCAATAATATCAATTCGGAAAATATCTAATGATGGTGGAGTTGCTGGAATAATGCCGCTAGGCCATAGCCAAGGACGATTCGCAACTTCATATACTAAAAGATCACTTTCAACCCCGGGAGCAAGCGGCGTATATCCTACAGTGAATAGTCGTCCCGATTCGTAAACAAAAGGTTGATTATAAAAAGCTGATTGACCGATATCTCCCTGAACCACCAAATCAGTAACATCTGGTACCGATGACATATCGCAACGAGGTAATGGCGTAGCCGTAGGCGTTGGTGTTCGTGTCGGAGTTCGAGTGAGGGTCGGTGTTCGCGTCACTGTTGGCGTTGCGGTGGGCGTTGTTACGCCGCAGGCAATCGCATTGGTGGCATACGGCACATAGACCGCTGTTCCGTAAAGCGCGTCGCGTGTCCCGTTGCTTGTACCCGTTCTATTGGGTCCGCTGCTGCTGCCCCACCAGTTGCCAAGGGCAGTCACGCCATTCGTAGTATACAGCCCATAGCCGCCTGCACTGTTGGCGTTGATGCAACCTTGACTAAAAGTCATATTAACCAAACTCCATTTTTCAAACAAGGGATTTCTTACATCCCTTGTTTTGATTCAACCGCCCTTTACCGCGCCACCCACCCCAACGGCACCACCGCCAGCGGCGCGCTCCCATCCGGCAGCGTCGGCGTAAATTCTGTGTATTCGCCCGTCGCCGCATCGACAAAAACAAACTGTGCTGTATCCGTTCCCGGACAACCACTGCGCGGGACGCTGTAGGCCAAGGTTGTGCCATCTGGCGACCAATAAAAATTACATCCATCCGGCAAAGTAGCAGGTACTGCAAGGGCATCAACACGCGCCTCAGCCGATCTGCTCTGGTCGAGCGTAAAAATCTCGACATTTCCGCTAGGCAATTCCGAGTCGGTACTTTGAGCATTCAAGGTTTCTGGTTGAACTTGTCGCCCAACCATCTGATTTGTAACCGGGTTACGCGCCCATTCGTCTACTTGGGTACTAAAAAGTTGATTGAGCGTATTTTCCGTCACATTATAATTATAACTTGCCCCATCTGTTGATGGATTTTGGCTTGCACCAATGAGCAGCGTATTTGCATCAAACCAGACCGAATTGTAGTCGCCACCTGCTATTCCTGTACCACCGGGCTGAAAAGCTGACGTTGTAAAGTTTGTCACTTGTTGTAAAATTTCTTGATCTGTATCCCAAACAAAGAGTTCTCGTGCAACTTCAAGTGTTAGCGACTGCGGACATCCAATCATAAAACTGACATAACGCCCATTGGGCGACCAATCCAGCTTACAATTTAAACCTGCTAAAGGTCCCAAGCTCAAAGCTGTATCTCTCAGATCGGGTGAAATTTGATAAATGTCGTTTTCCACACCAAGAATTTCAAGCTGTCTAGTGCAGCCCTCTGCTAAACAGAAATCTATGAGGGCAGCGATTTTTGTAGAGTCATTAGACCAAGCAATATCAACACGAGGTTCATCATCATTTGTCAAATTGATTGTATTATTCTCCAATACTGAGTGAATAAAAACATCGCCTTGACTTAAGGCTAGAAAGCGGTTATCTGGTGACCATTCAACGCCCAGAACGTATCCTTGATTGAGATCATGAATTTCCCCAGAAATCAAGTTAAACAAACGGACGAATCTTGGATTTCGACCATCTTCGCCATCTAAACTTGTCACAAATACAATCCATTCGCCATCTGGACTAACCCGCATGATACTGGGTAGTCGCCATTCCTCTTCTACAGGAACCTCAATATATTCAACGGCATCATTCAAGGCCGATGGATCAACAACGGCAATACTTCCACCCGAATTGATATCGCTGGTGATATAGTAGGCAAAAACTCTAGTCTCTACGTCTTGTGCGAAAGATAGAAATCCAGAGCATAGTAAAATCAGGAGGGAACTTAAAGTTGTAAGCATAGGCTTCATCTCGAATATCCTTATAAACTTAGGGACAGGCATAAAAGGGTGAAACTGGCGTAGCAGGTGTTGCGCCTAGATTCAAATACCAACCATCGTATAGACAAAATTGTCTTGCAAGTGTACCTAATACTTCTTGATATACTTGTTGCGATGACCCTAAACCACCAAATGGAACTGGGTTTGCACCCCTCATATTCAATTGAAATGCTAAATGAGTAGGAACCCCTGCTGCAATACCACAGGTATTTAACTCGTCACTTCTACAGAGGTTGGCTATAGGCTGTCCAGCCCTAACTTCAAGAAAAGCCTGATTCCCGACTATACTGTCTCTAAGATGTGTTAAAATGACCTCTCTATCGTTATTCAACCGCGTTTGTCCACAATCTGGTTGCCCACTTGAGGCAACTTGATCTATATTGATAATAATTGTATGGCTAGCCGAATCGTAAACAGCACAACCACTCACAGGAGCATAAATAGGTATCCTGACCCCACCTTGTGAGGGATTACAATTTGCCTGAGTGGAATCCGTATCTATACAAAGTTCGATATTTACTGGAACGACATCCAATGTTGTCCCCGGTGTAGGTGGTGTAGGTCCGTAATGCAATCCATAACTCCCCATGTGAGCAGGCGGTAGTTGATTAAACGCGACAGGCGTTGTCGTAAGATTAGCACCACGTCCAAAGGGTGAGTAGTAAACAGGTGTAGGGCCACCAGCAATCACCGGCGCGGCGAAAGTCGCTGGTGCGATGTGGGGTAAACCGCCATTCGGAATGAGGTTGAGGGATTCATAACTGCAATCCGTCAAAATCGTACGGCCATCTATAAAAACATAAAGCGTGGTTGAACCGCCAGAATAAGTGAGTGGAAGCGCAACCTGAACCCATTTAATCGTTGAGTCAACCCAAGGAATGACACCTGCATAAGCAATGATTTCCGAAGCACCCCAACCGATTGTTGGCACTGTGCCGGGTTGCCCTACACTGGGAGACGTATTAGGTAGCCACAACCAAGAACGACTCGGATAATCTACTATGCTTCCATCCGACTTCACGGTAAAGAAAATATTGTTGCCGTATGTAGAAACCTGCGCTCGTAATGGAGTTGTATTTGTGCCAGTGAGTTGACTGCCAATTACATCAGGCGCGGTGGTTGAGGTGCAAGGTGGCAAGGGTGTAGGGGATGGGGTAAACGTCGGCGTTGGAGTCCGTGTCACCGTTGGCGTTGCGGTAGCCGTTGTTGTGCCGCAGGCAATCGCATTGGTGGCATACGGCACATAGACCGCCGTTCCATAAAGCGCGTCGCGTGTCCCGTTGCTTGTACCCGTTCTATTGGGTCCGCTGCTGCTGCCCCACCAGTTGGCATAGGCATTCACGCCATTGGTGGTATATAGCCCATAACCACCTGCACTGTTGGCATTGATACACCCTCCACTAACAGCCGTTGCGTTAGAAAAGCTCAAGAATACCCCTTCACCGTTACGACTGGTACTATTGCTGCGAATGTTGCTGCGCGTGATGATGACATCACTTGAGTCTGTACCAACACCACCGCCATCGCCTATAGGGGTTCCGCCTGCGTTACTGGAGTTATTATTATTACGAAACGTACTCCTATCTGCTTGAAGGAGGCCTCCAAATACGTAAATTCCGCCGCCAATCGTCTGGAAGTTATCGGCAGCTTGCGCGCTATTATTCTCGATTACGGTGTTACTCAGGTAAACATCGCCCTGAACACTCAAGATTCCCCCACCGCCAAGAATTGTTGCTACCCCATCTCTTACAATTAGCCCATTTAAATGAAGCTCTCCGGTACCGTTCACGGCAAAAATGCGGAATTTGGGTATTCCACTGCCGGTATCGCGCCGAATGGTCGTACTTCTGCCATTGATTGTGACCGGACAGCGAATAATGGGTAATCCTATCGCCCCACGCGTTGCAAAAGCTGGGTCTGAAGGGGGTTCGGCGACAGTCAAAATATAGCTTATACTGGCAGGAAGATTAAGAATTGTATGGTTGGTACAGGTAGCAGGATTTGCCGTGCGAAGCGCTGTCAGCAATTCATTGACGGTAAGACCGACATTAATCACCTGCGTCGGTAAATTACTTACGGGTTGCAGAGGTTGAGGGATGTTTGGCTGCGGCGCACTCAAATCAGGTGTTGGGGTAAAGGTCGGAATGCCTGTTGGTGGTGAACCTAAGATCGGGGGTAATGGCCCAATCATTGGGGATATCATCGCGCCGGGCTGCGGCATGAGAGGCATCGGTGTAGGGAAAATAACACCCAAAGGCGTTAAAGACGGTGTAAGCGATGATGCAATTGTCGATGTTGGCGATGAAGTTGGTGTAGAGGTTGCTGTGGAAGTTGCCGTTGTAGTAGGGGTTTCAGTTACTTTAGGTAACTCCGTAGTAGGGGGGGGGGATAATATCTTGTGCGGATACAATAACGGATAGAAGCAGCAACAGCACTGTAAACACAAATAACAGCGCCCTGATGGGAAGATTGCGACGTTTATCAAACATACGTCTCTTTTCTGCTGCATGGAACGATGTAATTAGCGTAACAGAGGCGGTATTAATTAAGCAATATACATAACAATTCTCTAACCACCGTTTGCCCTACGATTGCCCTATGCCAAAACAAAATGAGGCGGCACACTAACCTAGTGATGCCGCCTGATCTGTTGTGGTTTAACCTAAAATTAGGTTTATGGCACGTAAATCTGCTGACCGACGAAGATACGGGTCGGGTTGGCGATGGCATTGCAGGAAGCTAACGCACTCACTGATGTTCCGAAGCGGCGCGAGATGCGGAACAATGTATCGCCTGCTTGTACAACATACACACGCGCACCGCAGCCACTCACAGGCGAACTAATGCCGACAGTCTGATTAATGACTGCACCGGGCGACTGGTTAATCACCGCGATTTGCTGAATACCCGTGCTGGTAGATGCGATACCCGTCAGCGGGTCAATCACATAGGTAACGGGTACAGTGGGGATCGTCACGTAAGGTGAGGGCGCAACGTAGGGTGCGCCGCCATAAGGATAGCCATAACCCGGATTGGTGGCTCGGAGCAAATCGGTGTAAACCGTAAAGGGGCCAGGGCATTGGAAGGTCTTGGAAAAATCCCCGTAGCCGCTGGCATAATACGGGCCACCCACCCACGCAGCGCGGAAGTTGCCGAGTAAATCCACCGAGACCGCGACCTGCCCATATTGCGAAGAACGGTTGAGCGAGCCGGACGCAATCAGATCGCCATAGAAGAATGAGCCGAGGAAAACCCCCGTGCCAATATCCGTACCGCCCCAAACTTCCACCACAGTGGATTGGCAGAAGACGATCACCCGATCACCGGGAAGCTGATCCAAGCCGCCTTGCGCGAAAACAGGCTGTGCCACGATACCCAGCACAGCAATAACCAGAATTAGAACAATTTTGAGCGTGTTGATGCGTAATTTTCTCATGTTTACCGCCTGTTATAACATCATCTTTAACTTCTGTTCTAATCATAATCGCAATATATCAATTTTGTAACAATCCAACTCGTATTCGTACATAACTATAACGCTCTTATTACGTCCGAACATTTTGATTCCGGTTAGGGTGTATACTATGCGATTGATTATGGGATAAATCAGGTATGAGATAGCCTTTATGCGTCAATCAAGTCGTTATTCTATCCAAGTCGTTTTACTTTTGTGTCTGATGAGTGTTCTATTGATCGGCTGTGACCCGATGATGCCACAAGCCACGCCCGTCGCCGTCGTCATCACCGCCGCGCCTTCAGTTACACCGATTCCTTTGTCATCCAACACGCCCATTCCCTCCCGCACAGCCTTACCCACCAGTACACCGGACTACACGCCAACGCCGACGTTGTTCCCGTGTGAGATTGATGCCGGACAGTTGGTGGAATTCAGTCAATTTCCAAGTACGGTAGCGGGCGGGGAAAATTTGCGTTATCAAGTTTACGTGCCGCCCTGTTATTACGAGACAGAACGCCGCTATCCGTATGTACTGCTGCTGCACGGACTGAGTTTCCGTGAGACACAGTGGAGCGATATTGGCGTGGTGGAAGCCTTAGATTCTGGGATTCGGTTGGGCGCACTCCCACCCATGATTCTGGTCATGCCCTATTATGGCGCGATTGGCGGCACAGACAGCTATCCGCCCGACCCATCCTACGAGACAGTGATTTTAGACGAACTGCTCCCCGCCATTGAGCGTGACTTTTGTACGATCAGCAACCGCGACAATCGTGCTATAGCGGGTATTTCTCGTGGCGGATTTTGGGCGTTTGAAATCGGCTTCCGCCATCCAGAGGTTTTCAGCATCATCACCGGACACAGCGCCTTCTTCCCCGATATTGATGTCGTGCCACCTGCTTTTAATCCGCTGGAAATCGCGCAAACATCGCCCACGTTGGCGGACGCAGGTTTGCGGATTTATATGGATAACGGCTCGGCGGATTCAGTGGCTTTTAGCCAGCAGACCCTATCGGATCGGCTGCGGGCGCGGAATATCAGCCACACCTACGTCATTAATCCCGGCGGCGACCATAGCAACGATTATTGGGCAGCGCACATCACCGAGTATCTGACGTTCTATGGGCGCAATTGGACGAAAAGCTACGCGGAACTGCCGAGTTGCAGCGAACCTAGTCCGTGATGCGAAAGGCAACAAATACGTAAGGCCAGTATGTACCTTGCATCAAATAATTTGACCTTGCCAATAGCTATAAAAGTCTTTCAATTCTGAACTACTAAGGCACCAAGAGTCACCAAGAATATTTTACAAAAACTCCTCTTGGTGTTCTTTGTGTCTTGGTGGTTGTCATTTTTCGCATTATTCGCACGGATTTACTGACGGCTAAAAGCTAACCGCTGCCCTCCCCCTCGGCAGTCGCTTCTGGCGTAGGTGTCGGTTGTATAACGACTCCGCCGCACTGCTGCGCCAACGTGGGGTAAGCATCCAAGACAACTTGATCTTCCAATACTTGCGCGGTTTCAATCGCGGTTTGAAGGTAGGTCAGGCAGCCTGAAAGGTCATTGAGTTGGCGACTTGCCTCCGCTGCCCAATAATTGTAACGCGCAAAAAGTTGATCACCGGAGACCGAGAGGTCTATCGCAGTCTCGAAGGAAAGCAGCGCGTCACTGTAAAGTTTCTGCCGCATTCGGGCGCGGCCTAACAGATAATGACAGCTTGGATTATTCGGATTGGCATTCGTACAGCGCGAGAGATAATCCGCAGAGCGATTGGGATCGCCGACGGTGCGAAAGTAATAATCGCCCATCCAATAAAGCGCCCGCGCATTATCTGGATTAAGCTCCAAAATGCCTTCAATCCGTCCTTCAGCTTGGGTAAAATCGGGGGCTTCGCTGGCGACTTGAATTTCGCTTTCGAGATAAGACATCTCGATCCCAATATAGATCATGTTGGGCATCGTACCG
>Ga0226658_10001151_pt1 | contig 13323 bp, 12 predicted proteins | sample OliLak19BULKMAT1_FD_169091 | JGI IMG/M metagenome (GOLD analysis project Ga0226658, IMG submission 169091) | Freshwater microbial mat bacterial communities from Lake Vanda, McMurdo Dry Valleys, Antarctica - Oligotrophic Lake LV.19.BULKMAT1 (v2)... | ecosystem: Environmental > Aquatic >... | reverse complement strand
GGTTTTTCAAACACTACTGTCGGCGGCCAGTTTAGTTCTAGACTTTATTATTCGGCTCTTGGCAAAAGTTCTAGACTTTATTATTCAGTTCTAGACTTTATTATGAAGAAACAAATGCGTCACTGACCGGATCGCCTCATTCGACGGTAACCGCCTTGGCGAGATTGCGCGGCTTATCGACGTCGGTGCCTCGCTTGAGCGCGGTGTGATAGGCGAGTAACTGCACCGGAATCGCGTGAATGATTGGCGACAGTAGCCCCGCATGACGCGGTGTGCGGATGACATGCACGCCTTCGCTCTCAACGAAGTGGCTATCCGCGTCGGCAAATACAAACAGCTCGCCGCCGCGCGCGCGCACCTCCTGCATGTTCGATTTCACTTTCTCCAGCAGCGCATCGTTAGGGGCAATCACCACCACCGGCATGTTGTCGTCGACCAGGGCGAGCGGGCCGTGCTTGAGTTCGCCGGCTGGATAAGCTTCGGCGTGGATGTAGGAAATTTCCTTCAACTTCAATGCGCCTTCAAGTGCAATCGGGTAATGAAGGCCGCGCCCGAGGAAAAGTGCGTGGTTCTTTAGCGTGAATTTTTCTGCCCAAGCCTGAATCTGCGGTTCCAAATTCAATGCGTGCTGCACGCTGCCAGGAACAAAGCGCAGTTGGTTGATGTAGCCGTGCTCCTGCTCCAGAGTCAGCGCGCCCTTCGTCTTCGCCAACGCCAACGCAAACGTAAACAGTGCGGCAAGCTGCGTTGTGAAGGCCTTGGTGGATGCCACGCCGATCTCGGCGCCGGCGCGGGTGTAGAAAACCATCGCCGAGGCGCGCGGGATTGCTGACTCGCGGACGTTGCAGATGGACAGCGTGGAGCGATGTCCGAGTTCCTTGGCGCGCTTTAGCGCTTCCATCGTGTCCAGGGTTTCACCGGATTGCGAGATTGTAACGACCAACTGTTGCGGATTTGGAATCGAGTCGCGGTATCGATACTCGTGTCCCAGTTCAATCTGGCATGGAATTCTTGTGAGCGTTTCGACCCATTGTTTGGCCACTAGCCCGGCGTAATAGCTGGTTCCGGAGGCTAGTATCAAGACGCTGTTGGCGTTCGCAAAGTGGCGCTCGGCGTCATTGCCGAAGTCAGCGATGTTGATGCCGTTTGTTACCACCGATTCGAGCGTGTCGGAAATGGCGCGCGGTTGCTCGTGAATTTCCTTTTGCATGAAGTGCGTGTACGGACCGAGATCGTTGGCGTCGTCGGTCACATCAGACAGATGGACTTTTCTCTCCACCGGCGTCCCGTCGCGGCTGACAACAACAATCTGTGTCGGCGTTATCTTCGCAACGTCACCCTCCTCGAGGTACATCACATGGCGGGTGACCGGCAGGATAGCCGAGACATCGGAGGCAATAAAATTCTCTGCGGTCTTGCCGTCCAAACCACCCTCGCCAACACCAATCAGCAACGGGCATCCGACCCGGGCGCAAACGACAACGTCTGGCTGTGACCGGCTGATCACCCCGATTGCGTAAGCGCCGTGCATTTCACGAACTGCTGCTTGCACCGCCGCGAAAAGATCGCGGGTTTCCTTAAAGTACTGGTGGATTAGATGGGCAATGACCTCGGTATCGGTTTGCGAATCGAACGCATAGCCCGCTTCAATAAGCCCAGCCCGGAGCGCTTCGTGGTTCTCGATGATGCCGTTGTGCACCACGGCGATTTCGTCTTGCGACATGTGCGGGTGGGCATTTGGCTCCGTGACGCCACCGTGCGTCGCCCATCTTGTGTGACCGATGCCGACGACGCCTGTAAGTCGCTGCGACTGCGCAGCGGCTTCCATTTCGACAACCCGGCCGATACGGCGGACCCGATGGATTTCCCGCGTTCCCTCGGACATAACCGCCAAGCCGGCGGAATCATAGCCGCGGTATTCGAGTCGCTTCAGACCTTCAGTAAGAATAGGAACAATATTTCGCGATGAAATCGCGCCGACGATACCGCACATCGTTTAGCCTTTGGTTATTTTTGCCGGGCGCTTCCAGCTCTTTGTCGACTGTTGTGTCTTTGGATTCAAGATCAATGAATCCGCGGGCACGTCCTTCCACACGGTGGTACCGGCACCGATTGTGGCACCCGCGTTAATGGTAATGGGTGCGATCAACTGAACATCAGATCCGATCTGAACATTGTCGCCGATAACCGTGCGATGCTTGTTCGCGCCATCGTAGTTGCAAGTGATTGTTCCGGCGCCAACGTTGACGCCGCGGCCGATCGTCGAGTCGCCAATGTAGCTCAGGTGATTTGCTTTCGAGCCGGCGCCGATGTCACTCGCCTTGATCTCGACAAAGTTGCCAATGTGCACGTCATCGGCAAGCGTCGTTCCTGGGCGAATTCTGGCGTATGGACCGATGCGCGCGTTTGCGCCGATGTCAGCCGACTCCAACAACGTAAAGGGATGAATTTCACTTCTCGCGCCGACACGACAATCCCGAAGAATGCAATTCGCACCAACGGTCACTCCGTGCCCAAGCTGAACTATTCCTTCAACGACAACATTGACGTCGATGGTGACATCGCCTTCGCAAGTCAGACTTCCGCGCAGATCGAACCGAGAAGGATCGCGAAGCGTAACGCCGCCTTCCATTAGAACCTTCGCTTGTTCGAGCTGAAAAATTCGCTCGAGCGCGGCTAGCTGATCCTTGCTATTGACGCCGGTCACTTCCCAATCGTGGGCGGGTGCCAGTGTTTCTACTCGCAGCCCTTCGGCTACTGCGAGCTTCAAAATATCAGTCAAGTAGTACTCACCCTGCGCGTTGCGATTGCCCAGAGCCGGCAACCAGCGCGCCAACCAGGCGGTGGGGCAGGCAAGGAAGCCAGTGTTGATTTCACGGATGTGGCGCTCATCATCCGAGGCATCCTTCTCTTCTACAATCTCACAGATCTCACCAGCGGCGTTTCTCACCACACGCCCCAGTCCGGTTGGATTAGCTACCGTGTGAGTAAGCCAAGCGAGTCGATTGGTGTGCGCGCAATCCACCAGCTGCTGCAGCGTTGCCTTGGTGATCAGCGGCACATCACCGTAAAGAACCAGCGTGGTGTTCGTGCCACCAATGAAGGGCATGGCTTGCAAAACGGCATGGCCGGTACCGAGTTGCGACGCCTGTTCCGCCCAAGCAATCTGCGTGAACCCGCTAAAAGCCGAGCGCACCTGGTCTCCAGCGTGTCCATAAACCACCACGATTTGCGTTGGAGACAAGGCGACCGCCGTTTCCACGACGTGCTGAAGCATGGGCTTGCCAGCAATGGTATGCAGAACCTTCGGAAGCGCGGATTTCATGCGCTTTCCGTGGCCGGCCGCGAGGATGACGATAGATAAAGTAGGCATATCGTATGATTGCTCAGTAGCTCACATCGCGATCATTCAGGCCAATAAAAAAGGCAGTGGGAAAACCCACTGCCTGAAATTTTTACTGCGCCTCTAAACCGTTACGGCAAGTGCATGGTACCAAAGTTTGTTTATTTACGCAACTTTCTGATTGCCGCCAGCTGCGCAGCAAGTTGGGCCAACTCAGCCTGAACGATTGCCCGCTCATGGCCGCCTTGCCGGTTAGCGAGCGCTTCCTCCGCAGCTCGCTTTGCCTCCATAACCTTAATTTCATCAAGGTCTTTTGCGCGAAGCGAGGTGTTAGCCAGAATCGTCAGCGCCTTCGGCTGAACCTCTAAAATACCTCCGGAAACGTAGATCAGCTCGTCTACCCCGCCAGCCAGGGTTATCTTTACGGTACCTGGCTTGATGCGGGTCAGCAGCGGTGCGTGCTGAGGCAAGATGCCCAACTCACCGGACTCACCCGGCACCACCACCATTTCAGCATCACCTGAAAATATGGACTGCTCTGCCGATACGATGTTGACGTGGAGTGTTGCCATAGATACTTTCAGTTGCGGGTTATCCGTTTTGCGCATGCCGGATGCTCGGCGTCGTGCGCGAATGTTTCGTCAAGCAGGAGCGCGAGCACCCCTGCCATCTCTACATTGTCTTGGCTTTCTCAAACACTTCGTCGATACCGCCCACCATGTAAAACGCCTGCTCTGGCAGCGCATCGCATTCACCATCAACAATCATCTTGAAGCCACGGATGGTTTCCTTGAGCGGCACAATCTTGCCTGGCGTGCCGGTGAACACCTCTGCAACGTTGAACGGTTGCGACAGGAAGCGTTGGATTTTGCGGGCGCGCGATACTGCCAGTTTGTCTTCCGGAGAAAGTTCGTCCATGCCAAGAATCGCAATGATGTCACGCAACTCTTTGTAGCGCTGCAATGTGGATTGCACCTGACGCGTGACGGTGTAGTGTTCTTCCCCTACCACCTGTGGATCAAGCTGACGGCTGGTTGAATCGAGCGGATCAACAGCCGGATAGATACCGAGAGCAGCAATGTCGCGAGACAGCACTACGGTGGCGTCCAAGTGGGCAAATGTGGTGGCCGGCGACGGATCAGTCAAGTCATCCGCCGGTACGTACACCGCCTGAATCGAGGTAATCGAGCCGGTCTTGGTCGAAGTGATCCGCTCTTGCAGTACGCCCATTTCCTCCGCCAGCGTCGGCTGATAGCCCACAGCAGAAGGCATGCGCCCAAGCAGCGCCGACACTTCGGTACCAGCCAGCGTGTAACGATAGATGTTATCGACAAAGAACAGGATGTCTTTGCCTTCGTCGCGGAAACGCTCCGCCATGGTCAGGCCGGTGAGCGCGACGCGCAAGCGGTTGCCGGGAGGCTCGTTCATCTGGCCGAACACCATCGCCACTTTTGATTCGCTGAGGTTCTCGGCGTTGATAACGCCGGCTTCTTGCATCTCATGATAGAAATCGTTCCCTTCGCGGGTGCGCTCACCGACACCGGCGAACACCGACAGGCCACCATAGCTTTTCGCGATGTTGTTGATGAGTTCCAACATGTTTACGGTCTTGCCGACGCCGGCACCGCCGAATAAACCAATCTTGCCGCCCTTAGCGAACGGACACACCAAGTCGATCACTTTAATACCGGTTGGCAACAGATCGACCGATGGGGACAGCTCATCAAATTTCGGTGCCGGCTGGTGGATGGAGCGGCGCTCTTCGGTTTTGATCGGCCCCTGCTCGTCGATCGGGCGACCCAACACGTCCATGATACGGCCGAGAGTTGCTGCACCCACTGGAACGGAAATCGGTCCGCCGGAGTTCTTGACCGTCATGCCGCGGCGCAGACCGTCTGACGACCCCATCGCAATACAACGCACCACGCCGTCACCCAACTGCTGCTCCACCTCAAAAGTGAGACCCTTCTCGGCGAACGACTTCTGATCGGACTCTTCCAGCACCAGGGCGTCATAAATACGCGGCATATCGTTGCGCGGAAACTGGATATCTACGACCGCACCAATGCACTGCACTACTTGACCGACACTCATGTTTTGCTCCAACGTAATATTTCGAATTCTGTTTTGACCGGATGTTTCGGATGATTGTCGCGCTAGACGGCAGCCGCGCCACCGACGATCTCTGAAAGCTCTTTGGTGATCGCCGCCTGCCGCGCCTTGTTGTAAGTGAGCTTCAGATCGCCGATCACCTTCTTGGCGTTATCCGAGGCGGACTTCATCGCGACCATGCGGGCCGATTGCTCTGACGCGATATTTTCCGCGACAGCCGAGTAAACTAGCGACTCCATGTAGCGCTCGAGAAGCTCGTCGAGAACTGTCTTTGCATCAGGCTCGTAGAGATAGTCCCAGCCGGAATCAGGCACCCCCAGCCGATCGCCGGTGAGTGGCAACAACTGCTCGCACATCGTCTCTTGTTTCATCGTATTGATGAATTTCGTGTAGCAAAGATAGAGCGCGTCGATGCTGCCGTCAGCGAACTGATCGAGCTGGGTCTTGATTGGGCCGATCATCTTGTCCAGATGCGGCTTGTCACCCAAGCCAATCACCTGAGATACGACGGGAACCCCATAACGCATCAAGAAGCCGAGTCCTTTGTTGCCGATGGCGGTGGCTTGCACCTTGGCGTTCGCACCCTCCCACTCTTTGATCTTGTTGATCATTAGGCGCATTGCGTTCGTGTTCAAGCCGCCACAGAGACCCTTGTCGGATGTCACCATGATCACACCAACGTTTCTGACGTGATCGCGCTTTTGCAGAAACGGATGCCTGTAGTCAGGGTTGGCGTGCGAAAGGTTGGCCGCGACGCTGCGAATTTTCTCGCTATACGGACGCGCAGCACGCATCCGTTCCTGCGCTTTTCGCATCTTCGAGGCGGCAACCATTTCCATTGCCTTGGTGATCTTGCGCGTATTTTCGACGCTCTTGATCTTGTTCCGAATTTCCTTTGAACCGGCCATTCTTTACTCTTTCGATTCGCCTGGGGGGCCTACTGGCAACGCCTAATACGCGCCGGTCTTCTTGAAATCCGCGACCGCCACGTGTAGCGCCTTCTCATCATCACCGACAAGGTTGGCATTCTTGTCCATCGACGCGACCAGCGACGCGTACTTCGTTTTCATGAAATCACGCAGCGCCTTCTCAAACCCAGCGGCTCTTTTTACATCCACGTCGTCCATGTAGTTGTTACTCACCGCGAAGAGAATCAACGCCATCTCCCAAACCTGAAGCGGTTGGTATTGTGGCTGCTTCATAAGCTCTGTCACCATCTTGCCGCGCTCGAGCTGCTTGCGGGTCGCGTCGTCGAGGTCGGATGCGAATTGCGCAAAAGCCGCCAATTCACGGTACTGAGCAAGCGCTAGACGAACACCGGCACCCGTGTCTTTGCGCTTCATGATCTTGGTCTGGGCAGCTCCACCCACGCGCGACACCGAAATACCGGCGTTGATCGCCGGTCGGATACCGGCATTAAACAAGTCGGTTTCCAGAAAGATCTGACCGTCGGTAATCGAAATCACATTGGTCGGCACGAACGCAGATACGTCGCCCGCCTGAGTTTCGATAATCGGCAAGGCGGTCAACGAGCCGGTCTTGCCCTTTACTGCGCCATTAGTGAACTTTTCAACATAGGCTGCGTTTACTCGGGCGGCGCGCTCGAGAAGACGGCTGTGCAAATAGAACACGTCGCCCGGATACGCTTCGCGGCCCGGCGGGCGGCGCAGCAACAACGAAACCTGACGATATGCCACGGCTTGTTTAGACAAGTCGTCATAAACAATCAGGGCGTCCTGACCGCGATCGCGGAAGTACTCGCCCATCGTGCAGCCGGAATATGCCGCGATGTACTGCAGCGCTGCGGATTCAGAGGCTGTCGAAGCGACGACGATCGTATAGGCCAAAGCGCCGGTTTCTTCCAGTTTCCGCACCACGTTCGCAACCGTCGACGCCTTCTGACCAATCGCGACATAGACGCAGAACATGTCTTTGCCTTTTTGGTTGATGATCGTGTCAATCGCAACCGCCGTCTTGCCGGTTTGACGGTCGCCGATGATCAACTCGCGCTGGCCGCGACCTACCGGCACCATCGCGTCGATCGCCTTCAAGCCAGTCTGAACTGGCTGATCAACCGATTTACGTGCGATCACACCCGGCGCAACTTTTTCGATCACGTCCGTCATCTTGGCGTTGATCGGACCTTTGCCGTCGATCGGCGCTCCGAGCGAGTTCACCACGCGGCCAAGCAGCTCCGGACCAACCGGGACTTCGAGAATGCGGCCGGTACATTTGACCGTATCGCCCTCCTTGATATGTTGATAGTCACCCAACACCACGGCGCCGACAGAGTCACGCTCGAGGTTGAGAGCCAGCCCGAACGTGTTGCCGGGAAACTCAAGCATTTCGCCTTGCATCACATCAGCCAGACCGTGCACACGGCAGATGCCGTCGGTCACCGAGATGACGTTGCCTTCCGAGCGCTTTTCCGCCGCGGCGGGAAGCCCTTGGATCTTGGATTTGATGAGTTCGCTGATTTCTGCCGGGTTGATTTGCATCGTCTTACCCTACTAGTTAAGCTATTTATTGAGAAGGTCGCTAATTACAGTTTTCGCCCGACCTACGCGGTCAGCGCTTGCTTCATTTGGTCGAGCGTGTCGCGCACTGAGGCGTGGATAACTTCATCCCCCACCTGAATGCGCGCCCCGCCGATAAGATCGGCATCAACAACAACCACCGCATCAATGCGTTTGCCATACTTACGTGCCAGCGCATCGACCAGACCTGCCCTGTCAGCTTCGGTCAGCGGCATTGCCGTTGAAATCGTCGCCCTCACGACCCCGTCATGTTCGCGTTGCAACCTTGCGAAGTGTTCAGCAACAAATGGCAACAGCGACGCCTTTCCGCCCTCAATCAGCAGCACCACCAAATTTCCAATCGATGGCGGCATATTTCCCACGGGAGCCGACAACACCGCCGCTTTTTCCTCGACCGAGACCTTAGGATTACCAAGTAAGGCCGCAGCGTGCTGATTCGACGCCGCAGCGCCGAGCGTTGTCAACGTTTCGCCGTACGCAGCGATATGTCCCGCCTCCACCGCCAAACGGAAAACCGCTTCCGCGTACGGGCGCGCGACCGTTGTGAGCTCAGCCATTACAGCTGGCCTTTCAGCTGCGACAACATCTCAGCGTGCACATCGCGATTCACTTCACGCTTCAAGATTTTTTCTGCGCCTGCAACGGCCAATGCGGCCACTTGCTCGCGCAGCTGCTCTTTCGCTTTTTGTTTCTCTTGCTCAATCTGCGCATGGGCTGCCGCGATGATGCGGTCAGCTTCGGCCTTGGCTTGCGCCTTCGCCTCTTCGATCGTTGCAGCGACTTGCTTTTCGTTCAGCGTCCTGACTTCCGCTGCCGCATCGCGCGCCTCCTTGAGCATCAGCGCCTTTTGCTTCTCACCTTCAGCGAGTGCAGCTTTACCCTTCTCGGCTTCAGCCAAACCTTCAGCAATTTTTTTGCGGCGCGTTTCAATGGCTTGATCAATCGGCGGCCACACGAACTTCCATGTGAACCAAATAAAGATCGCAAAGCCAATTGCCTGCGCAACCATTGTTCCGCCGATATTCATGACGGTACCTTTCCTGTTCTGAGTTGACTAGTCCGAATCAACGGGAATTAGCGCAATGGGGCCAACAGCGGGTTTGCGGTCGCGAAGAACATTGCGAGACCGACACCGATAATGAATGCTGCGTCGATCAGACCGAGCAGCAAGAACACTTTGCCTTGCAGCGTTGGGATCAACTCAGGTTGACGCGCAGCCGACTCCAAGAACTTTGAGCACATGATGCCTACCCCGATACACGCGCCGAACGCGCCTAGGCCGATGATGATGCCGATGGCGATTGCTGTGTACGCCTGAACCATTGCGATGTTTTCCATTTTTGTTTCCTTTCGAGTACGAGCAACAAGTAGTTAATACGAAAAAATACGTGAATTACAGAGAATCAAAAGTAGATCAGTGATGTTCTTCGGCCATCGACAAATAGACGACTGTCAACATCATGAAAATGAACGCTTGCAGCGCGACGACGAGAATGTGAAAGATCGCCCAGCCTGCGTGCAACAGCCCTGCGACGAGTACGCCACCAATGCCAACCGCACCGAGCATCCCGATCAACAAGAAGATGACCTCGCCGGCAAACATATTTCCGTAAAGACGCAGCGCCAACGATAGCGGCTTGGAGACCAGCTCGATCAATTGGAACGCAAAATTAAACGGCCAGAGCAGCGGGTTCGAGCCAAATGGCGTGCAGAACAATTCGTGAATATAACCGCCGACACCTTTGGCGCGGATGCTGAACCAAATCACCAACATGATCACTGACAACGATAACGCGGCAGTTGTATTGAGATCGGTGGTGGGGACCGGACGCCAGTACGGGACAAACATATGCGTTAGCCACGCCAAGGGCTCAATTGGGATAAGCTTCACCGAATTCATCACGAGCACCCACATAAACACGGTGATTGCGATCGGGGTGACGAGGGTGCTCTTGCCGTGGTACACCTCTTTGACTTGGCTATTGATGAACTCGATCAATAGCTCGACCGCGGCTTGTAGCCTTCCCGGCACACCCGAGGTCATACGGCGGGCGACCAGCCACAAGATGCCAAAGGTCACGAAGCCCAAGACCAAAGAATTGATGACGGTATCGACGTTAATCATCCATCCATCCGCAACCTTTACTTGCAGGTTGGTGAGATGGTGGGTGATGTAATCAGTAGGGTCTTTGTAGCCGGCCATTTATAAAGTCTTTTATTTGTGTCAACTTCAACGATAAAACAACAACGACAACCAGTGCGCGAGTAGCGCCACTCCCGCGCCTGCTATCAACCAACCGGCAGCCGCTTTGCCAGACGCGAAGGCAACAAGCATGACCGACAGGACCAAAAACAATTTGGCCGACTGCGCCAAAACATGCACCAGCAAAACAGCTGACGCAGGCCTAGCGTTCACTCGGGACGGCCGCGCAATAAACGCGTACGCCAAATTACCGAGAACAACTGCGCCAGCACCGACTAGCGCCGAGACTGCAGCGACTAATCCAGAGAACAGCAGCCCGCTTGCGGCGGCTAAAATCGCGCCGCACGCTTGAAGAATCAGGACTTTTCGATACGGTGCACCCAAGAAACGACTCTCGACATTTTCCAAGGTGATGATGACCTGCGAAGGACAGACAGGGACAAACCGAATAGCCGACAAATTCAACCGCAAAGCTTGCCGATTATAAGCGCGGGAGGTTTTTCAAGTCAAACCAAAATGCGGCGGCGCAACAAAAGGACTGCGCGCCAATTGTTTCGGCTAAGTTATTGAAATAATGCAGAATCTAAAAATGCTTATGGTAACGACTTCGACTCTGTGACGCTTGAGCAATCGGCGGCGGACACACCAATCTTGAACCCGGAGAACGTCCGTGCACGCTGGTGCTCAGCGGCTGATAATGCGATTTGACCCTAGTACGGCGGTTCCTCCCCATAGAAAGTAACACCATGGCAACAAGAATTCTTATAAATGACGTCGGCGTCCGCGACGGCTTTCAGATCGAGAAAAATTTCATTTCGACAGCGACCAAGATTGCGGTCATCAACCAATTGACTACGACCGGCCTCGCCAAAGTCGAAGTCACTTCGTTCGTTCACCCCAAGTTCGTGCCCAACATGGCGGATGCCGAAACAGTGCTCCGCGAGATCGTGCGCCGCGACGGCGTAATGATCACCGCGATCACCCCCAACATCAAGGGCATGGATCGTGCGATCAAGGTGCACAGCGAAGGCGGGCCAATCGACGAGATGAACCTGTTTATGTCGGCGTCCGAAGCGCACAACATGGCTAACGTAAAGAGAACCACAGAGCAGTCTCTCACCGACTTCGCAATCATGGTGGCGATGGCGAAGACCGTGGGGATTCGCCTGAATGGCTGCATCTCCACGTCATTCGGTTGTCCATTCGAGGGTCGCGTGCCCGAAGATCGCGTATTAGTGTTCGCCGAACGGTATCTTGAACTTGGATTTGACGGTATCACGTTCGCCGATACCACCGGCATGGCAAATCCGCGGCAGGTCGAGCGTATGATGCGCGAAGCGAAAAAACGATTTCCTGCGGCGGAACTCACGCTGCACTTCCACAATACTCGGGGCATGGGCCTTGCGAATGTAGTCGCCGGGTTGGCGGCAGGGGTCACCAGCTATGACAGTTCCATCGCAGGTCTCGGCGGCTGCCCGTTTGCGCCGGGCGCAACCGGCAACATTTGCACTGAAGATCTCGTGAACATGCTTGACGACATGGAGTTGAATTCCGGCGTGAACCTCGACTTGTTGATCGCAGTCGCCGCCAAGATTCCCGCCGTCGTCGGCCATGACGTATCTGGACAAGTGCTTAAAGCAGGCAAGACCATGCATCTGCACCCGATACCTGACAAACTCTATACATCCTGATCGAACGAGATGGCAGCAATCAAGCAGGGTAACTACAACGACCGTTCAGGAACCAAATGATGATTCGAACCGTTAGCAGAATTGGCGGTGCTGCCCGCAGCATCACCGCGCTTATAGGGCTTTTCTATGGCGCCATAACGCCTTTGGCCGTCAGCGCTGGCGATTTCGCTGGCGTTCGCCAGCTTTCTCAGGACGCCTTCCTTCGCTTGTCGAAAGACCTTGCATCAGTTAATGCGCTGCGGGCGCTATCGCCGGGAGTAACTTTGAATTTGCTCGGCGTTGACCTGGGGGTAGAAGTCGGCGTGACCAGCGTGGAGGGAAGTGACGCATGGAAGAAGGCTGGCGGCGGCTCCACGCAGGTCGTCACGCCGCGCATATCGCTTCACAAAGGGCTTGCGGCAGGATTCGATGTCGGCGCGAGCATCGGTATTGCCGGCGGCACCGGAACACAGATGATCGGCGGTATCGTTCGCTATCAGTTGGCCGAACCCGGTATTGTTCTTCCCGGCGCAACGTTGCGGCTGACCGCCAACAGAGAGTTCGGCTCGTCCACCGTCACGGTTCGCTCCTATGGCACAGATTTCGTCATCGCCAAGCCGTTATTGCTTGTTACCCCGTATGTGGGCGTCGGCGCCATCAGGACCAATGTAGCTGCGCCTGGAACCGCCTTGGCCGGCGTGACGGTCAACCGTACACGCACCTTCGTCGGGTTCGATACCCGACTCGCGTTCGCAACGATCTCCGCCGAAGCGGAGAAAATTGGCGGGACAACAACCATCTCGAGCAAGATCGGTTTTCGTTTTTGATTAGCCGAGCCGCCAAACGATGAGCAAACTTGTTGAAGCCCTGAAGCGCGCGGAGCAGCTTCGCAAGCAAAAACTCGTGCAGGAAAAGCTGTTGCAAACGGCTGCGCATGAGAGTGCTCCAATCTCACCGGAAAAGCAGATCGAAGTGGCGCTGCTTGCCCAAGAAGCGCGCATGGCGGCACAGCGAGTGCATACGCTTTACGAAGCTGAGCGCGGCAAGAAAAATGAGGCGATCACAGCAGGTGCCGCTGCAGAGGCGGCGGCTGACGCCAGTCTGGCTCAACAGCAGGCAGACGAGCAGTTGGCCCGAGAAGTACTAGCGCGCGAAGCCGCAGAGAGCGCTGCTGAGACGTCGGCTACCACAAAGCGAAATGCAGATTTGCATGCGGCCAAGACGGCAAACCAGCGTCGGGACGCAGAACTGGCAGCACGAGCCGCTTCAGAAAAGCGTACCAATGCCGACCTCCAAGCCGCAGTCGCCGCGCAGGTTCGGGCAGCAGCAGAGGCCGCAGCCACAGCCGCAGCGCGCGCGCGCACCGAGATGGAACTGGCGGCAAAAGCCGCTGCAGAGACAAAGCTCGCAGCAGAACTGGAAGCTGCAAAGGCTGCGGCTGAACGAACCGTGGCAACC
>Ga0226658_10001144_pt1 | contig 13357 bp, 15 predicted proteins | sample OliLak19BULKMAT1_FD_169091 | JGI IMG/M metagenome (GOLD analysis project Ga0226658, IMG submission 169091) | Freshwater microbial mat bacterial communities from Lake Vanda, McMurdo Dry Valleys, Antarctica - Oligotrophic Lake LV.19.BULKMAT1 (v2)... | ecosystem: Environmental > Aquatic >... | reverse complement strand
CCCTTGCGTCTTTGCGCCCTTGCGTCTTTGCGTCTTTGCGTCAGGCAGTTTGCTCTTCGGTAGCTCTTCGTGTGCTCCTTCTGTGCTCGAGGAAGGCGGCACGTATCGCGAGGCGTTGCAACGCCCGCTTGCGTCACAAGACGCGCCCGACTGCCACGAGACTGCGGCGAGACGACACCAGGACGAAAGGGCAGGCTTGGCTGGTTTGCAGTCATGGGTGGCATTGCTGCCGATCGTACCCGAGAATGTCCCGTGACAGATTAAAGCCACACGTTTCCAGTCCAGGATTCCCACAGGTGATCATGATGCGTGCTTCACGAGTGGTGTTTATGTCGCTGGCGCTTGCCGCCACGTTCCTTCACCTGTCCGCCCCCGCCCACGCACAGCAGGCGGCCCGCAGTCGCACCGATGCGTCACTGACGGATTCGATGGCGGTGAGCACCGACTGGCTCGCCGCACACCTGAAGGATCCGAACGTCGTCGTCGTCGAAGTGACGATGAATGACAGTGCCCGCACGGAGCGCATCCCCGGATCGCGCGCCGTGATGTACCGTCGGCTGACGGTGAGCCGAGACGGCATCAGCACCGAGCTTCCCTCCGTCGACTCGCTCCGGACACTGTTCGAAGGGCTCGGAATCTCCGATGAAACGCGCGTGGTGGTGTACGCGCACGAAGCGCCGATGGCGACGCGGATGCTGATGACACTCGACTATCTCGGGCACGGCAAGGTGTCGTATCTCGATGGCGGTTTCGCGAAGTGGGCGGCGGAACGACGTGCCGCCGGCGAGTCGGACCCCGTCGTGTCGAAAGGCAGCTTCACGCCGCGTCCGCGCCCCAGCATGTTAGTGACGGCCGACTGGATCACGGCCAACATCGGCCGGCCCGGGCTGGCCCTGATCGACACGCGCACCGACGGCGAATACAACGGCACGGGCAATCGCAGCGGCATGCCCAGCGCCGGTCACCTGGCTGGTGCGCGGCAGCTCGAGTGGCAGTCTTTGTTCCAGACCGAGAACCCGCTGTTGCTCATGGATCGGGCCGAACTGCGGCGGATGTTCGCCGACCGCGTGAAGGACGGTGACGCAGTGGTCACATACTGCTGGGTGGGCTATCGTGCCAGCGCGACGTACTTCGCGGCGCGTCTGCTCGGCCTCGACGCAAAGTTCTACGATGGGTCGTATCAGGATTGGCAGATGCGCAAGCTGCCGACCACGGCGGGTACGTCGCCGTAAGGGCGCCGATCCCCACCACGATCACTACGACGCTCACCGATGCGTGTCGCCCGTGAGGATGGCGGTGTCCCAGAGGGAGGAATCGGTCGTCGGGGTCGGCTTTCGCCAGCCTTCGGAGGCCGGCACGAGCGTTCCTTCAATCCTGTCACCAGCGTCTTCACCGGTTTCTGATATCGTCTCGTAGGATCTTTCGGTCATAATTCGGTATCGTTGCTGACATGAGACCAGCACTGCTCCTCGCCGCACTTCTTCTGCCGCAGGCCGGCCCTGCGCAGCATGCGTCTGACGCAGTCGATGACTACGTACGCCGATTCACGGGTACGCACAACATCCCAGGCGCGGCTATATCAATCGTCGGGAATGGAAATGTCGTGAAGTCGTCGGGCTACGGCACAGCGAACCTCGAACTCGACGTTCCCGTCGGCGCTCACAGCGTTTTCGAGATCGGTTCGATCACAAAGCAGTTCACCGCTGAAGCCATCATGTTGCTCATCGAGCGCGGCACGCTTTGACTCGACGATCCAGTCAGCCGATACGTACCAGACCTTCCTTCCGCCTGGGGCGGTATTCACTTACGGCATCTTCTCACTCACACATCCGGGTTGTATGACCGGGAAAGCGATACGGTGACGAGGTTTCCACTGACCCGCGAGTATACGTCACGTGAGTTCATCACTCTCGTTGGAACCAAGCCACTCGCTTTTGATCCTGGCGCCGAAGTCGCCTACACCAACAGCGCGTACCCTCTGCTGGGTCTCGTGATCGAGAAGGTCTCCGGTCTTTCGTACGATCAATTCATCCGCGAGCGTATCTTCACTCGCGCCGGGATGACGGAAACTCGTATTCGCGACAACTTCAGCATCGTCCGAGACAGGGCATCGGGATATGTGGATAGCGGTGGCGTACTCCGCAACGGCCAGCCACGCCGTCCAAGGATTCTCACCGCAAACGGATTCATCCGAAGCACCGCGAGCGACATGGCGAAGTGGATGATCGCGCTGCTCGATGACGCCATCGTGACGAAAGCCTCGGCCACATCCCTGACCACACCGACACGACTCGCCAACAGATCCGTGCTCCCATTTCTCGGCATGGGCTGGTTTCTCGGCAGCGCTACGGGACACCGGTACATGGCGCACAACGATTCAACAGCTGCGGGCTTCTCGTCGGTCGTCTATATCTTTCCCGACGACGCACTCGGCGTGACCGTGCTGCTCAACATTGACAGAGGCGATGCCGTCAACAGGCTTGCGACAAACATTGCGGCATTCTATCTGCCGGGCGTTGGAATGCCGGGCAAGTAGCGCGACCGCGCTGGCATGAAGCGGGCGAGCCACTCTGCCTCATGCCCAGCTCGATGAAGAACGCGACGAAGACGCGCGATCCCGAGATGAAGCAGGCGCGGAAAGGGAAGCGGTGGTACTTCGGAATGAAGGTGCACGTCGGCACCGACCCGCGCGGTCTGGTGCACAGAATGACAACGGCTGATGCGGCGGCCCCGGACATCATGCAGCTCGACGAGCTGCTGCACGGCAGCGAATCGAAGTTGTACGGCGACAAAGCGTACTGGAAGGGCGAGGATAAAGCGCAGTGGGTGGCGAGCGTTGGGACGTAGCGCACCAATCGCCGCGGCACGCGCACGCAGCAGTGGGACCGGATCAACCCCATCCGCCCGAAGATCCGCGCGCGCTGCAAGCACATGTTCCTGGTGGTGCAGCGCTTGTGGGGCTTCACGAAGGTGCGGTAGCGCGCCGCGGCGAAGAATAAGGTGCGCGCCTACGCCGCATTTGCGCTCGCGAACCTGTATCTGGTGCGCCACCAAATGTGGCCTCAAGACACGTAATGTCCACGCGAGCGGCGCCGGCGGGGCTTACCGCCCGCATCCGGCGCGAAACCACGCACGACGGCGCAAAAACGCCGGCAATTCCAACTGATCTGTTCTTTCATGCGCATTACCGTCGTAACGCCGTTCTGCCGTCAACCCGTGCAGAGCTTCCCTAAAGAAAATCCGCGCTGTTGGGCAGTGTCACCATGTGTGTGGCGTACTTGCCAGTCGACTTCCATTGCCGCTCGACGGCCACGCCGGTCCATCGAAAGATCACGATCGACTCTGGACGGCCCCATACGGGCTTGCCCATCCCGGATTGAGTCCGTGTGCCGCGGACACTATACTGATCCACGGTCTCGATATAGTAGTTCGCGTGAACCTCCAAGCCTCGATTCTTCATCGCGCCGCATAACTTCCCGGCAAAGCTGTCGACCGAGTGAGCCAATCTGGCTTCGGCTGCGTCCTTGGGGTCGCCGAACATTGGCGCTGCCGCACAACACGCCCATATCCTCAGACGATCGACGGCCACATGGCCGAGGATTTTGGCCACCTCGCGGCCGGTCCACCCACTAACGGTCTGGCTACTGCCGTCGCCGTGTCCATTCAGATACAGGCGCGTGATTTCACCGCGTTCGCGGGCCGCGTTCAGGTTCATGATCATCTCGGTGGCATTGGCAGTACCGCTCCGATCCTGACGGACAACTGCAACGGTGGTCCGGATGTTGTCCCCCGCCTTCTGGACAACAAGATTTCTGAAATTCTCCGTCAGCGCGTCAGCACTCTGTCTGCCGATCTGGAAACTGATGATGCCTTGCCACGTCGGTTTGAGTGTGCCCACGGTGCCAGCTCCCCCTCGATTGTCCTGTAAGTGTGAAATCGACTGTCCAGTGTACCACCCTGCGTACCGTTCAGGCGACACTGACTCTATCCGGCAAGGCCGGCAGCGGCCCGATCTGGTCGATCCGACTGAGATATGCCTTCTTCGGTCGTCCGAGTCTGGACGTGTGCAATTCCAATCGGCCTTGTCATCGCCGAGCGCTGTCGTCATCGAACGGTGAAAGCGACGAGCGAGCATGAAAGCTCCTTCAAAGCGACCATGATCAACGCGAAAGGCTTCGGCCCCATGCGGCAGCGTTCCGCACCCGCAGGTCGGAATCACGACCTCCCACTTCGATCACATCGAGCAACGCCTGGACGGGCGCCGGTCTCCGTGCGAGCAACGAGCCGGCGGAGCAAACCGCGGCGAGCCTGACGGATTCGTCGGAATCGCGGGCCAATCCGACTACCGTCTCGTCGCCAGCGGATGTGTCCACAAGGCCAAGAGCCCAGGCTGCATCGGCGCGCACGTGTCTGTTGGCGTCGCGCGATGCCTCGATGAGCGTTGCAATCGCAGCCCTGTCCTGCAGTTGTCCGGTGACCACACCGCGGCCTGTCGGAGCTTGCCCGAGGGGTCGCGCGCGAGTACGCTCAGCGAACCGACGGACTCCCTATCGCGAATGTATCCCAGCCATCTGGCCGCACGGTCTCGCACATTCTCCCTCGCGTCATCCAGCGCGTGAATCAGTGCCTTTACGGTCAGCGGGTCACGTCCGGCAGCCAGTGCGCGCGCATGGCGATCGCGAACCTGCGGCGACTGATCGAGGAGACCACGACGCGCTCGTGTTTCGACGGCGGCGGCCATTCCCGCAAAACGGCGCGAACGCGCCCGAGCCGACTCCGGTGGGAGCCATCCCTGCCAATGACAGGCATCCCGCCCAGCGGCGACGCTCTGGCTCGCGCGCGGCGACACATGTGCGAGCAACTCGATCAGGAGGAGCACTGTGATGCGACGAATCTTGGCGTCCTCGACCCGAGTCGTGCGATCGCTTCTGCGGCAGTCCGGCGCACCTGCTGGTCACTATCCGACGCGGCATCCGTCAGGGCGCGAAGGGCCCGGGGATCGCCGAGGCGACCTAACGATTCGGACGCTCCCTGTCGCACATGTTTGTCCTGATCGCGCATCACGCCGATGAGAGGAGCCACCGCCGCACGATCGCTGAGATGCCCAAGTGATCGTGCAGATCCCGACCGCACGCGGGCGTCGGAATGCTTGAGCGCATCGACCAATACGGCAACGGATGCCGTCCCGGGATGTGCAGCCAACGCTTCGACCGCTCGAGCGCGGAGCAGACAGCCGCCCCGGCGCGCAGCTCGCTGGAGCGGTGCGGCGACGCTTGCGTCCCTGGTTGAGCTCAGTGACCACGGCGATAGCTCTTCAGCGCGCCGGAAGGGATGCGCGCGGAGTGGGTGCAGACCGTGGGTTCGAACGTGACGACGAGTTCAGTCGTCTTGCGGAGCTGCAACGCGCGCGACATAGGGTGAATGATGCGCCAGACCAACCCACTCAACCAGTGTAGCACGTTGCGCAGACACTGTGCATTCTGCGTCGCGGCCGCTGCCGTCCCTCGGTGTCGGGGCCTGACGTATTCCCTTCGCCGAGAAGCGCGGGGTGCCGTCGCCGAACTGCCAGGCCGGTGGGGACAGCAGCACGACGATATCCTTCCCAATCGTCAAGAGTTGCTGGCTTGGCCAAGCACGCGAAAGGCCTGACCGGTGTCCAGTGTCACCAGGATTGGCAGATGCGCAAGCTCCCGACCACGGCGGGTACGTCGCCGTAAGGGCGCCGATCACCACCACGATCACTACGACACTCACCGATGCGTGTCGACCGTGAGGGTGGTGGTGTCCCAGAAGGGGGAATCGGTCGTCGGGGTCGGCTTTCGCCAGCCTTCGGAGACCGGCACCAGCTTTTTTTCTTCTACGAGTAGATCACGGGATAGGAAATGGAGTCGGGATCGATCGAGTAGCCCGCTGGCGGTCTCTCCCGCCGGGCGCGCTGGTGGTGGCGCGGGTGCGGAGGTGGGTGAGCCGATCAGGTCCGGAAGGTGGAGTATCGCGAGGCGCTGCAACGCCGGCTCACATCAAAAGACGCGCCCGACTGCCACGAGACTTCGGCGACACGACACGAGAAGATTCTCTCACCGTGGTCGCTACCACCGCATCGATCCACGGAGTTCCCGCAGTTGCGGACTGCGCCGCGTCGCGGCGAACTGAGAGGCGCTCTGGATTCTTCCTGCGGTAGCTTCGCTGTGCCGCACGAGCGCACGCACTGATCATCACCCTCGCTGTCATCGAGGCACTGATCCACGACGTGGCATGAGCCGAAGCGGTCGGGGTGTCGCGAAAGGGTGCGAGCGAAGCTCGGCCAAGGCCGCGACGGCGGCGAAGAAGAAGACCTGAAGCGCATGACGAGAACCCTGTCGTCCTGAGTGCCGATCAGGACGACAGGGTTCTCGTTTGCGCGTTCAGTTCATGCACTCCGTTCAGGACGGGAGAGCGGCTCGTCCGTCAGGGGCAGCTGATCGACGGATTCCACTGGCTGAACATCCCGTCGGGGTTCGTTTCCCAGACCCACACGTGCTTGTCGAAGTGCCATGGCATCATCGGATCATGCCCGGGCATGGGCCCCTCGAACGCCTCGCCGAACACAGAGGGCCGCGGGGTGATCAGGGTGTAGTTGGCGCCCCAGGGAGTCGGCCCGAACCAGGGCGTCACGGCGTTGGTTGTGTTGTTGCGGACCAGCGCCGGCACCAGGTATTCGACGCCGACGAGCTTGAACTTGCCATTGGCCTTCGGAAGGTAGAGCAGGAGCTCCGGCTCGTTCGGTACCACAGCCTGATTCAGCAGTGATGATTTCACGACATGCACGCCCATCGTCCCCGCCGGGCTGGATGCGCACGGAAGACCGGCGGGATTTGCCTACCCGCTGGAGATGGCGGCATCAACATCGTGAAACGCCGCGGTCGCGTTACGCAGAGATGCGAGCGCCTTGGACACGTCGGACCCGACTCTTGCGGCAGCAGGCGCGAGCTCGGTGGCAGATATTGCGCCGATCACGCGCGGTGCCACCGAGTCCGCAGGTGAACACGCCGTTGTCAGCGTGAAGGCGGCTCCGAAAATCAGGAGCCATTGAGTCGGGACTCGAGTGCTGGGGGACATGAGGTTCTCCACTGCATCCACAGGGTGGGTGTGCCAAAGGAGCGAGGCACTTATCTTACGCCCCGGTTCCAGGGGCCGCAATACCCGTTAAAGCAAGGCTCTGTTCCGGAGCTCGTTGGTTTGTTCGGAACAATGATCTGAAATGCGTGGTAGTCCGGGTCATGCTCAAATAGCCACAAGCTCGCGACCGTCGATTTCACCGTGGGTTCGCGTGCCCGCGGTGGTCAGGGCGCGCGCGTGCATCGCTGCGGCAAGGAGCGCAACCGCACCCAGCACTACCGATGCCTGACCTGCGCGCGCGCGTTCAACGATCTGACCCGCACGGCGATGGCCAGCACGCACATGCCCGAGAAGTGGCAGGCGTTCGCGGACACCATGCGTGACGGGCTGTCGACGCGACGCACTGGCATGCTCGTCGAGGTGAACCACAAGACCGCGTGGCGCTGGCGGCACAAGGTGATCGCGTTCGTTGCACCGACGAGGCCGCCGCCCCTCGGTGGCCTCGTCGAGGCAGACGAGACGTATTTCCGCCGCAACCTTAAGGGCTCCGCCCCGGTGAGGCGCCGGTCGCGACGGCGTGGGACAAAGAACGGCAGTCGTCGCGCACTCTCGCAGCGGCGACACACGCACGGTCGTGCTACCCGGCGCGTCGACGGCCGCCGCGTTGACCGCCGTGTTCCGGCCGATCCTGCGGCCGGACGTCACGCTCTGCAGGGATGGCTCCGCGGCGATGCGGCTCGCTGCGCAAGCGCTCGGCGTGCATCACGTGGCGCTGGTCACGGCCCGCAATGAGCGCAAGCGCGGGATCTGCCACGTGCGGACGGTGAACAGTTGCCAGGGGCGCCTGAAGGGGTCGATGGGGCGGTTTCGTGGCGTCGCCACGAAGTACCTCGACCGGTACCTCACGTGGTGGCACGTCATCCAAGAAAAGGTGCAGCAGCTGAGCGCGACACGGGCGCGAGCGGTCCTCGTGGGCAACACCGCCGAGTTGAATCCCGGCCGGTGCTGTCCGAAGTGCGGCGCCATGCTCAATGCGGTGTGATCCGCGTCCGGGCCTCAGGTCACGCGCGGACGCTGTCCGTTGCGATCCCGTTGCGAGACCTCCGGTCGCCCCACCTCCGGGAGCGCGCAGCGGCAGCTGTCAGAAAGCCTGTCCGATCCCGATGAAGAACAATCGGTCTTCAGATGACCGGCCGTAGTCGAAGGAGATGACAGTGCTCTGGTTCCAGCCGACGCGGGCTCCGATGCCCTGTCCAGTGCGGACACGGTCGAAGTTGAGCGTCTGCCACCGGTCGCGAACCGTGCCGACGTCCACGAACGGCGCGACCGTGAGCGAGAACCGCTGCCTGCCGAGCACCGTTTCGCCGACGCGGGTGCGCAGTTCGATGTTGCTGAACCAGAGCGAGCGGGCGAGGAACCGGTTGGCGCGGAAGCCGCGCAGCGACTTGGCGCCACCAAGCGAGTTCACGCTGCCATCAGGACTCCACTGGTCCTGAAACTCGAAGAAGGGCGCGTTGGCGCCGAAGATGTTGCCGACGCCAAGGCGGCCGGCGAGTACCGTGCGTGGTCCGACGGGGAGACGGCGGAATGCCTTCACCTGGATGAAGAGCTTGTTGAATGTGAACTGCGAGCCGATGACTGGACCACTGAACTCATTGCCGACCTCGAAGTAGAGGCCGCGTGACGGGTCAGGTTCAAAGTCACGCGTATCGTAGATCAACGCCTGCTGCAGGATGGAGACGCGCCCGCCAGCAAGCCCCACGGCGTTGCCGGACGCGCCATCACGCGCCAACAGCGAGGTGCCGTTCGGCGCCCTGGCCTCGGCGCCCGTCACAGGATCAATGGCATCGGCCTCGCGTCCGGCGAAGGTGCGGTATCGGAGGCGTTGAATCTCATACCCGAGCAGCACACGCCAGCGCCCCGCGCCTCCGAGCGCATAGTCGGCTTTCAAGTTGAGCATCAGCTCCTGCTCGCCGAACCGGTTTGACAGCGCATCCGTGACCAGCGCTGCCTCCCCGGTGCCGCCCGGTCGCAGCGTCTTGCGCGCGGCGTCGAACGCGCTGTATGTGGCGTACGTGACCGCGCCGCTCGGGAGCGTGAGTGGTCCGAGCGTATTCTCGCGCAGTCCAAAATACAGATTGGCGGGATTGTCGGCGACCTTGCCGTCGAGCTTCACACGCCATCGAGTGCGAAAGACATAGGGCACGTCGATCTGCACGGCCACTTCCTTCGCCGCCGACGTGGCGGCGAAGGCGCCGATCTTGAGCTTGGCGCGATACGGGGTATACGCAAACAGCGGATCCGATCGTTGTCCGTTGAAAAAGATCGCACCCCGAACACCGAAGCCCTGCCCGGCGACTGGGTCCGAACTGATATCCGGAATCCCGGTAAAGAACGCCCCTTCGCGCTTCTTGGCGAGATCCGAGTTGCTGAGCCGACGGGCCTTCGCGAAGGGTGGGGCGGAGTCGATGGGGGTGACGACCTGCGCCTTAGCACTCAAGGAGACCAGGAGGAATGATGCTGCAACGACGGTGATCACAGCAGAACGCATGGGACCCTCGGTAAAAGACGAAATTACTGCACACAGTCAACTATAAAGCCGCATACCCCCTCGGTGACCAACGGGGTTTGCGCCGCCTCCAGCTCGGCCACATTCTGTTCAGGAATCCTCGGAACCAACGCAACTGCGGAACAGAGCCCAAACGAGCCCAGTCGACGCGAAGCGAAGGGAGTCTGCCACATGCCCGGGGGAGGACGCCGAAGACGAGGGTAAACTCTCGCCCTATGCTCACGTATGTCGCCCTGATCACCGCCGCGATCGTTTGCTGCATCACCTGCTCTTCTCGACAAGCGGTCCGAGCCATGGCGCGGCACCATGCACATGATGCGCGACTGCGTTGCCATATTAGACAGATCGCAGAGCGAATTGACTTCGAGTTCGACGACGCAAAGAGCCGCGCCAAGAAGGCGAAGCATGGCATCGACTTTGTCGATGCGCAGCGTCTGTGGCTGGATGATCGGCTACTTGAAGTTCTCGCGCGAAAGGTAGACGAGCCACGATGGGTGATCATCGGTCGGATCGCGGGCGTCCATTGGTCTGCTGTCATCACATACCGCGACGGTCGAGTGCGACTGATCTCGGTTCGTCGTTCACGTGCCGAAGAGGTGACGCTGTATGAAAGCTGAGAGTTTCGACAGGTAGTTCGACGACGGCAACGACATTGCCACGCATCTGGAACTCACGACCGCGCGTCGGGTGACTCGAGAGCAACGTCGTGTGAACGTGGACTTTCCGACGTGGATGATCGAATCGCTCGACAATGAAGCGGCGCGCCTTGGCGTCACGCGGCAATCCATTATCAAAGTGTTGATCGCTGAGCGACTCGAGCAGAAGGCGTCCTAGCCCACCTGCGAAGGTGATGACCGACCACGGTCGTCGTGCTCCACGTTCGGTTCACTGTCGCCCGGTCAGCACGCCGATGATCCGCCCGTCGGCGCGAGGCTCGACCTGCACGCCGAGGATGCGCTCGCCGTCCTTCGTCTTCACGAGCAGGTCCACGTGGTACGGCTCGCGCAGGAGCACCTGAGCGATCGTCAGGTCGCGGTGCTCTGCCAACAGGCGTCGGTACCTGGACTGCACGTCCTGACCCGGTGCCTGAGGTCCTTTGGCCGGCCGTACGTGCTCATGCACGAACGTCGCGATGCGCGTGGAGTCGCCTGACTGGAACCGCGAGACGAGTGCACGGAGTCTCCGCCCCGCGGGCGATTCGGGTGTGTCCACGGAGCGAGCGTTCGATCTGGCCGGTGACAGGTCGGTGCGGGCGACCGTCCCCGCCATTACCGCGCGGAGCCACTCGAGATGTGAGGAGACGCGAGTGAAGTAGTCCATCGCCCCGTAGCTGCCGGGACCATCGCGCCCGGGCTGGCCGGCAGAGCTGACGCCGGCCACGAGCACGCGTCCGCCGGCCTCGAGCAGCGCAGGGCCACCGCTGTCCCCCGCGCCGGGAATGCCCTCGAGGTCCGTGCCACCGGGTGGCGCATCGAACCGGAAGACGAGCTGTTCGGCGCTCGCGTCCTCGACGCGATTCGTCGCGCCGCGCTTCAGGTCATCATCGCGTCGCTCACGCGTCTAGCCCGTACCGGTCCGTCCGTGGCCGACCAGAATCGCGACCTACCCGCGCTCATTCCGAACTTCGTAGAACGGGATTGGCGCCACTCCAGGCACTGGGGCATCGAGCTCGAGCAGCGCGATGTCCTGCGGTGCCATGTCGACCCACTTCGGATGCAGGAACGCGCGTCGTGCCGGCACCCGGCGCCCCCCGACGATCACGACCTTCTCGCCAGACCGGCTCATGAGGCCGCGCGCTACGTGGGCCGCCGTCAGCACCCAGCGATCCCCCACAGGCGTGCCATCGCCAAGGCGCGTACCGACACGAACCACCGCGGGGTGTCGCGACCCGAGCGCGAGGTAGCGAGCGTCGGGACGGTCGTGGCGGATGATCACGCGCCCGCCGTCATCAGCGGGACGCACAGGGGAGAAGGCGCTTCCGGCGCGGAGTGCGACCGCGATTGGAATGATCTTGAGCACGATGTTGCGGGTTGGGCCGGCGGAAGGCGCGCACGCGCGACGCGGGAGCTCGTTCGAGACTTCGCGCGGAACGCGCCACGGGAGCATAACGACGCTGACGACCACAACACGTACCACCACCGCACTCGCCATCACCACACTCACCGATGAGTGTCGACCTTGAGCGTGGTGGTGCCCCAGAAAGAGGAATCGCTCGTCGGGACGTCATCTTCTTCCTCGACTTCGCGGGTCGCCGGAGCGAGGAGCGACGGCAGCTTGAGTTGCTCGCCCGAGAACTGGGCCTTCGACACGAAGACCTTCAGCCAGTCCGTCGCGGTCAGCACCGCTGGTCCACGCCAGTCCGGAATTCGCAACCGCTTCGGCTGCCCTGCGTACGCGTATGCGGTCGTACCAGCCGGGATCCAGTCCTCGAACATCACCGAGCAGCCGTACGAATCGGTGAGATCGACCAGTGCGACGTAGAGTCTGACGGCCGAGGTGTTGCGAAGACGGAACTGGACCCATGGTGCCTGGTCACCGCTGTATTGCAGCAGAACGGCGTTGCCGGTAGCAGGATGCGCTGGCCGATCAGCGGGAATTCCAGCTTCCTGAGCCGTTGCCGGCACGAGTTCAATCGTGACGGCGCCATTCAATGTCGAGCCAATCGGCGTCCGGTCGCGGGTCCCGAACCAGCTGCCGAGATGTGTGCATGCCTCGGCAATCGGCTTGAAGTCTTCATCCGTGGTCGTGAACTGCAGATTCTGCATCGCCGCACCAGCGCCGTCGAGAATCGTGACTCCGCCATCGGCGACGCGAACGGTCACGGTCGGTACCGTCGTCCCGGCGCTCTCGACGAGCGCGTACCAGACAGCGCTGGCGCCGAGTACTGCGCGAAGTCGCGCGACTGCGGCAGAATCGTCCCCGTCGGCGATGACGTGGAGTGGCAGTGTCGACAGGCGTGTGACTGCACCGATGTACGACCGCGCCGTATCGAGCGGCGCGGCGCCGGCGCCCAGGCGCAGCGAGGAACGATCCTCCAGTACCTGGTCGACCGTCGCCTGCGCGATCGGTTGTGGCGCATCACGCCCCGCGTCGAATGCGCCACGCTCGTGGATCGCGATGTCGGTCAGCTGCCCAGCGGATGGCGTGGGCATGCCGTCGACGGCACCCATCGACAGCCACCAGGTGCCCGCCGCATCAGCCGTGATCGTCAGATCGCGCCGGCCCGCCTGCCCGCCGAGAAACAGCGTCGAGCCGCTGGCGCTGCCCGTCACGGAAAGATTCGGCAGCTGATCGCTGGCGCGGTCGCGCACCCTGGTGCGAATCGCGGTGACGAGATCGACGTAGGTGGCCGATGGCCCGAGTGCCTTGACCGCTTCCTCGAACGCCAGGGTGAATGCCCCGCGGCGCGGCGTCGGCCGTTTGGGAAATTCCTTTGCGGTCTGGTCGTGCTGACAGGCGCCGATGGCGATGTGGCTCGGTTCCGGCGGTCCCGATTCCGCGATGCGTGCCGGGTCATACATGTCTCGCGCCAGGTCGAGGTAATCGGCCAGCGTTCGTGCACGGCCCTTCGTCGCTGTGGTCATGCGTGCGACGCCGATCCGCGAGTCCGCATCGTCGTCGATGCTGCGGGTGACTCCGCCGGAGTGGCACGAGTCGAAGAGCGTCACGACCTGCGCGCCGGTTCGTTTT